>Ga0255052_10003887_pt1 | contig 10156 bp, 11 predicted proteins | sample JV7_2_21_MG_FD_188632 | JGI IMG/M metagenome (GOLD analysis project Ga0255052, IMG submission 188632) | Seawater microbial communities from Jervis Inlet, British Columbia, Canada - JV7_2_21 | ecosystem: Environmental > Aquatic > Marine > Inlet | place: Canada: British Columbia | collected...
CAGTGTCAGCCAGTCCGCGCTGTACTCGGACATCAATCTTGACGCCAGGCGACGCGGACAGCGTTTCGACTTCAACAGCCGCTTGTCAGCAGGCTATCGCAGTGACTTTCTTGGCGACGATGTAGGACCGGGTGACGATCTGCGCATTTCGTATGCCTATGCGGAACTCGCCGACGCTGCCATCGGGCTGCGTTGACGCATCGGCCGGCAATCCAGAAACAGGGGCGGCGTTCTCGGTCGATTTGACGGTTTGAATCTCGCGTACCAGGCAGGCGAACGTGTATTAGTCAACGGTGTCATTGGGAGTCCCGTCAATTCGGCATCCAGTGGAGTCGATTCGGCAAGAACATTTTACGGCGCAAGCGTCAACTATGGTCCGATCCTCGAGGACCTTGAACTGGGTCTGTTTTACATCCAGCAGGATATAGAAAGCGTTGACGATCGACAGGCGGTCGGCGCCGAGTTTCGTTACTTCGGTGCAAATCAGAGCCTCTGGGGCCTGATCGATTACGACACCTTATATAAGGAGATAGGAAGCGCCTATTTGCAGGGAAGCTGGCGCTTCGCATCCCGCCTGTCAGTTCACGGATCCATCGATCGACGCCACAGCCCCTTTCTCAGCACCAGAAATGCGATGATAGGGCAGCCTGTTACCAGCTTTTCCGAGTTACTCATCCTCTATACGGAAGAAGAAATACGTCAATTCAGCCTGGATCGCTCACCGCTCACGACCTCCTACACGCTCGGGCTGTCGCACTCAGTGTCGCCGAGATTTCAGATCACTGCAGACGCCAATCAGACGACGATTGAAGGTACACGGGAATCGGGTGGCGTAGCGGCAACACCGCCGACAACCTACGCTTACTTCTCAACCAGCCTCGTGGCCAGCAGCATGCTACGAGAAGGTGACGTGTCGATGATCGGACTTCGATATTCTGATTCGGGCACGACCAAAGTTATTTCAATGAATCTCGACAGTCGGTTCCCGATTGGCAGAGCCTTTCGGATAAACCCAAGGCTGAGAATCGATCGCCGAGAGATAATGTCGGACGGCAGCTACGAATGGTTAATTACCCCGGGGATACGTATGCAGTACCGCTGGAGCCGTAAATTCCGCCTCGAGCTCGAAGCCGGAAAATTGTTTGCGCAGCGCGAATCGAGCATTACCGACATGGATCGGGAATCCTATTTCATCAACATCGGGTATCAGGCATTTTTCTGATTGGCATGAACAAGATAAATCCACAGCAGAGAGTGATCAGCAAGTTTGTCAGCATAGCTGCGGTCCTGATGCTGGTCGGCTGTGCGTCATCATCACCGACAGTCAATGAGAAACTGGATCCGAATACGGGCGTGACCGTTACGTTTGCAAGAACGCCGCTGGTGCTTTATCGAGACAATCCATCACAAGCCGCCTATGCAAGAAATTATGTGCACCTGGGTCCGATCCAGGTCAATCGAACTGGAACTTATCGATACTACCTCTGGCTCGGTATCTGGGACACGATGCAGGTAGCCGACATCTCCCGCCACCGCGATGGCTTCGAGTCGATTGTTGTATTTGCGGACGGAGAGCCGCTGATGCTTGATTTGAAGGGTTGGACACCTGAATCAATCGGTGCGACTGAGCCAACCTACCTGAAACCCGTCGCTTCGACGGCGGACGCCTATTACGAGGTTACGGCGGATCAAATCAGGCTGATCGCCAATGCCCGCGACATCCGCGTGCAGGCAACCGGCACGTCCCCGAGAGAATTCCAGTTGTGGGACCAACAGGAATCGGCGAGATCCAGCCTGTCCAGATTCCTGAGCCACACAGTCTTTTAACGCCGATCCGACCGCCGGTTCGTATATTCAAATTTGTGATCTCGATCACCTGCGATCCTAAGGTTTCCTTAAGGTTTGCCCCGTAGTCTTTCAGCCATCGTTCATTACTCTGGCTGCAGATCGCGTGAATCAAATCGTTTCACAACGCTTAAGGGCGAAATCGCAGCGCGTGCCGCTGCCGGCGGGCCGGCGAGCACCCACGTCACGGCCCCTCTCGCTGAGCCTCGACGACGTAAATTCCGCCGGGAGGCAGGAATTGGAGGCGTTTGTCGCTGGCAAGTTCGAGCATCAGCACGGTGCACGGATCGATCATTTCCTGCCCTATCTCCTCGGCCTCAGGAGATCTGATCGGCCGGGTGCGGTTGTGGGCTTGCGCCCTGCGGACGAAAGTGAGTTATTTGTGGAGCGATATCTGGATGTCCCGGTTGAACAGGCGATCAGCCAGGCTTTTATGACGCCTGTGGACAGGCTGCGGGTCGTCGAAATCGGCAATCTCGCCGCATCGATGCCGGGCACAGCCTGTGCCTTATTCGCAGTTCTGGCGATCGTCCTGCACCAGGCCGGTTTTCGCTGGGTTGTATGCACGGCGACGCCGCAAGTCATGACCATGCTCAACAGGATTCAGTTTCCATCGCGGGTAATCTGTGAGGCCGATGCTGCTTGCCTCGGTGATGATGCTTCCAGCTGGGGCGATTATTACGCGTCCCGCCCCCAGGTCATCGTCGGGGACACCGAGGCCGCCGCTTATCGGGTAGCCTCTGATCGTGCACTGTCAGCCAGTACCTTTCGACTCGCACAGTCGATCAGCCGCATCGCAGCAACCCTCAGAACGAGGGCGTAATGATCAGGCAATTCCTTGCAACTGTGGGCCAGTTGGGCTCGACTGGTGAGACCCTGCTGCAATCGGGGCAGCGGGAGCTTACTCGCACGGAGTTGCTGGCGGTAGTAGAAGATCTGGCCGCACGCCTGGAGAAACTTGGCCTCCGATGCGTCGCTCTCCACGCTGACAACGGCATCGACTGGATTGTCGCTGACTTCGCCTGCCAGCTCGCAGAGATCCGCATCACGCCGGTCCCGTTGTTCTTTTCCGACACCCAGTTCAGACATGCCATTGAAGATAGCGGTGCGGACGCCCTGATTTCAGACCAGCAAGACGTGATGAGAATTCTTGATGGCGACCTGATCCCTGCGCGGGATCAACGTGACGATGGCCCGACAAAACTGTACTTGCTAGGTCCGGGCCGCTCTGCGCAATTGCCGGACGGTACACAGAAGATCACGTTCACGTCTGGCACGACCGGTACGCCTAAAGGCGTTTGTCTGTCTTCAGACCAGCAGTTTGGCGTCGCGAGTGCAATTACATCAGTGCTTGATCTTGAACAGCCGAAACATCTTTGCGTCTTGCCGTTAAGCACCCTTCTCGAGAACCTCGCAGGCGTTTACACACCGTTGCTGGCCGGGGGAACAGTAGTTGCGCCACCGCTCGCAGAACTCGGCTTGACCGGCTCATCCGATCTGGACATCGGAAAGCTACTCAGCTGCATCGACCAACATCAGCCGAATAGCATGATTCTGGTCCCCGAATTACTGAATGCGCTGACCCTGGCAGCGGAGAGTTCCTGGCGCCCGCCCTCCTCGTTACAGTTTGTTGCAGTCGGCGGTGGCAAGGTTGCAGCCGATTTGCTGCACCGCTCGCGCCACGCCGGCCTGCCCGCCTACGAGGGATATGGATTGTCCGAGTGCGCCTCTGTCGTCTCTCTGAATGTGCCTGGCACCGATCGCTTAGGTACGGTTGGTCGCCCGCTACCGCATGTAGATGTGCAAATCGAGGGTGGACAGATCGTTGTCACCGGTTCTGAATTCCTTGGTTATGCCAACCAACCTCATACCTGGGATTCTGGACCGATTGCCACCGGAGATATTGGTCACGCAGACAACTGCGGATTTATCTATGTCGACGGACGCGCAAAAAATCAGATCATCACAAGCTTTGGCCGCAACCTATCGCCGGAGTGGGTGGAGGCCGAATTGACGGCAGGACCGCTGCTTCAGCAGGCGGTTCTCTTCGGCGACGCGCGGCCATTTTGTGTCGCCCTTGTGCATCCGCGTCAAATATCCGTCGGCGATGAGGAGATATCCGCCTGGATCCACAGAATCAATCAGCGGCTGCCGGATTACGCGCGCGTGCTCGACTGGTATCGCCTGCCCGCAGCACTTTCGAACCATAAGGGAATGACGACCGAAAACGGTCGGCCTAAGCGCAGGATCGTCGAGCAGGAATATGCATCGGCAATCGAACATATGTATGAAAACAGTCTGGAGGCGTGCAACCAATGAAATTCATGGAAAGACTTCAAAACGAGACGCGTGAAGAGCAGGACTTCCTGCTTTCGTCGCCAATTATTCACCGCTGCATGAAAGGCTATATTACGCTGTACGACTACGTCGCCTTCCTGAGCCAGGCCTATCATCACGTTAAGCACACGACACCGTTGCTCATGGCTGTCGGTGCGCGACTGCCCCAGGATAGAGAATGGCTGCGCGAGGCCGTTGCCGAATACATACAGGAAGAACTCGGCCATCAGGAGTGGATACTTAACGACATCGCCGCCTGCGGTTTTGACAAGGAAGATGTACGTCACGCCCGGCCCAGCGCCGCGACCGAGCTAATGGTCGCCTATTCCTATGACACCGTGCAGCGCGTCAATCCAATGGGATTCTTCGGCCTGGTGCACGTGCTCGAGGGCACAAGCGTCACGATTGCAGATGCCGCAGCAAGCGCCGTCAAGAATACCCTCGATCTTCCGGAAGAGGCATTCACCTACCTGCGATCGCATGGCGCCCTCGATCAGGAACACGTCAAATTCTTCGAATCACTGATGGTGAAGATCACGGACCGTGATGAGCAGGACCAGATTATTCACAGCGCAAAGATGTTTTATCAACTCTACGCAAACATCCTGCGCGCATTGTCGGTGGACATCGCATTAGCGGCCTGAAGCGAACATGGACATGCGAGATAAGAATATTGGACAAGTACATGGGATGGCCGGAAGAAACATTTGTACATGTCAACGCTCTGCTTCCCGGAACTGTTGACAACAACCTGCGCAAGCAATTGCCGATCGTTCGGCATTTTGCAAGAAGTAAAACCTGAGATGAGGATATGACAATGCAAGTGACATCGATAAAAACGTTTATTTTGTGCCTGTTCCTGCTGCCGGTGACATTGTTCGCCGAGGTCGGTGATGACCCGATCGTCGAGCTACAACGTGATTGGGCCGTTGCGAACTACAAGCTCTCCGGTAATGACCAGGAACGAGCTTACGAGGACCTGATTGTACGGGCCGACTCCGCCGTTGCCGCTAACCCGGCCTCAGCCGAGATCCTGATCTGGAATGGCATCATCAAGTCCAGTTATGCCGGAACAAGAGGTGGCCTTGGTGCCCTGTCTCTGGCGAAGCAGGCAAAGAAAAGCCTGGAGAGCGCGATTGAAGTCAACGGGGATGCCCTGAGTGGGTCTGCCTACACAAGCCTTGGGACACTTTACTTCAAGGTGCCTGGCTGGCCGCTCGGTTTCGGCAGTGACAAGAAGGCAGCAAAGATGCTGGAAAAGGCCCTGGAGATCAACCCGGACGGCATCGACTCGAACTACTTCTATGCGGACTACCTTCTGCACAAGAAACAGTACGCGATGGCCGAGAAATACTTGCTGAGGGCGCAAGAAGCCGCACCTCGGGAGGATCGACCACTGGCCGATCTGGGCCGCCGGAAAGAAATACACGCGGCGCTATCGCTGGCACGCGAGCAGAATCAACTATCGGGATCATAATGCAGTCAGTCACCAGAACAGCTACGATTGGCTCGTATGCAGATTCTTCTGGTTGAAGACGATCAATCACTTGCCGATGGTTTGTGCAAAGCCCTCCGAAACGAGGGCTTTGTCACTAATCACGTGGCTGAGGGCAAAGCTGCCCTCCATGTCGTCGATGTAGAGCCCCCGGATATTGTCGTCCTCGACCTGGGTCTGCCCGACATGGACGGGCTCGACGTTCTGAAGAGCGTCCGTCGCAGCGGATCAACAATTCCGGTGTTGATTCTTACCGCCAGATCGAGCATCGACTCCCGTGTGTCCGGCCTCGATGGTGGTGCCGATGACTATCTGCCAAAACCATTCGAAATACCTGAACTGATCGCCAGGCTGCGTGTGATCGAACGTCGTCTGAGCACCAGTCAGCACAGCACCATCCGGGTAGCAGATATTTCACTCGATACGATCAGCCAGCAGGTCTACCGCAATGATGAACCGATCGAGCTGCCTCGACGTGAATATATGGTTCTCAAAATGCTGATGGAGAATACCGGCAAGGTCCAGACACGGCAGCAGCTGGAGACCCGCCTGTACTCCTGGGGTGAAGAGGTATCGAGTAACGCGATCGAAGTACACGTACATCATCTTCGCAAGAAGTTAGGCAACAACTTCATAAAGACCATCCGCGGTGTCGGTTACACGATTCGGCAGTCGTGAAGTCGATTCGTTTCTATCTTGTCGTCGCGTTACTTTCGACGATCACGCTTGGAAATTTCGTAGCCGCCGTACACGGCTACCGGACCAGCATGGAAGAAGCACAGCTGTTACTCGACACTCAGCTCGCTGATACGGCAGCACTCATTCAAACCATGCGTCCGACGAGCGATATGTCAGTCGACCAGCCATCGAGCCGGCTTGCCTTTCAGATCTGGACGGCGAACGGCGAGTTGGTTCAAAGATCGGCGAACAGCGGCGAGGTGCCAATCGCCCGGTTCGAGGAGGGGTACAGGGATGAAAACTTCGAAGGCTTCCGCTGGCGCACATTGAGTCGTTTCGACAATCAGCAAGGTCGTTGGGTGCTCGTTGCCGAGCGTATTGATATTCGCACTGAGCTGGCTGACAACATTATCTTGCGGGCCGTTATTCCGATTGTGCTCAGTCTGCCTGTGATCGCGGCGATTGTGTGGCTAGTCGTCGGCAATGGCTTATCACTCATCAAGAAACTTGCTCAGGAACTCAGGACCAAACGGGCAGACGACCTCTCCCGACTCAGCACCACAAGCCCGCCAGTCGAGTTGGTACCGGTAGTAGATGCAATTAATGATTTGCTGCGACGTTTGGAAGATTCCATACAGCGGGAGCGGCGATTCTCTGCCGACGCCGCACATGAACTGCGCACGCCGCTGAGTGCGATCAAGGTTCACATTCACAATCTGCGGGAGGAGTCCCCGGACAATGCTCAGGCTATACGGATTCTGGATAGAGATCTCGGTCGGCTGAGCCATTTGATCGAGCAGATAATGCTTCTGTACCGTACGACGCCGGAGCACTATCTGGCCAATATGCAATCGATCGATCTGCATGCGCTCGCCCAGACGACCATTGGTGAGCTTTACGACGACATTGATGCCAGGCGGCAGTCAATTTCTCTTGTTGGCACTTCTCAGATGATATCGGGCGATGAAGCCTCACTCATCATTCTGCTAAGAAACCTAATTCTCAATGCCAGCAAGTATTCTCCCGAAGGTGCGTCGATTCAGGTCAACGTCGATCGCGAGGAGCTCGGAATCTGCCTGGGCGTTTCAGATACCGGTCCTGGTATTCCATTGAGCGATATTAATCGTGTTTTTGATCGATTCTATCGGGTGGGTGGCGATCGCCACATCAGTACCGCGGACGGATGCGGCCTCGGTTTGTCGATCGTAAAGCACATTGCCGACATGCATCAGGCAAATATCAACCTAAGTAACAATACCGACGGCCCGGGTCTTACAGTCAGTATATTCTTTCTTTTTGATACTGACGCTCCGATGGTCGTCGGAGATGGAAACGGATGAAAAGATCACCTCACATGTTCCGTTTCAGCAATTGGGTTGTTGCGCTCGCAATAATGTTAGCCACAGATACCATTGCGGCACCGCCCGTATTTGAAATCGAGATTCGAAATCACCTGTTTCAACCGGATGTCCTGACGGTCCCGGCGAATACCAAAGTGAAGCTGATCGTTTACAACAGGGACTCGACGCCGGAGGAGTTCGAGAGCTATGAACTGAATCGGGAGAAAGTCATTATGGGGGGTCGCAAGGCGATCATTTTCATTGGGCCACTAGCGCCTGGCGAGTACCCGTTTTTCGGCGAATTCAATCCGAACACGGCCCTCGGTAAAGTCATTGTGAAGGACGGCAACGATGCTGGTAAATAGCGTTGTCATAGTATTACGCGAGGTGCTCGAGGCGGCGTTGATGATCAGCGTTCTCCTGGCTATCTCTCGATTCCTTGGATCAAGTGCACGTTGGGTAGCTGTCGCACTGACACTCGGACTCTTGGGAGCGGCTGCGTATGGATTCTTTCTCGATCCTGTATCCGAATTCTTCGACGGCGTCGGTCAGGAGCTATTGAACGCGTTCTTGCAGTTCGCTCTCTGCGGTGTTCTCGCGGTGATTGTATTTTTGATAGCGCGTCAACACCGGGAGCCCCGCGAGCATGACCCCGTCTTGCCAGTTTTAATGGCTGCGGCCGTGGTGCTTGCCATTACGCGAGAGGGATCGGAAGTCCTTATTTATGTAACCGGCTTCGTACAAATAAATAATTTTCTGTCGAGTGTCGGGCTTGGATCAATTGCAGGTGCCAGCATCGGATTCAGTATCGGCGTGCTATTTTATTATTTGCTACTGGCACTCCCGAAACGCCGGATGTTGATGATATCGCTGGTATTGCTGAGCCTGACTGCCGCTGGCATGGCTGCGCAGGCGACGAGACTCCTTATACAGGCGGATTGGTTATCCGCAGCCGGGGCGCTGTGGAATACATCCGGGGTCCTGCCGGAGGATTCGCTGCCCGGGCAACTGCTTTATGCGCTGATCGGCTATGAGGCAACTCCGTCCGCCATCGAGGTTGGCTTCTACGCGGCCAGCCTTGCTGTCATGGCGACTTCCATATGTGTTGGTTGGGCAATCTGTGGCAACAGAACCGCAAGTCCGCAATGAAAAATCCGAGATCCCTTTTGTTCCGCACTTGCATAACGATCTGCATAATTTTTGTCGGGTCGGTGCCGCAATTGGCGCCGGCCGATGGGATCGTAGTCGACCGTATTTATGATCCCTATGTTCAACCGTTAGAGACCGAACTTGAATGGCGTTCCATTATTCAATCTGACGATACGCTGGGTGACAAGCAAAAGCATTTCTTTGGTTTCGGACGGTCCCTGTCTGATCGTTGGGCGGCTGAGATATACGCCATTGGAACCAAGAGTAGCGGCAGAAGCCTTTCCATCAACACCTATGAACTCGAGTTCAAATGGCAGCTTACAGAGCAGGGCGAGTATGCTTTCGACTGGGGCATGGTTTTTGAACTTGAGCGTGAGACCGACGAGGACGTCTGGGAGCTGGCAGCGACTGTGGTGTCGGCCAGAGATTTCGGCCGATGGACAGGCGTTGCAAATCTCGGCTTAGTCTACGAATGGGGCAGTGGAATATCTGATGAGCTCGAATCCGAGCTACGCTTGCAGGCTCGCTATCGATTCAGGGAATCGATCGAGCCAGCTGTCGAGCTTCATATGGGCCAGGATACAGTCGCCCTTGGACCCGCGATTGTCGGCTTACAGCGATTATCTCCCGGCAAAAAACTGCGTTATGAATTGGGTATATTCTGGGGACTCGACGAACAGAGTCCGGACCAGACAGTCAAGGCAAGTATCGAATTCGAATTCTGATCGAGACAGAACTTGCTCCTTGAATCCATGACGACCGTCCACCGGGCAAAGCAGTGTCAGAACTTTGCCGGCAGAGACAATAGAATTCATTCTTGACTGTTCGGTCATAATTAGCTAGACTCCCCTCCCATGGTAGGAAGACCCCGAGAATTCGACCCTGAAATCGCCCTGGACGCCGCTATGCAGGCTTTCTGGGCGAAGGGCTATGAGGCAACCTCGCTGTCCGACCTGATGGCGGCCACTGGCCTGCACAAAGGCAGCCTTTATCAGGCATTCGGTGATAAGCACACCTTATTTATTCAGGCATTGAAGCGATATCTGTCAGATATGCGTCGAATGAAAAGCGAAGTGATTGCAAATGCCTCGACGCCGCTGGACGGTATACGGGCGGTTGCGCATGGCATGCTCGATATCGCCGACGGCGACTGCAGCTGCCCGAGAGGTTGTCTTGCAATCAATTCGCTTGTTGAACTCGCACCGCACGATCCCGAAGTGCAGGACGTGATGAGCGATCACATGCAGCGTATGCGGAAGGCTCTTACGGAAGCGGTGGCTCTCGGCCAGGAGGCCGGGCAGATTCGGACCGA
>Ga0255052_10003888_pt1 | contig 10153 bp, 10 predicted proteins | sample JV7_2_21_MG_FD_188632 | JGI IMG/M metagenome (GOLD analysis project Ga0255052, IMG submission 188632) | Seawater microbial communities from Jervis Inlet, British Columbia, Canada - JV7_2_21 | ecosystem: Environmental > Aquatic > Marine > Inlet | place: Canada: British Columbia | collected...
GTAGAGGATGCGATTGTGACCCGCACGATCGGAGAGGCGAACCTTGTGATCCTCTGCGATGTCGACGTGACCGTGATCGGCAGTCCCGACGAGCGCTGAGGTGTCCGACAACTCCTCGTACAGCTGTTTCCAAACGGCATTCGCTGTCTTCATCGCTTCTTCGTATTCGGCTGACTTCTGACCGCCCACATGGGCGGCAAAGTCGATGTGCGGGATGTACAAGAAGACAAGGCGTCCGGGTTCTGCTGCTGCGGTGGCGGTCAGCTCAGCTGCCTCGCGCTCGGACCAGTACGGCTGGAATCGTGCGCCCCGATACAGTGTGCGTGTGAGCGGTGTGCGATCGAAGTGCCCGGGTTGGATGACGATCGGATCACAACCACCTGCTTTCAGCCGCTCCCATAGGTTTGGACCAGGCAGGATGTTGTCGTAGTCGAGGTCGAGCTGCTCTCCCCACTGGGTCGTCATGTGGATCGTGTTGACGACCTTGCCCACTTCCTCCATCCAGAGTTGGTATGCGAGGATTCCATGCTGGCTCGGCGGCCTGCCGGTGGCAATCGAGGCGAGGCTGACCGTGGTGGTGTAGGGGAAGGGCGCATCGATGGAAGCTTGCTGTGAGACGGCGAGGTCGGGTGAACACGGATGGTCGAGTTGGCGACTTCCCAGCCCATCGAAGAGCACGAGAACATAGGAATCGGCAACAGGGATTCTGTCACGCAGTTCCTGCATCAGCCGCGGTGACGCCGACTCGCCGATCAGCCGATGCTCCAGCTCTGCGATGAGGTTGACGAGGCTTCCACCGGAGTAGTCAGGAACAGCGATCTGCATGAGCAGAACGTAGTACGACCAGAGCTTGGCGCGCTCTCCTCCGCTGAACCTGGAACCCGGTGGCCGGGACCTGAAGAACCTGACGTTGGAACATCGGGCTAAGTACTATTCCGTCTCGCTGGCGGCAAATTGCCGAAACGAATCCGAAGGGTCCTGCAGGTGCTCAATCAGTACTACGGCGACTACCTCACCGTCGCGGTATTCATTGTCATGGGTGCCGTCCTCGTCGGCGGCGCGGTTGGCATGAGCAAGATGATTGCACCGAAGGCGCCTGGTGGCCTGAAGGACATCGCCTACGAATCGGGCATCGAGCCCATTGGTGCAGGGTGGAACCAGAGCCACATCCGGTACTACATCTTTGCGCTGCTCTTTCTGATCTTCGACGTCGAGGCGGTGTTCATCTTCCCCTGGGCGTTGCAGGTCGAGTACTTCGACTCCGCGGGAATGGGCACGTTCGCCCTGGTCGAGATGTTCGTATTCATCACGATCCTGCTACTTGGGCTCATCTATGCGATACGCAAGGGTGTTCTCAAGTGGGAGTGATCGAGAAGTTCGGCGCACCGAAGCCGCTGTCATGGCTGTTGAACTGGTCCCGCAAGTACTCCCTCTGGTACTTCCAGTTCGGCCTCGCATGCTGTGCCATCGAGGTCATGGCCGTTGCTGGGCCACGGTACGACTTCATGCGTTTCGGCATCGTGCCACTCCCTGCGTCACCTCGCCAGTCAGACCTCATGGTCGTGGCCGGGACCGTCACGGACAAGATGGCCCCGGCGGTGAAACGTCTCTATGAGCAGATGCCTGAGCCGAAGTACGTGATCTCGATGGGGTCGTGCGCCAACTCCGGCGGTCCCTACTGGGATTCGTACTCCGTCACAAAGGGCGTCGACCAGATCATGCCCGTCGACATCTACGTACCCGGCTGCCCCCCAAGGCCAGAAGCTCTACTCGAGGGCATCATCCTCCTCCAGGAGAAGATCACGAACGAAGACGTGCAGAAGAAGTGGAGGGGCGCCGATGAGCGACCAGCCTGACACGTCTGGAGATACCGACGTGAATCCGCTCGAGGACTACGCGTCCGAAATGTCGGAGCGACTCGGAGCGCAGGAGTTCTCGGTCGAATTCGACACTGTCCGCGTCCTCGTCGAAAGGGACAAGTGGGTCGAGACGATCAACGCGGCTCGCAAGGAGCTGCCGTTCTTCTCCTGGTTGTCTGCCATCGACTGGTCCAGAGACACCGAAGTCGGCGAAGGCGTTTCCGATCCAGAGGACCTCGAGGAGCGTTTCGAAGTGATGTGTCGCTTGTCCTCGGTGACCAGCGCAGACGGTGTCATCTTCGTCGCAACACTGCCGAAGGATGATGCAACCATTGGTTCGCTGACCGCAACCATCGGAGGCGCCGAATGGCACGAACGTGAGGCCCATGAGATGTTCGGCATCATGTTCGAAGGCAACACAAACCTGGTGCCGCTCTATCTCCCTGACGACTTCATCGGCAACCCACTGCTCAAGTCCTTCCCGCTTATCGCCCGCGAAGTGAAGCCGTGGCCGGGCGATGTCGACGTCGAGGCGCTTCCCGAGGCGGACGACGAGGGAGGTGCCTCGTGACCCATCGCGAGTTGATGCACCGTTCTGAGGCCGCAGTTTCGGTCGAGCTCGAGACACCTGGCATGACACTCAACATCGGTCCCCAGCACCCTTCCACCCACGGTGTGCTGAGGCTCGTTGCGAAGGTGGAGGGCGAGCGGATCACAGAGATCGAGCCAGTCATCGGCTACATGCATCGGGGCTACGAGAAGCTCTCCGAGGTTCGTACGTACGCCCAGATCAATACACTCGTCAACCGTGTCGACTGGGTTTCGGGCTTCGCAAACGAGGTTCCGTTCATCCTTGGCGTCGAGAGGCTCATGGGTGTCGAGGCCCCTGAGCGTGCGCAGTGGATCAGGCTGATCCTCACTGAGTTCTTCCGGATCTCCTCACACCTTCTCTTCATGTCCTCCTATCCGCTCGAGCTGGGCGCTACGACGCCGCTCATGCACGTCCTGCGTGAACGCGAGTATCTCCTCGAACTCATCGAGGGTGTCACAGGGGGGAGATTCCACCCGAACTTCAACCGTGTCGGAGGCGTGAAACCCAACTACGGCGGAGGGTCACAGACGAAGAAGCAGTCGATGGATCTCCCTGCGGGTTTCTTCAAGCTCGTTGCAGAGACGATGGACCGCATGGACCAGATCTGCGACGATATCGACACGCTTGTGACCGGCAATGAACTGATCAAGGCTCGCACGATCGATGTCGGGGTGATCCCTGCGGACAAGGCGATTGAATACGGGCTTTCGGGTCCGAATCTGCGTGCGTCAGGTGTTGTTTATGACCTCCGGAAGGTCGAGAGCTACCTCCCTTACGACCAGATCGACTTCGACGTGATCTCGCGTACCGGAGGGGACTGCTACGATCGCTATCTGGTCAGGCTCGGTGAGATCCGCGAGTCGGTCAAGATCATACGCCAGGCGATCGACATCATCCCCGCAGGACCACTTCAAGCGAAGGTCCCGAGGGTTCTCAAGGTCCCGAGGGGTCAGGTCTACTCGCGTGCAGAGAACCCGAAGGGTGAATTCGGCTATTACATCGTGTCTGAGGGCGGCAAGATGCCGTACAGACTCAAGATCCGTTCGACGTCGTTCTCGAACCTGTCGATTCTGCCGTGGATCCTGAATGACCAGCTGATACCCGATCTTGTTGCCATCATGGGTTCGCTCGATTTCGTGCTCGGGGACGTCGACCGATGAACTTCTGGCTCGAACTCGTCATCAGCCTTGTGGTCATGTTGGCCGTTGTGCTCACGTCCGCACTCGTGACGATCTATGTCGAGCTCAAAGCTGGTTCGCACATGCAGGCGAGGATCGGCCCGTACTACGCCGGTGGTCGGTGGGGGTGGGCCCAGCCGCTCGCCGATGCAGCAAAGTTCCTCCAGAAGGAGGACCTCGCGCCGGCCAGGGCCGACAGGACTGTGTACGGGTTTGCGCCGTATGTCGTATTGATGTCGACACTTGCGATCTTTGCTGTTATTCCCCTCGGTCCCGATCTCGTTGCGGCGAATCTCGATCTCGGCGCGTACTTCCTCCTCGCGATCTCCTCGCTGTCTGTGCTCGGGATACTCATGGCCGGATGGTCGTCTGCGAACAAGTACTCGCTCATCGGAGGCTTGCGGGCAGCAGCCCAGTTGATCGCCTACGAGCTGCCTCTCGTCCTCGCCGTCGTGGCCGTTGTGATCCAGGCGGGAACGATGTCGCTCAACGGAATCGTCGAAGCGCAGCAGGTGACGTTGTTCACCGTTGGCGGAGCCGAAATTGCCCTGCCGTTCATCCTGACGGGACAGATCATCGGATTTGGCATCTTCATGATCGCCGCTGTTGCAGAGCTTTCCCGCATCCCGTTTGATATGCCGATCGCAGAGTCCGAGTTGACGATGGGCTATCTGACGGAGTACTCGGGCATCCGGTTCACGATGTTCTTCCTGGGGGAGTATGCGTCGATGGTCGGCCTCAGTGCGATCGCTGCGACCTTGTACCTGGGCGGCTACGGTGCACCGTTCCTCCCGGAGTCGATGGCGAACTTCGCCGGTCCAGGCATCTTCTTCGTCAAGGTCGCGGCGCTTGTGTTCTTCATCATCTGGATCAGGTTCACGTGGCCGCGGTTGCGTGAGGACCAGCTCCAGTCGATGGCGTGGCGGTGGCTGATCCCGCTTGCGCTCTTCAACATCGGCCTTGTCTCGATCTTCAAGGTGGTGTTCTGATGAGCAAAGGCATCACCTTTCCCTTCCCTGGCCTCTTCAAGGGCATGGGTCTGACGCTCAAGACGATGCTCAAGAAGGCTCCGGTGACGATGTACCCGGATGAGAAGGAGATCCCTGTGCCGCGCGCACGAGGCGTCATCTCTCTCGACGCGGATGCCTGCACCGTCTGCATGTTGTGCGCCAGGGAGTGCCCAGACTGGTGCATCTACATCGAGGGCCACAAGGAAGCACAGGAACCAGCCAAGCCGGGTGGGCGGATCAAGACGAAAAACGAGCTCGACCGCTTCGACATCGACTACAGCCTCTGCATGTATTGCGGGATCTGTGTCGAGGTGTGTCCCTTCAACGCTCTCTTTTGGAGTCCTGAGTATGAGTACGCCGAGCCGAGGATTTCGGATCTTCTCCACAACCAGGAGAAGCTAGGCGAGTGGCTCGAAACCGTTCCCAAACCGCCGGCGTTGGAGTCCCGATGACGATCCTTCTGCAAAGTGTGTCTTTTAGCGACTGGTTCCGTGAAGTCGCCAATTGGGCGTTCATCCTGATAGCGCTCCCGACACTGTTCGGTGCCTGGCGAACGGTGACATCGAACAACATCGTGAGAGCCGTGCTCTACCTTGTTGTTGCGCTCGGCGGAACGGCCGCGATGTTCCTGATGCTCGGTGCGGCATTCGTTGGGTGGACCGTCGTGCTCGTCTACATCGGCGCTGTTGTCATTCTCTTCCTCATAGGCATCATGATCACGCGTGCACCTCTCGGCGCAGATACACAGCTGAGCCACAGCACAGACGTCAAGGTGCCTGCTGCCCTGCTCTCCGTTGTGCTGTTCGGGGTCATGGCCACGGCGTTGATCGATGCTTTCGGAGCGAGGATGATCGAGCCTTTCGAGCCGACATCTACGTCTGAAATGGCCAACATCCTCTTTGGGCGTTTCGTGGTCCCGTTCGAGGTCGTGTCCTTCGTACTCCTCGCAGCGCTCGTCGGCGGTATTGCCATTGCACGCAAGGACGACGAGGGGGGTGAGCAGTGACGATCATCCAGTTCATCATCGTTGGTGCAGCATTGTTCTCGATGGGTCTCTACGGCGTGATCACCCGCAAGAACGCCGTGCTGATCCTGGCCTCGGTCGAGTTGATGCTTGCCGCCGTGAACATCAACATGGTCGCGTTCGACAGGTATCTCCAGGATCAGCTCCATTCAGGCCAGATCTTCGCCCTGTTCATCATCGCGCTCGCCGCCGCCGAGGTGGGGATCGGCATCGCGATCATCCTGATGATCTATCGCAATCGTCAGTCCGCTGATGTCGACGAACTCAACCTGATGAAGGGATGACGATGCATCAGTTCATTGCGTTCGCTTCCCAAATCGCTCTCGCTGCAGGCGAGGAGGGCGCTACGGAGGGCGGTCACGAGGCCCTGGTGCCCGGTATCACGGATGGTCCGCTCGTCGAGTGGGCCTGGCTCATCGTTGTCCTCCCAATCATTGCTGCCTTCGTCATCACACTCTGGGGCAGGAGGATGCCATTGAAGGGCTGGGAGGCCGCCTGGGGAGCCATCGGCTTCGTGGCCGTCTACGGCACTGTGCTCTTCATCGTCAACGCTACCCAGGGCATTGTGTACGAGGGCACAGTTGAAATCGCGCAGATCGGTGACATGACCCTCGAGTGGGGATGGATGGTCGACGGTCTGTCGATCATGATGTACTTCCTCGTGGGTGTGGTCGGGTTCCTCGTCTTCACGTACGCCAAGAGCTACATGAAGGGTGACGTCCGATTCACGTGGTTCTTCGCCTCATTCTCGCTGTTCGCAGGTGGCATGCTCGTCCTTGTCTCAGCACCGAACCTCATCCAGCTGATCGTTGGTTGGGAACTCGTTGGTGTGACCTCATACCTCCTGATAGCCCACTACTGGGAGGACTTCGCCAACGTCGACGCAGGCAACAAGGCGTTCATGGTCAACAAGGTTGCGGATGCCGCGCTCTTCCTCGGTGCGATCATCATGGCCGTGTCGGTCGGTTCGTTCAGCTTCAACGACATCATCGACGTGGTGGTGCATGGCGAGGAGGGCATGCTGAGCCAGTACGCATTCTGGGCTGGACTACTCATCTTCATCGGCGCCATGGGCAAGTCGGCGCAGTTCCCGCTCCACGTGTGGCTACCGGACGCCATGGCGGGCCCGACGCCCGTATCGGCACTGATGCACGCTGCAACAATGGTTACCGCAGGCGTCTACCTGCTCGGTCGCCTGTTTCCGTTCTACATAGATGAAGCAGCCATGTTCGCAGGCGATGTCCGGAACATCATCATCATCATCGGTGGTCTCACTCTCTTCCTCACAGGATTCCTGGCGATCGTCCAGAAGGACATCAAGAAGGTGCTTGCGTATTCAACCGTTTCCCAGCTCGGCTACATGGTGGCCGCAATGGGGGCGGGCGCCTACACCGCCGGACTCTTTCATCTCTTCACACACGCCTTCTTCAAGGGCCTGTTGTTTCTCGGCGCGGGCTCGGTCATCCACGCGGTCCACTCGAACAACATGTCCGATATGGGCGGGCTCCGCAGGAAGATGCCGATCACGTTTTGGACGTTCATTGCAGGCACACTCGCGCTGATCGGCATCTTCCCCCTCGCAGGTTTCTTCTCCAAGGACGAGATCCTCGCTTCAATCAAGTACGCCGGAGGCAACGGCCAGGATGTCGCGAACTTCATCCTGATCCTCGGCATTGCTGGTGCGTTCGTCACGGCGTTCTACATGACAAGGCTCGTCGCGCTCACGTTCTTCGGTGAGTACAAGGGTCATGCAACGCCACACGAGTCACCCAGAATGATGACCTACCCGCTCATCGGGCTTGCGTTCTTCGCGGTCACCGCAGGCTGGGTGAACTTCCCCGGCGTCTACACCGGCTTCACGACGTGGCTTGCCACACGTGTGCCCCTAATCGGAATGGGAGATCACCACGCCGAAGGTCTCGACTGGGCTCTCGTGTTGACTGTTTCGCCCGTTGTGATTGCAGGTGCGGCCATTGGTTGGTGGATCTACGGCAAGGACAGGGACACGCAGGCCGAAAGGGACGCCTTCCGCATACCGGTGCTGTGGCCGCTGTTCGACAATCTGTATTACATCGACGACTTCTACACGAGCGCCATCGTACGACCCACCATGGGCCCCATAGCGAAGGTCGTTCTGTGGTGGGACATGTACGTGGTCGACGGCATCGTCAACGGGGTCGGACTCGGATCCATTGGCATTGCGAAGGCGATCAGGACGGTGGACGAGAACGTGGTCGATGGTCTCTACAACGAAGTCGGCGCTGGTGTCGATGGGCTTGGCAGCAGCCTGAGACTTTCGTTCACGGGACGTATCCAGCAGTACGCAGCATTCAGTTTCATCGGCGTGGTCGTCATCGCCGTTCTATTCATCATTCTCTAGGAGGAGCAACGACATGGATTGGTTCGAGAACGGTTGGGGCCTGAGCCTCATCGTGTTCTTGCCTGTCGTCGGCGCGCTAGCCATCCTGGCCATACCGAAGGCAAAGGAGTCACTGATCAAGTGGACCGCCCTTGCCTTCTCCCTGGTCACGTTTGGCATGGCGATCACGCTGGCTGTGCAGTTCGACTATTCGACTGCCGACACGTACCAGTTTGGTACGGCAATGGACACGACGTGGATCTCAGCGATCAACGCAAACTTCCACATCGCCGTGGACGGCATCTCGCTGCCGATGGTGGTGCTTGCAGCCTTGATCACGGTCCTGGTCATCATTTACTCCTGGAATCACTGGCCCGAGCCGCACAACCCGAAGCTCCTCCTGGCGTTTGTGCTCATCCTCGCGACCGGCATGACAGGGACGTTCGTTGCCCTCGACCTCGTGCTGTTCTTCGTGTTCTTCGAGGTCGTTCTGCTGCCGATGTACTTCATGATCGGTATCTGGGGCGACCGCGGGATCAGAGAGGTCCCCGTCGTCAACTGGAAGATCGAGATGCGTCTCTACGCGTCCCTGAAGTTCTTCGTGTTCACGCTGTTCGGTTCAGTCTTCATGCTGCTCGGCTTCATCGCGCTGTACTTCAAGTCTGAAGAAGCGCTCGGCTATCGCAGCTTCTCCATGATCGAGCTCTCCGACATCGGCGCTGCGGGTGCATTCACTGGGACCTTTGCGTTCCTCGTATTCGCAGGGCTCTTCCTTGGTTTCGCGGTGAAAGTGCCGATGTGGCCGCTCCACACATGGCTCCCCGACGCACACACTGCCGCACCGACGATCGGCTCCGTGATCCTTGCTGCGATCCTCCTGAAGCTCGGTACATATGCCTTCATCAGGATCGCCATCCCGATCCTCCCCGATCAGGCCATTGCCTGGGCACCGTTCATTGGTGTCCTGGCTGTGATCGGCATCATCTACGGCGCGCTTGCGTGTCTTGCCCAAACAGACGTGAAGCGATTGATCGCGTACTCCTCCGTCGGTCACATGGGGTTCGTGATGCTCGGTATCGCCACGATGACGGAGATCGGCATCAACGCCGCGATCATCGGCATGGTTGCCCATGGACTCATCACAGGCCTGCTGTTCTTCCTCGCAGGTTCGATGGCGCACCGCTATCACACACGTGACATGACCCGTCTCGGCGGGAACATGGTGTTGATGCCGAAGATGGGTGTGTTGCTCGGATTCGCCGCGATGGCGTCTCTCGGCCTCCCTGCTCTTGCCGGGTTCTGGGGTGAATTCATGGCACTCCTGGCCGCGTTCAACCCGCTCGAGGCGATCGGTGCTACCTCGATGTTCCGAGTGCTCATGGTGATCGGGGCCGTCGGCACAGTCCTCACTGCCGCCTACATGCTCTACATGCTTCGCAGTGTCAATTTCGGCGAACCGGCTGAGGAGTGGGCGGACCACGAGTTCGAAGATGTCGATTCGTACGAGTGGCTTGCATGGGCTCCGCTCGTGATAGGCACCATCGCCATCGGCATCTTCCCCAAGATCGTTTTCGGCGCAACCAACGATGCTGTCATCGCCCTCGTCGAGAAGGCATTCGGAGGCTGACGTGCCCTCTATCGACTACCACGCGCTTCTCCCGGAGATCATCCTCGCTGCGACGGTGTTGGTGACGCTGGTGGTCGACCTCACAACAAGGAAGAAGTACCTCGTGGCGGTCACAGCAATGGTTGGCATGTTTGCAGCGATCATTCCGGTGCTGACACTTGCCTTCTGCGACACCCTCGAGTTCTGCACCTCCACAGGGGCAGAAAGGGTTCTGTTCGACGGTTCGTACGTTGTCGACGGGTATGCATTGGTGCTCAAGGGCGTCTTCATCTTTGCGGCCTTCATCGCGCTGCTGCTGTCCGTCGGGTTCCTGGAGTCCGATCGCTACTACGAGGGGGAGTACTACTTCCTCCTCGTCGCATCCGCACTCGGTGCCGTGGTAATGGCTTCCTCACGTGATTTCGTGACGATGATCGTTGCCCTTGAACTTGTGTCTGGTCCTGCGTTCCTCTTGGCCGGGTGGCGGAAGGGGGATCCGAAATCGAACGAAGCCGCCCTGAAGTT
>Ga0255052_10003891_pt1 | contig 10135 bp, 8 predicted proteins | sample JV7_2_21_MG_FD_188632 | JGI IMG/M metagenome (GOLD analysis project Ga0255052, IMG submission 188632) | Seawater microbial communities from Jervis Inlet, British Columbia, Canada - JV7_2_21 | ecosystem: Environmental > Aquatic > Marine > Inlet | place: Canada: British Columbia | collected...
CTGATTCAGATAGGCGTGTGCAGCGTCCGTTGCAGTATTGACCTCGCCGCTGATGATCGCCGCCCGAATGTTGCCACTGCTCGGGTAACCCGAGATGTACCTGTAATTTGCCCCGATGAGATCCAGTCCCATCGTACTTGCGATCATGCGGCCGTGTTCGGGCGGCATGCCGCCGAATCGCAGTGGCTCCGTCGCGACAATATCATCGGGCCCGTCAACACCACCCGGTACAGCGTCAGTTCTGCTGTACACCACCAGGCCACCAATCTGCACACCACCCAATGGGGTGAACTGACTGTATTTGAATGAAAAACCCGGGAGTTCGAGCAATTCGCCCAGGGACGAACGCGGGCCGTAGTAAACGGTCGTGCCATCATTGGGCGCTTTTAATAACACATGCAGATGTGCGTTCAGACCGGATGCGCCTGGCATGTTGTTGACGATGACAGTGGGATTACCTTCCAGGTTCAGCTCCAGGTGTTTGGCGAGTAATCGGCCGACCGTCGTGCCGCCGGCGGAAGCATCCAGTCCAATTACGACGGTTATCGTCTCGCCTGCAAATGAGTGTTGACCATCCGCCACGGAGCTGTCGCCGCCAGACTGACCGGCATCGCAGGACGTCAGAACAACGCCGGCCAGCAAGACCGAGAGGCTACGGAAAAAGTGCCTAAAAGTGCGGTTCATTCCGGGATCTCATCAGAAAAATTAATATCTGGTCCAAGCGGAACGATCTTTGCTTGTTTGAGCAACTTACCGCTGGCGTAATAATGCGCCTTTATCGACCAGACATCGATTGTGTCGGCGATGCCGGGCATTTGGTACAAGTGGCGTACAAATCGCCAGAGGTTCGGATAGTCGACAATGCGTCGCTTGTTACAACGGAATGCGCCGTAATAGACATAGTCGAAGCGGACGAGCGTCGTAAACAGTCGCCAGTCTGCTTCGGTAATTTGATCTCCGACGAGGTAGGTCTGTGACGCCAGACGTTCTTCGAGTTGCTCGAGAGCATCAAAGAGTTTGTTGTACGCGTCCTCGTAAGCTTCCTGCGACGTTGCAAATCCTACGCGATAAACACCGTTGTTGACCGCCGCGTAGACGAGTTCGTTGACCTCATCGATTTCTGCACGCAATTCCCTGGGGTAGTAATCGCCCTCGAGTGCGCCGATATCATCAAATTCGCTATTGAACATTCTGATGATCTCGCTCGACTCGTTGGAGACGAGTTTTTCTTGCGCCTTGTCCCAGAGCGTCGGCACCGTGATCAGTCCCGTGTATGTGGGGTCCGATTTCTGATAGATCTCGTACAAATAGGCCGCGTCAAATTCCGGATCGGGAATGACGCCGTGACCTTCTTCGAAGGTCCAGCCGTTCGCACCTGATATCGCGTTGACGACCGACACGCTGATCATGTCCTCGAGCCCTTTCAGGTACCGGAAGATCACGGCCCTGTGCGCCCACGGGCAGGAATGGGCGATGTAGAGATGGTAGCGACCGGCCTCCGCCTTGAAGCCTCCATCGCCTGATGGCCCGGGCTCACCCGTCGCCGTTACCCAGTTTCGGATCTTGGCATCGGGACGGACGAAGCTGCCGTCATCTGCTTCGGTGTCACGCCATTTGTCGTGCCACTCACCCTTGATCAGATAGCCCATGCCCGCCTGCCGTTATGCTGCATTCCAGAGCTCACTCACCTTTTCGAACGCTTCGATCCCGTAGCTTTGTCGTTTCGCCGTCGTCTTGTCACCCCACTTGGTGACGCCCGCTTCGTAAGATGGCCGGGCGATGAATCGTCCGTACCATTCGTTCAGATGAGTCAGCTTGCTCCACAAGGGCGCCATCTGAAAACTCTTGAGACGAGTGACGTAGACGCCAAGCGAGATATCGGCGAGCGAGAAAGTCTCTCCGGCCAGCCACGACGACTCGGCCAGTGTTGCATCCATATCTTCGAAGACGCGTTTGAAATAGCCAACTGCGCGCGGCAATAACGGGGAGTCCAGTCCCTTTTCGATGTTGACGCGATCATTTTCCTTGCGGACGATCTCAGGCATCTCATTGAGGTATTTTTTCAGCTCCTCAGGGCCTGCCGCGGTTTTCGCGTGGCGGACAACGATGCACATACCGACGACGCGGCTATGTACGTGCAAGCCCTCATCGATCAGCTTCGTCCAGAGACGCATTGTCGCTTTGTCGTAGGCACTCGCAGGCCGCAATGGCAAATCCGGAAATGCATCGTCCAGATATTCGAGAATGACCTGCGATTCGCGTATCACCTTGCCGTCATGAACCAGTGTCGGGACGATGCCCCGTGGATTGATTTTCAGATACTCTGGCGAAAAGTGTTCGCGTTTCGCGACCGACGTATCGAGATGATGGCTTTCCCACTCGAGTTGTTTTTCAGCCAGCGCAATTCTGACTTTTTGCGCCGCGGTCGAGTGATCGTAATGATAGAGTTCCAGCATGAGCTTAGTTTTCGTTTCGGATGACGCCAGTGGATGCTGGCAACGCTAACATAAAGATGTGATCCGAAATATCTGGCGCAGAATCCACTATCACCAGAAATTTCCAGTACTGGTCAGTACGTTTTGCTGTTTAGAGATGACTACGTATTGCACTGCGCATTTCCTTTATGATATGTTCAGCAAAGGTGCAAACGTTTGCACTAGCACAACATAGGGGGAGGATGCTAGTCAAGTCAAATACCGTCATCCAGACCTAAATCCGCAGTGACAAGGGCCGAGTAATCCTTTGTGGGCCAGTTACTTAGCTGCGATCGGTCGTATTAACCACTTGAGGCATATAACGATGAATAATGACACGTCAATTCTTGCAAGACTAAAAAAGCTGTTTTGGATCGCGGGCTCTCTGCTGGGGACTATATTGCTGTTTTCCTTCGGGCAGGTTTTTGCTCAGGAGTCGCAAACGGGAAGCGCCTCTGCAGACGCGCTGCTCGAAGAAATCGTGGTCACGGCCCGGCGGCGCGAGGAGCGCCTGCTGGATCAGCCGATGTCGATCGCCGCTGTGACCGCTGAGCAAATGCAGGTGCAGGGCATTTACAGTGTCGACCAGGTCGGCAGATTCGTACCGAATGTCACACTGACCAACGACGATCGCGCCAACAACACGCGCATCATTATTCGCGGGATCGGCGGCGGTTTTCCGGATCCAGTGTTCGTATTCGGGTCCGGCATGTATATCGACGGCCACTACATTCCGACTTCGCTCGGAGGCTACATGAGCACGGTCGACATCGAGCGCATCGAGTTGCTGCGTGGTCCCCAGGGAACCCTGTTCGGCAAGAATGTAACTGGCGGTCTGGTCAATATCATCTCAGTCAAACCACAAGCGGAATTCGATTCCAGCGTCACGCTGCGAGCGGGTTCGGATGGTCAACAGGACATCCGTGCGATGGTGAACGTGCCATTCACTGACAAGTTTTTCGGGCGATTCAGCGTCGCTTCTGAAGAATTTGACGGCTATTACATCAATCAGAATCTGGGCAAAGATACCGGCGCGAAAGATACCAAATCAGCGAGGGCCGCATTCAGGTTCCTGCCGAATGAGAACTGGACAATAGACGCATCCGTCGCCGTCTCCAGGAAAGAGGACGAGAACATGGGTGGGCAATGTATTGGTGACGGCCCCTTGAATGATGCTCCGCTGTGGGGTGGTGGTGCCGGCAACCTGGAGAGACGACTTTACGTTGGTGCGGAGGCGGACTTTCTTGCCATTTGCGATGCGGATGTCGCGGCAGGAGACTTCGTGAATTCCTCCGATAAAGCCACGTTTTCGGATGTCGATGAGGAGATCGTTCAGCTGTCGGCGGAATGGCATTCCGGTGACACGACTATCTCGGCGAGGGGATCCTACCGCAATATGGAGTACCTTTATTACGCGGATCGCGACTACACGTCGTGGCCGGTCGATGCCATCGGCACCGGCTCGACCGAGGGACAGAACAACGAAACCTTCGGCTTCGAGGTGCTGTTCGAAAGGCGGGCAAGTGAGAAGCTGCAGTTCACCTTGGGTGTGAACTACTTCGACGAGACCGCGTTTAACGGCTCGAACACCTGCTACGACGCATTAATTGCAGCCGGTGGAGGCGACGACAGGGATGCAAACGGTGATCCCAATAACCCGCCGCTCGTCACCGTGACTTGTGCCGATACGGGCCTGCATTTCGACCTGGTGCCGGATAATCCTAACGGTACCGACTTCGATCCCGCGCAGGACCCGGATTTGTGGCCGAACGCACCCAGGCTCAATCCAGGCGGACCGGGGCCGTTCGGCGGTGAGGTCAGCGTCTGGAACAAGTCCTTCGGCATTTTCGGCCATGCGACCTACGATTTTAGTGACGCATGGACGCTCGATGTCGGTCTCCGCTATACAGAGGATGACCGCGAGTTCCACAACATCGAGTTTGCTTCCACGGGATGCGACGCCAGCCTCAATCCAAGTGGCCAATGCGCGTTTACGCTGCCCGTAAGCCTGTTTCACGTCAGCGACACCGGCTTTTTCAATCAGGCAGCGGACACTTTTTCGGATGTCACGCCGATGATAAGTCTGACCCGCAAATTGTCGTCGGGCAATGGGATGTTCTATGTCCTCTACTCCCAGGGTTTCCTGACGGGCGGCTTCAATACCGAGGTCAACGCCAACCTGCCGGTGGGCGGGCCGAACCTGACTTACGGCCCCGAAACAGTGGATAACTTCGAGGTCGGTTTCAAAGGTCAGTTCATGGACGGCAATGCGCAACTGATGGCCACTGTATTCTTCATGGACTACCAAGACCAGCAGAAGTCTTTCTCACTGGACAACGCGAATGGCGAATTTGGTACCGAGGACCCGGTCGAACTCGTCACGAACATCGCCGAGTCAACAATATCCGGACTCGAGCTGGAGCTGCGCGCAAGCTTATGGAAGGGCGGCTTCGTCTCGGTCGATCTGGGTTATATCGACAGTGAGATCGATAGCTACTCGTTTGAGGACCCGGAAAACCCGGGCACGATTGTTGATCTGTCGAACAATCTGGTCAACGACTTTACGCCTGACTGGACCCTCAACGTTGCCGTCGAGCATGAGTTTCAGCTTGGTGGCGGCGCCACGATCACGCCGCGGCTAAATGTGAACTGGCAGGATGAGTATGAGTGGGCGGCCGAGACAGGCAACTGGGCCGAGGGCGATCCAGATTCGAGCTGTCATCAGGACTCCTATGCGGTCGTCGATGCGAGGGTGACCTTCAAACCGGCAAACGGCGACTGGCATGTTGCGGCCTTCGGCGGCAACATCACGGATGAGCGATATATCGAGTTCTGCGAGGCCGATCGTAGTGCCTGGCTCTTGCGATACGGGCGACCGGATTGGTACGGCCTCGAGTTCTCCGCGCACTTTGGCAGAAACTAAGTACAGAAGTAATTGATGTTCGTCAGAAGCACGGCACCTCTCCGGAGGTGCCGTGTTTTTTGGCTCGAATAATCTATCCTTTGGACAGGAGAACCCATGAATGAGCTCAATCCCGGTGAAAGTCGGTATTGTTGGACTCGGCCGCTGGGCCAAAGTACTTACCCGGGCTGCCAGGAAGTCCAATAAGTTCGAAATCGTCAGTGGCTACAGCCGATCCGAGGACAAGCGCCAGGCGTATCAGGAGGAGTTCGGCATTCGTTCTGCGGGAGATATGGCGGAGCTGCTGGCCAATCCTGAAATCAAAGGCGTAATCCTTACGGTGCCGAACGAACAACACCTGCCCGTTGCCGAAGAGGTCGCGAAGTCGGGCAAGCACATCTACACCGAGAAGCCCATCGCGAACACCCTCGAAAACGGCCTGCGGATCGAGGCTTTGCAGAGCCAATACGATGTGCAGGTCATGGTTGGTCACAGTGCGCGGCTACTCAAGGGTACGCGCATGATCAAGGAGGCGATCGACAGTGGTGAGCTGGGCCGTGTCGCATTGATCGAAGCGAACTTCTCGAACGAGAGGGCGCTGGAGCTCACGCCCGAGACCTGGCGCTGGTACCGGGACAAAGCGCCGGGCGGGCCACTTTCACAACTTGCGACCCATCAGTTTGACTCACTGCATTTCCTGGGTGGAGAGATCGAGGAAGTATCTTCGATGGCGTCGAAGTTGTCCCCTGTCGGCGCCGAGGTTGACGATCAATCGCTCACCCTGATGAAATTCACGAGTGGTACGGTTGCCTATATCGGATCGAGCTGGACCTCCCCAGGCATTTACTCGATTCGTGTCTTCGGCCAGAAAGGACTGATGCACTACGAACTGGACTTCAGCACCTGGGATACGCCCGATCAACTGCACGAGACCTCCGAGCTGTATATTCAACGCGGCAAGGACGGATTCAGCAAGCGCGAAGTCCTGCAGATTCCGCCCGGTGACATGTTCCGGGATGAGCTCGAAATGTTCGCGGAGGTATGCGCCAGCGGCAAGCCATGCGAACTCGGTGCCAGCAGCGGCAATGTCGCTCTGGCGGTGGTCTATGCGGCGCTCCGCTCGATCGACAATAACGGTGCTTACGTAAAACTGAGCGATATATTCGATGAGGCTCGTGCCAGTATTGGGGCACAATAGAGAGATGCCATAAACGGTGAAGCCAGATGAGCAATTTATCCAGCCGCTATTTCATTGATCTCACCCAACCCGAGATTGCCGAGCAATTTCAGGATAATCCGCTTGTGATCCTGCCGGCGGGCAGCGTGGAGCAACACGGCCCGCACCTGCCGACGGGCACGGATATCTTTGCGGCAAACGTAATCGGTCACGCCGTGGCGGAACGCATGAATGGCCTGGTATTGCCCGGCGGGCCCATCGGTGTCACTCCCATGCACATGCCATTTGAGGGCACCATCACACTGACACCGGACACTTATATAAGAGTCGTTACAGAGACCTGTGTTTCAACGGCACGGCATGGCGCGAAGTATCTGCTGATCCTCAACTGGCACGAAGGCAACAGCGCGTCGCTCTCAATCGCCGCCGAGGCGCTGCATCGTGAACATGGCATGACAGTGCTCACGGTACAGGCATGCTACGTCGCCGCAGAGCTCTGGGGTGAGGATTGTGGCGGACTGACCCATGGCGGCGAGATCGAGGCGCTGGCAGTGCTGGCTTATCGCCCGGACCTGGTACACCTGGACCGCATCGATTATTCGTCGGATCATCAGCATGGTCTGCAAATGGACAAGCTGCGTCGTACCCGGACGTATCAACCTGTGCTGACCGACATACGCTCGATTGCGCCGACCGGATGGTACGGCAGTCCGGAACACGCAACCGTGGAAAAAGGCCTGCGCATGCTTGACGATATTGCCGATGCCATTGCGAAGGAGGCAACGCGGACTTTCAAACACCTCGATGAGGTTCAACAAGGCGTCGCGGAGGTGAAACGGATCCGGGGCGTGGGCTGATCAGAAAAGCGCGTGGAAACCGGGCAGTGCGCCAGACCTTATCGATGACCGGAGTCTTGTGATGGTGCGAGTAATCCGCTCGGGGGTTGCCAGGGACCTCAATCTTCCGGGCAGAAAGTCACTTGAAATCGTCTCTGCAGCGAATGGGTCTGCTGCCATAACGCTGCGCCTGGTTGAGATACCCGTAGCGCAGTCGGGAGAGTCGCTACGCGAGTTGCATCGTCATGGCGGCTTTGAAGAATGCATGTATGTACTTTCGGGGCAGGGCACGACACATACAGAGAGTGGTGAACATCCGGTAGAGGCCGGTGACACCATCCTCGTTCCTCCCGGCGAACTGCATGTCACCAGAAACACGGGCAGCACACCGTTGCAGATGTTGTGTTTCTTTCCGACTGCAGATTGCAGCGAGCAGAAGTAACACGATGTCTGCGTGGGGATGAAGTGATGTCTCGCGATGTGGTGTGTCTTCGTCCTGAAACCGATTTCCTCAACGTGGGCGTCACACCGCCTGAGGCATTGTCGATCAGCTACCTTGAGCCGGATGATGACAATCTGGCTGCAGTGCTGGCAGAGGCAAACGCCCTGGTGATTCCTGCTGTCGGTCCAAAGCTCTCTGCCGGGCTTTTTAATGAAAGCCGTATCCAGTTGGTGCAGGTGACCGGCGCCGGCGTCGATCGGCTGGATGCAGATGCCATGCAGGCGCTGGGCATTGCAGTTGCGAACGTCCCGGGTGGATCGAGCGCTGCGATCGCCGAATATGCAGTTTCGTGTGCTCTAGCCCTGTTGCGGCAAACTTTCTGGGCCGACGGTGAGCTGCGCCAGGGAAATTATGTTGAGACTCGCAGCCGCATGGTGGCCAAATACCTCTCGGGGCTCGGCGAGCTGACGGTGGGCGTGGTCGGGCTTGGCGTCATCGGCATGGCCGTGGCAAAGGCGTTTCATGGCATGGGCAGCCGGATTGTTTACCACGATCCCGCGGTCCGTGATTCTCACCTGGCCCGCGAACTGGGTGCCGACGCGCTGCCGCTGGAAGAGCTTCTCAGTAGCGCGGATATCGTCACTTTGCACGTACCTCGCCTGCCGTCGACCAAGTTGATGATCGGGGATCGTGAGCTTGAGCAAATGAAGGCGGGGGCGATTCTGATCAATGCGGCCCGCGGCGGCATCGTCGATGAGGCAGCGCTCGCGGCACACCTGGCTTCCGGTCACCTCGGAGGCGCAGCCGTGGACGTTTATTCGAGTGAACCTCCGTCATCCGACAACCCTTTGTTTTCAATAGAAAATAAATCTATGGGATCGTTGTTGCTGACGCCACATATTGCGGGTATCACGAGGCAATCGTGGGCGTTTCTGTTTCGCTCGGCGTGGCAGAATGTGGAGCGGGTGCTGATACAGGGCGAGCCGCCCGCGAATCGGGTGTTCTAGCCCGCATTTGCCGGGCAGGAGCCGGATAGTGGGAATGAAGCTAATGATGCGAAGTCTGATTACCGCCTTTTTGATCATGGCAAGCTCGTGGGCCGAGCTGGCTGTGACAGCGGAAGCCGACTTCTATGCCGGCAAAACGGTTTTCGTTTACGTTGGCCGACCTCCTGGAAGTGGCGCTGATCTGGCCGTTCGCTCTTTCGTGCGCCATTGGCAAAAACATATCCCGGGGAAGCCGACCATGGTGGTGAAGAACGTGCCGGGAGGTGGCGGCTCGCGGGTCTGGAACCTTGCCTGGGACGAGAAAAATCTCGACGGTCTCGAGATCTTCTTTTCTCCGGTCTCCGGTACGGCAGTCATCGTGCGGCAGACAGGTTTGCGTGCCGACTTGTCGAAGATGCCGCTGCTCGGTGCGTTGATGAGCCCCAATATGACTTTTGCGCGAACCGACCGCCTGAAACGGTCCGAAGATCTGCCTGATGTAAAGGGGCTTCAGTTTGGCGGTCAGGCGCCCGCGCATCGCTTTAGTATCCTGGGACGGCTGACACTCGATATTCTGGGCGTGGACTACCGTAATGTGACGGGATTTCGAGGTGCAAGCGACGTATTCAATGCGGTACGTCGAAAGGAGGTGGATATTCAAACAGCCCCGCTGAATTTTTATCGCTTCACGGTCGAGCCCAACGTAGTCAAGTCCGGTGAAGTTATTCCCCTTTGGTACAATCCCGTTATTAATGAGAAGGGCGAGATCATTCCCCTGGATGCCGCCGGCGATATCCCCAGCTTTATCGATTATTACGAGTCAGTAAAAGGTGAGCCACCCGCGGGAGAACTGTTCGAGATTTACAAATGGTTGTTGCCCAACCTGAATGGCATTACGTATGCAGCATTCCTGCCGCGGGATTCACAAGAGCAGCCGCTCAATATCTTGCGAGACAGTTTTGTCCGCGTCACCCGGGACGAGGAATACCTGATCGAAGAAGAAAAGATGTTTGGATTTAACCTCCCTGTGGTCAGTGCCGAGCTGGCCGCCAAAGTTCTTGATGACATGGCCAATGCCCCTGAGCACATGAGGGACTTCCTCAATCAGTACATCCAGCAAGGTCGCTAGAGCTCAGGCACGCCTGAGTCCAACGAGGTTGCATTGACGTGATCGATGGCATGCTTGCCGGGTTGGCACTGGTCTTTAGCTGGCCGACGATCGGCTATTTAATGCTTGGCGTTTTTGTCGGCATGTGGGTCGGTGCCGTACCGGGGCTGGGTGGTGTGGTCGGCCTGGTGTTGCTGCTGCCGTTTACCT
>Ga0255052_10003892_pt1 | contig 10134 bp, 18 predicted proteins | sample JV7_2_21_MG_FD_188632 | JGI IMG/M metagenome (GOLD analysis project Ga0255052, IMG submission 188632) | Seawater microbial communities from Jervis Inlet, British Columbia, Canada - JV7_2_21 | ecosystem: Environmental > Aquatic > Marine > Inlet | place: Canada: British Columbia | collected...
AAATAAGCGTCGTTAATTGCTTTTTTCTCTTTCTCTATCAACGCCTCATCATTAATTATTTTTTCTACCATGTTCATGCATGTTTTAATAATTAATCCGTCAGATGTCCCATCGTTTTCACCCCTTGTTTTTAGGTCGGATACTATAGAGAGTAATTCTTGTATTGGTGTTTTCATTATTGTTTATTTGATTAGTTTTAATTGTAAGCCGTTGTTAATTCCGTACTCTATTGTCGATTGTAATTCCTGTGATCTAGTAGCAAACTTTTCTGCTATTTCGCAACGTTCGAATATTACGCGTTCCTTTGCTTGTTGATATTGTTCACACTGTTTATGAATACCTAAAGCCAACTGTTCTTTATTCCATCCAATTTCAATTTCTTCATCAATTACTGCTAGATGTTTACCGTAGTCTTCTGGCTCTTTTAACACCTCTCCATCTTCACTTACAGGAACAAACATTGATAGTGTTAATGGTTGAGTGATGAATTTAACATAGTCAGTGTATGTTTCTACGCCACTATTTTGTGACACTCCAAAGTACAGCCTCCAATTATCGTATAGGCTCATCCACAATTCAACTGGTGTCGGTAAATATTCAAATTGTAATTCATCCAATGTTTCTTTCATGCTCTTTTTTATTGATTAAATATTAATAACCTGTGACTCCCCTCAACCCTTCTAGCGATCTTTCTAACGTGTTTTGAGTGAGCTTGTAATGACTTGTATACAATTATTGTTTCAATACGATCCTTAGCCCGCTTAAAGTTATATTTGAATGTTTCATCTTTTGATTGTTCTGTCAGTCTGTAAAGTCTTGCAGTGTTTAATGCGTTTACTTGGTTTCTTGACAACCCTAACTCTTTTCCTGCTTCTCTAGGTGTCATGTTTAAACCTACTCTGTAGAAAAAAGCTTTTAGTATTTGTTGTTCATTCTTTTTCAAGAATAAACTTTCTACGGTAGCATCTATTGCTGTCTTTGTGTTCATGGCTTAGTTGTTTTTAGTACTTGTTCTTCCAAAACCTCTATCCATTTATACATAGTCCCCAAGTCCCAAAGAAAAAAACAAATTAAAAGAACCACATAACAAACTATTAGCCATAATAAAAAGCATATCAACTCACGTAAATATTCTATAATTTTCATCTTTCTTGTTTTAATTGTTAGTCAAAGATAGTAATATATTCTAGTTAATCGCAAATATATTTAATCAACTTCTTTGTTTAGTTTGGTTTTAATCTCTGTAGCTCCGTAATTGTCACCCGAAGCGATAGGGTCTCTTTGGTTTTCCTTTAAATATTCAATTGCCTCTCTCGCTCGTTCTGCGCTCATTGTTGAAATTTCCCTATACATTGGGTCAGAAATCTCTTGCGGTATCGCAGCAGTCATTAAAAGCGACTCTATGTAGTCCATTTGATTGTCTGAAATCTTATAGTCTGATTCATCCAAACTTATAGCCTGTCCGATCTTCTCCCACATATCAGTCTTAGGTAAATACTTAATACCTCTTCTGATAACTGTTTTTCGTGCCATTTCCCCATAGTCAGAAGTCCAAACACACGATTTAAGTTTACCCGCGTCAAAAGCTTTATAACTCTCTGAACGACCTCTAATGTCGTCGATATCTGATTTTGTCATTATATCAACCATCTTTGAGCCGTCAGAAAGAACAGATACAACATATACGTGTGTAATGTCTTTTGATTTAAACTTTGGTTTGTGGTCTATACTTGTAGATGTTCCTAGACTTACCTCGAATTCGTCACCCTCATAAACTAAGTGAGAAACGATGCTTTTTGCTGATCCAGAATCTGTAACTAATTTACATAGGCCGATATAACTGGGTTCTAAGTATGTTTCAACTACCCATTGACCACCTCTATTAACTGATCTAGGTACTAAATAAGCATACTTAAGTACTGGATTTAATGATAGTCCAGTTTGTGCAATGTTCAAAACAGCTAAAATGTTACTTTGTGCTGTTGATTTTTGCAACTGTGAATTCTTGTTTATATGTTGTAGTGCAAATGATAACTCTGTATCAAATGTCTTTTGATCTGTCAATTCAACAAATCTTTTCATAACACCATTAGTTATAGTGTCTTTTAATGATAATTCTGTACTCATAATAATTGTTTTTACTTGTTTACTCTTTCAAAATCTAATTGTATTCTACTATCCTTCTCGAAGTCAATACCAAGGTTTAAATGTTCAGCATAGAACTTACTACCTTCAATGTGTAGTCGTATCTCTTCGTCGGACATCTCTGAACAACTCTTTTCAAATCCTGTGAACTTCTTAATACGTAACTCTAAGTCTCCCTTTGTTATTTCTAAGCGCTGTCTCTTAAGCTCCTTATATATTGGATCGAGAACATGACCTTTATAGCTGCGGATAAGATTGTTTGATGCCATTATTTGTTTAGTCTTTATGTAAAAAAAGATAAGCTTTTACTTTTTGGTCTTGGGTTATTTGCTCTCTAAAAAATTTATCTACTTTATGATGAAGTACCATCTCTTGGTAATCACACTTCAACTCTTTAGTCTCTAGCTGTCCTTTGTTATAATCTCCATTTACAACCTTATATCCACCGTAAGAAAAGTCTCTATGAAAGGTTGTGTTTTCGCTAAAAGCTCTTTTTGAAGTGACTCTATTTATCTTATTCTTTGCAAGAGTGAAGGGTGTTTTTACATACAAAATATCTCCAACTTCTAATTGTTTTTCATCAGTCATAATTATCTGTTTTTCTCGTTAGTCGTTCCTATAAAACTGTCTACTTGGTTCATTATATCTCTTTTAAGCCCGTATGTTAGGTTTGTGTCGTCAATCTCAACGCTATTGATGTAAATATGGTAATACTCTTCTGAGAGGTCTCTATCTATACTCTCTGTTGAATCTACCCAACATGAACAGTCATAAGCTTCGATACTTACTTTTAAAGTACATAGTGTTTCGCACTTCTCATTCTGTATTGTAAATTCACCGTTACTTTCATGGCAATACAATCTACCCTGTTCAAACTCAGCATCTAATTCCTGTGTTATTACAACAGCGTCTTTACCTGTCATAACTTTAACTATTTCTGCTTCGTCAACATTAGTGTAGTTTCCTACTTGTACTAGTGTGTTTCTTCTTACTGTGTAAAATTCGCTCATGACCTTTCTTTTTAATTGTTGAAACAAAGATAACAATATATTTCAGTTAATTGCAAATAAATTTAGTTATTTCTTGTATTCTTTCTCTAAATCTTCCATGTAGCTGTAAAACAACTGCTCTACTAGTATATCAGTATGACCGTTAGGCATGTTTAAAGGTGGTTGTCTATCCTTTGATATTCTACCCTGTTCTCCTAGCTTATTGTAGTGCTCTGTCATTCTTTCAATTGGGGTAGTGTGCCTCAAAGTCATTTTTTTTATGTCTAATATGTGGATTTTAGGCATAATTAAAGGTTGTGCAGAATTCAAATCTACCTCTAAATTGCAGTCTGTACATTTTACTATTATCTTCATAATCTATTTGTTTAAATCTTCTATTGTCATTAGTGGTTTATTCCAATTCTCTTTTACTTGTAAATCTCTGTATAGCTGTTTTAGCCTTGAGTATGCTACTAACTGAACATCTATATTGTCGGAGTACATTTGTTGTATCCATAGTTCGGCTGTGAATTGTACAGCAGCGTAGTACATTGTTTCACCTAGTAATGTTTCTGGAAAGCTTTGTTTGTTGTCCTCTATCCACTTTTTTACATCTATTATTTTTTCTTTTGTAATCATATAAACTAATATTTAAAATGGGCAATCCGCTGTTTCGTTGTCAAAATCTAAATTTGGTGATAACTGTATTTTAGCTTGCTCAGTAATTAGATCTATAGTCATATCGAATAAAGGGGGCGAAGTGCCTTTTAAATAATACCTTCCAGTTGGAACGTGGTAATCATAACTTATGCTACCTCCTATTTCACCTTGAAACCCGAATTTTGTTTTTAAGTTTATGAATGTAGTATATCCGTTATCGTTCTCGTCTGGAAAGTGTCTGTATATACAATATCCGTTATGCGTTTGGTTTCTAAAATCAGCAGAACCACTAACATCATACAAGCTAGGAACTTCATATTTTCCGTTATCTGCTTTCTTCATCTTAGTAGGATGAGCCACTAATAAAACTAAAACATTATTCGACTGAGCAAATGAAGTTAATCTAGTTAACACTTCATCAATAGCATCTTTTTTATTTGTTCCTCTTGGTAATAACACTTTATTGAATGCGTCAATTACAAATATATCAATACCGAAACTGTACATTTGTTCACGGAACTTCTCTAGTAGCCAATCCCAATCCGCTGGTTTACCCTTTTCTGATCCTGTTAAGTATATTTTCTCATTTGCCCAACGTTTATATCTATCTATATCCTCCTTTGTTATTCTTTCAATATTATCTGTAGACTTCCAAAATGGTTTACCTACTGCTTTTTGAATGAAATTCGTCTGATGTAATCCCATTGGTGAGTGTTCAGGACTAAAAAACGATACTTTCATTATGTAATCGTGAACTAAATTTAATACGTGCCATTCTGAATAAGTCGATTTACCGTGTGACGGTATACCTGTAATAGTACACACTTGGCCGCGCATCATCGTGAAAATATCCTTTACATTTCCAAAGCTTTCGTGTTTTGGGTAGATTGTATCAGGCAACCCATTATCATATAGGTTCATTATGTCATCGTACAAGTCCTCAACCTGAAACGTTCCGCCTACTGGAAAGCGTTTGGGGTTGCTTAAAGACTCTTTTATAACTCCTTTGATCAAATCTCCGTTAGCGTCTTTGTTTTGCCACTCTATGAACTTACATCTGAAACGTCCTAACCTTTGTGCAATCTTATCTTTTACAATATTTCCTTTTTCGTCATTGTCAACAGCTATAATAAATGTTTCTATGTCTTTAAAATACTTTTCTGAGTTCTTCCAAAAATCATCATTATCATTTGCTCCATTTGGTAAACTAACAACTTCTTTTACTCCCGCTTCATACAGTGCTAAAACATCAAATTCACCCTCAACTATATAAGCTTCTTTTGCTCCAATTACAGAATTTATATTGTAAAATATTGGCTTACCTCCTTTCGTTTGTGTGAAATCCTTACCGCCTGATCTATATTTTTTATTAACTAATTTATTACCCTCGAAATAATTAAATACAATATTGTTTAGTTCCTTTTGTTTTGCGGGTTGGTAGTGCTTCTCTTCTGTTATTCCAAAATGTATTAATGTTTCTTGTCTTATTTTTCTTGAATCTCTAACCCATTTTACCATAGTATCAGAAATAGATGTGAAGTTCTGCCACCTCTGGGGAGGTAATGTGTATTCCTTTTGTTGAAAGTCTGTCTTATTGCTGTCTCTAAATCCTAAAGCTTCACAGTTATAACACTTAGCAACACCGCTTTCAAAGTTCACGTACAAACAAGGGTCTTTTTTCTTCTTTCTAGATTCTGAACAAATAGGGCATGTTGTTTTCTTTACTCCCTTCTCTGATCCACGAACTACAATGTCATCCCACTTAATAAATTCTGCCATATCTAAAATATTAATCCGTGTGAGTCTCCACTTGTTTCACTCATGTGTGGCAGCGTGTTTAGTAATGTTGTTTTCCAATTAACTATCTTTCTAGGTTTTTTACCCCCAGTCATCCAACCATTTGCAACCCAAGAATTATATTTTAGTTCAACCTCTTGTTTTTTAACCTTTGGTTTGTTTTCAATTGCGTATTTCAAAAAATCTTCAAGAAGCGGTATAGCATTCTTTTCATTCTTTACATTATTCCCTTCTTCTATTGTATGCCCCTCGTGTTTCCCTAGCGTTTCCCTCATGTTTCCCTTGCGTTTCTCTAGCGTTTCCTGAATACTCTGATATTTACCGTAATTAATAATGGTAATAAGGGTTGTGCTTTGTTTCCCTTTACCGATTGTCTTACGTTTTATCATTTCTTCTTGCTCTAGCATATCGAACAATGTTGTAACGGCTTTAACGCCCATATCAAGCTCATTAGCCCATGATCTAAGAGACATTGAAGATTGTCCACGCTTAATAGTGTAGACTTTCTTACCTAGCACCATTTTACCGTCTTTAAAATTGGAGGTTATAAGTATTGTTACCCACGCTCTGAACATGTCGGGATTTTTATAAACCCAATGCTCCTTTACTTCTCGTGAAATTCTAATCCACCCTTGTTTTTGTGACATATTTTACATTTATTTTTAATACACATTTATTTAAAAAAGAAAGAAGAGGGAAAGGGAAATGTGTAAACCTTTTACTGGCATGCCTGCGCAAACCTCTTCCGTAAAGATAGTAATTAAAATTAAATCCTTGATTTATTGATATCTATTACTTTAATTATCTCTGATTCAATATCAATATTAAAATGTTTAGCTAGATTTAAACAAACTAGAATAACATCACTAAGTTCATGGTTTATTGTGTTTCCTAATTCTATTTCATCGTGAAGCTCATGCACTTCCTCATACAACTTATATAAGAATTCATGTATAGTTGTTTCTGTATTTATACATCCTCTTTTTACTGTTACATCGTAATTATTTTCTATGATCTGTTTCATAACTTTAATTTTAATTGTTTACCATTTTTTGTAGGTCGTGCATCTATTTCAATCTTCTTTAATATGGAGTAGTATTTAGAGTTTTTTGGTTCGAATCCTAATGATGTTAAATTCATATCGTTTTTTAAAATAGCAATGCATATTCTTTTGTATGATGGTACTTTATCCGCTAATTGAAAAGGAGCTTCATCTGGAATCCCGTCTTTATAGCATCTTTTTTCCCACATTTCGATATACCCTCTAACTTTATCATGTACCATATTTCCCATTCCTTTATAGTTCTTTCAGCTTCTAAATCTGCAAGCCTTCGTTGTTCGTTATTTAACTCTTTCCAAGCCATACGTACTATGTATTCAGGTATTTGATGTTTATAAAAAACGGCACAATGACCTAAAAAAGCGCGTCTATTAATACTCTTATTTGTTAAATGATTTTCTATAGTATTGTTCCATTTGAACACTACATCATTCATGGATTTACCGTATAGGATATGGTTTCCAGTAAATTCAATAGCCGTTTCTAACATTATAGATTCAGTTTTTTTATTCACCTTGTTCCACATCCCATTATTGTAACATTCCCATTTCCAATATGGTTTGTATACCTGTATCATGCTGTTTCAGCATCCCAACTATCCGAAAAGTCTTTATTTAAAAACAATGCAGCTAGTCCAGTAATTTGCTTCATTCTAAGTAGTTCGTCTTTACTCATACCTACATGTTTACATATCCACGCATCACCTTTGCCCATTTCGACAAGTTCACTAACTATAGTACTCATTAGTTCTAAGTTATGTGATCCTCTAGCTCTGTTGTGCCGAATAGTAGAAGCCATTCTGTCACCGAGAGCCTTGTCAATTACAGATATAGGCAAATATCCTTGCTCACGTTCGTATACTCTTTTACTGTTCTTTAAAACAGAAAGCCTGTGAAACCCATCGACAACTATGTATTTGTCGTTTTCTTCATCATAAAAGCATACTACAGGCATCGTATATCCATCCTCCCAAATAGAGGTTTCAAGTAACTCCATCTCTGGGGGCGCTACGCTGTTAGGGTTATAATCGTTGGCTTGTATTTTGTCGACATGTACTCTTAGTACATTGTAAACAGGTGATGTGAATTTTCCCATTTTATTTATTATTTAAGTTATAATTAATTACTATGTTTTTTATCCATGTGTTCAAAAAACTCGTCACTAGAACTATAAGAACCATCTTCATCATGAGTTTCCATACCCGTTAATGGAGGATTAAAAACACTAACTAATACAACGTCTGTTAACGCTGTAAATAAGTGTGGTTGATGATCGTCTACAAGGTAGGTTACTCCTTTGGATATATTGCTTATTTCTCCAGTTGTTAAGTCTTCAATGTAACCGTTACCAGATATACACATACATGCTTCTTGATGGTTTTTGTAGTGCCACTTGTAAGCACCCCCTTTATTTATCCTAGTTTCCATCATAGCAAATCCTAATTTATCTTTTTCTAGTACAGTTCTATAACTAGTACCCCCATTAAAATCAACACCTTTTACATCTTTTATATCTATTGTTTTCATAATTTATTAAGTTTTTTGGATTACGCATAAGTTCTTTGTATTGAAGTCTGAACCGTAAACTTTCTCAAAGTATTCTCTAGTGCCTTCTGAGGCTTTCATATGAAGGTCTTCTATAATATAATATTGACTAGTCATATTCCATAGCGCCTCAAAAGTTATTATTGTATTCTTAGTTATATGAGAAGCATCATCAATAACAATATCAAAGCCTCCATAATCACTAGATAATCTATTTAAAAATTCAATATCTGTTTGTGAACCTTGATGAAAATTAACATTGTTTTGAAATTCTAAATATTTATCGTTTAAATCAATACAGACGATAGTTGAATTGGGGAAATACTCAGCCCACATTTTTACTGATCCACCTCCTTTTTTTGGATTTTTATACCCACCAACACCAATTTCTAAAATTGTTAATTTATCATATCTCTTTGACACGAACAACTCTTCATACCTTTCCAGAAACAACCGTAAATATTGTTTAACTGGTTTGTGTTTTCTAGCTATTTTTTTTAAGCTTAATTCTGATTCTTTCATAATTTATTAGTTTAATTGTTTGTATAATATCCCATCTCTAATGGTCTGTGATTATCTTCGTTAAATGGTTTAACTAGCTTATTTGTTATTGAATTTAAAACGAAATAAAGATTAGTACGCTTGTTATTTGTTTTGTTAGAATCTGAATAATGTAATGTATTGCAATCGAATAAAATTAAGTCGCCAGCTACACATTCAGCATTAAATATTTCAACATTGAATTTTTCTTTTATAGCCATTATTGATTCATAATCTGGAACACCCTCAACTTGCTCACTAAACTCATTTTCTGGATTTACACCCCCAACCTTTGGACATGAAATGAATTTATTATGTGATTTTGGTAAAAAGTTTAAACACCCATTATCTATTGTGTTGTCATCAACAGGAATCATAGCAGTTATAGCCCTCATTCTAGGCATACCATCTTTTGAGTGCCAAGTTTCAAAGTCTGAATGCCAATTCCATCCGTTGGACTCTGATCCATCTTTATAGTTTATTCTACTTTGGTGCATGTAAACATCGTCTCCTAAAAGCGATTCAACAATATTAATTAATTCACTATCTAATACGGGTGATATATTCAAGTTTTCATGAACGTTAAGTATAGACCTAACTTTATTAGAATTTGGCTCTTTATTTACATAACAACCGTTGTTATTTTCAAATAAATTATAACATTCGTCTTTAGTCTTAGTTATTAAATCTTTGTTGAAGAAGTTTTTTATTATTAAGAATCCGTTATTGTTATAGTAATTAAACTGATCCACAGTTAATGATTTTGGCTTACTATAAGACACTTTATCAAACCTTTTTGATATTGAATAAGTGCTGTTTTTTCTAGTCTCGTATACATCTTTCATATTAAAGGTTTTTATATTTGTTTTGTATCTCTTTTTGTCTTTTTGCTTGTTCTAGTGTTGGTGCTAATCCTAAGTACTTGCAAGTGTGATCGTTTTTAAGTATCGTTATTGCAAACCTCTTCCAGCTTGTAACCTCTGAATTATGAGTTCTTAACATATCTAAATGATCTGGGGGTAACATTCGTACACACGTCTTATCCTTCCTTCCGTGTCTAGTCTTTTCTCCTAGTATAAAATCAATATTGTTCTTATTCATATCCTCAATTACCTCGTCTGACAAACCGCGCCCTACTCTCCACCAGTATTTTATCGACTGAGCAAAACGCTTTCTAAAATTTTCAGAAGATTCATTAGGCAATGTGTCTAAAAGAAATTTAGTGAAGCTTTTCCAAGAATGACCTTTTGGTAGTTTGAAGCCATTGTATGATATTTGCTTACCGTATGTAGCTAAGAAGTTAGCCCCAGAAACCCTAGCGCACAAAGTCCTCCATATGTGTGGGTCTATTATCCTGTATAGGTTTAAACTAGACTTTGATTCACTCATAAATGGTGAT
>Ga0255052_10003893_pt1 | contig 10133 bp, 3 predicted proteins | sample JV7_2_21_MG_FD_188632 | JGI IMG/M metagenome (GOLD analysis project Ga0255052, IMG submission 188632) | Seawater microbial communities from Jervis Inlet, British Columbia, Canada - JV7_2_21 | ecosystem: Environmental > Aquatic > Marine > Inlet | place: Canada: British Columbia | collected...
AACTATTCGGTGCAGCCGCCACCGGCAACCAGATAGATGGCAATTACATCGGCGTCGACGCGACCGGCACCATAGACCGTGGTAATTCCCAGGAGGGAATCGATCTCGAACTCTCGGGAAGCAACCGGATTGGTGGTCCTACTGCCGCTGAACGAAACATCGTTTCCGGAAACGGCAGCGACGGTATCGAGATCGACGGCGGCGATTTCAATCAGGTCTGGGGCAACTATATCGGCACGGACGTTACGGGGACGATCGCCATCCCCAATGACCGCGACGGCATCGACATCAATGAAAACGGCGGTAATCCTTCAACCAATAATCTGATTGGTGGCATTAGCAGTCCCAATGACGGCAATCTCATACGCGGGAATAGCATCTACGGTGTCTCGGTTCGTGGTGCAGGGGTCATCGACAATACGATTCATGGCAATCGCATTTACGGCAATGTCGCGCTCGATATCGATCTGAACGACGATGGCATTACAGTAAACGATGCTCTCGACGCAGATGCCGGCCCGAACGAGTTGTTGAATTACCCGGAGTTTATCGCAGCCGAAGATGACAGTGGAACGGTATCGGTCTTTTTCTCGCTGAATGTGCCTGCTGGCGATCACCGAATCGAATTCTTCACCAATCCTGCCGGTGCGCACGCCAGCGGCAGTGGCGGAGGCGAGGTCATTGCCGGTGCGACAATGATTACGCACGGCGGTACAGGCGACGAATTGTTCGGCCACACGTTCGCAGGATCTGCCGGCGACACCATTACCGCGACAGCAACTGAACATGTCGGCGGGCCATTTTATGGTTCCACGTCCGAGTTCTCGGCACCGGTTACCGCAACATCGGTCGCTCCGATCACTACAGCCCGATGGCCGCTCGATGAAACTTCCGGTCTTATCGCGTTCGAAATCGATGCCGGCAATGACGGCGACTATCGAAATGGTGTGCTACTGAACCAGACCGCTGCCTGTGCGAATACCGGCAACGCTGTGTTCTTCGACGGGATCGATGACTACGTCGAGGTGCCTCATGCATCAGGCTACCGGCTGGACGAAGGTACAGTGAGCTTGTGGGCGAATGTCGAAGCGCTTACGGCATCGCAACAGACCCTGTTCTCCAAGGACTCCACCAGTTTCGATACCGGCGGTCACCTGACGATCACCGTCGAACCGACCGGTGAAATTCAAGTCCGCCTGCAAAGCACTACAGCATCGATGTTCGTCACGACCGTGACCCAAATCACGCCGGGAACCTGGTTCCATGTTGCATTCAGCTGGGGGCCGGGCGGCATGAGACTGTATCTCGACGGCGCGGCACCGATAACCGACCCCTACACGGGCGGGCTGGGAACCACCTCGGGCGGCGTTGGCAATTTCGAACCGATCGCATTCGGTGCCGCGACGATGAATTCCGGCGACCTGGGTGTCACACCGTTAAACCGGTATTTCAGGGGCTATCTGGACGACGTTCGCATCAACAACCGCGAGCTGACTCAGCCGGAGATCCAGACACTTGCTGGATGCGCCGGAAGTCTGGACATCGTCAAACGTGCGTTCTGGCCTGACAGTACGGCGATACCGACGGGCGCGACGATACCGAGCGGCGTGGAGTTCAAGTATCTGCTTTACGTCAATAACCCGGGCGGCTTACGCACTGATGTCACCGTGCGTGACGTACTGGACCCGGCGTTCCAGTACCAGACGGGGACGATCAAGATTGATAACTCGTTGGCCGAGTGTGGAGCTGCTGTATGCACACCAGTAGAGGAGCAAGCGATTTTTACAGCTGTCGATGGAACCGCCATTTTGACGGATGCGGTGGACGGTGATGTCGCGAGTTTCGCAGGTGCGATCGTCGATGCCGGCGACGGCAACGTGGGCAACCTGCAACTGGACATTAACGGCAGTGCCGTCTGGGCCATTTTATTCTCGGCAAAAATGCCATGAGAGGAGTGAAGTTTTGAAGTAATCGATTTCTTGAGGGGGAAAACGACACCGAAAGGGCTACTCCGTTGAAAGGCGGAGGTCGCAAAGCCGGTGGCCTAAATCCGAAGAGATACGGCCGACCGCCTGCCGAAGTGATCGAGATCACCAAGGCCAGCCCGAAATTGGAGTCGGCCTTTTTTTAGTAACGGGGTGAGGACCCCCTCTACAGGAGAAAACCGATGAAACGGCAATTTGGAAAAGTAATGCAGCATTTTGCTGCTCTCATGCTCGGCGTCTTTTTGATGCTGGGTCCTGTGGCACAGGCCGCAGACAACACCGGTTCCGGTGATGTTGCAGGCGATGGTGCCGCGCTGGTTGACTCGAATATCTTCCAGTTATTCACGACGGGCGCTGCTCTGACGTTGGTTAAGACAGCGTATCTGACCAGCACTGGCGTCGAATTGACCAGTGGTGACACGCTGCCGCAGGGCACCCTGGTTGACTTCATGATCTACGTCAACAACTCGGGTTCTGTTGCCGTGAATGACACGAGCATCCAGGACGTACTGGATCCGTTGTTCGTTTACCAGGCCGGCACGATTCGCGTCGACAATGCCGTGGCTAACTGTGCAGCCGATCCTTGTTCGAATGCCGAAGAGGCCGCGATCTATGCATCGGCGATTGCCGTTGCCGCAAGTACGGACGCGGTTGACGGACCGGATCCTGCGAGCTTTGCAGGCGTTACAGTTGACGTCGGTAATCAGAGCGTAGCAAACGGGCAGGTCGACGCCGCTGCTAACAGCGTTCTGGCTGTTGTCTTCACGGTACAGGTGCAATAACGGAATAGCGTTGAAACTGCCGTTTCTAGCATGACGCCCGGCGGGCGCGGCCTGTAATGGTCGCCGCCCGCTGCGGCGCATCTTGCTGAAACGGGCAACGCGAGACCGTTAATGGTGCCGACACCACCAGAGTTGGTGGCGTCGATGCGCATTGAGTATCCGGTGAGACAGCCGTGATTCCGCGCAGACGATGGTCACCACGAAAACGACGCAGGCGAAAGTCTGCGGCGGTGATGCGTGCGCCACCCGTACCCACCAGGCATGCGAATGCTGTGACTGCCAAGCGCCGTAAATTCATAGCGTGGCTAACGCTAATGTGCTGGTTCTTCAATGGACCGGCAGGCGTGCACGCGGCCACGAATTCCGCAACCGGCGGAATAAATGGCATCAATAACGGCACCCTGATCAATGGCGACGGTACAGGAGCCGCACAGATCGAGATCAACTCCGTTCAACTGGCGTTGGTCAAGGAAGCACGGGATCTGGCGGGCACCGTACTGGCTACTGGCGCAAATGTTGCGCCAAACCAGGAAATCTACTTCGTACTTTACGTCGACAACATTACCGACTTCCTCGCCTATCGATTCACGATCGAGGATCAGATCGACGAAACACAGTTCACCTACATTCCAAACAGTCTGGAAACGACGACTGTTATCAGCGGCTCGAATGCTGCTGCCCGCTGGGCAGGCATCTGGGCGCCGTTGACTGATGCCCTGGGTGGACCGGACGACGAGGCATCGATACTCGACACCGGCGGACCGGCTGGTCTCGATCATGTCGCAATAGGTGATGTGACGGGACAAGCGAATCTGCCGCTGCAGATCCCCGCCCAGACGCAGTGGGCGATTCGATTCAGGGTGATGGTGAACTAATGGGCCGCCTCATCCGACACTTCGTTCTTCTCACGGGCTTGTGGATCCTGCTGCCGGGACTTGTCAGTGCACAGGTAATACAGAATTCCGCGACGGGTGAGCTGAATACACTCAGCCTCGATATGTCGCAGGCAACCATAACGCTCAACAGAACCAATCTGGTAGACCCGGGGAATTCCACTGTGACGGTTGATCCGCCAATCGTCATGGCCGATGGGGTTGCATTCAGCACCATCACAGTGACATTGCGTGACGCCTTGAATCAGCCGCTCGTCGGCAGAGTGGTGTCTCTCGCATCGAGTCGGGGCGTGATCGATACAGTTACGCAACCACTCAACCCAACAGACATTAATGGCGTGACGACCGGAGAGATACGGTCGCTCATGAACGGGCCCGCCCAGATACAGGCCACCGATATGGTCGAGGGCGTGCTCCTGAACGATCAGCCGCAGGTATTGTTTACCCTGGGCGAGGTCCTTCAGTTAACAAAGACCGTCAGTCCTGACAAGGGAACGGTCGGTGACGTCGTGACTTACACGGTCGCGATTCGGAACACGACGACGGATACGGTAACGTCCGTACGCATCGTCGATCAGGCTTCGCCGGTACTTTCCTACGTAGTCGGCTCGGCAAGACTGGATGGTGTATCGATTGCCGATCCGACGCTCGGGCTGCCGATGATCTTCGACATTGGCGATGTGCTGCCATTGGCCGATACCAATGGCAATGGCGTGGCCGATCCTGGTGAGGGCGGTTACCACGTCCTGCAATACACGATGATTGTCGGCGCGGGTGCGCGGATCGGCACTTACCCGAATCGCGCTGTTGCCGTCGACGTATGCGATACCTGCACGATATCGGCACCGGCCAGTGCGAATCTCGAAATCGTATCCGACCCGATATTCGACCTCGGCACCGTCATCGGCAAGGTCTTCTATGACATTGACGGCAATGGTTGGCAGGATCGCGGTGAGACCGGCATCAGTGGTGCCATGGTGGCGCTCGACAGTGGCACATTCGCGCTGACCGACGCACATGGTCGTTATCACTTCCCGGCAATCGAACCCGGACAGCGCATGGTCAAGCTGAACCTCAACAGCATTGCCGGCAACGCGCGCGCAACGACGACAAACAGGAAGGTCCTGAGCGTAACGCCGGGCTTGATGGCAAAAGCCAACTTTGGCGTCAACTACGATTTCGAGACTGAGGCGATCGGTCGTGCAGGTGAGTTCGGCGTCAGCATGAACAGCGTCAACGACAAGCTGCCTGATCAGGTCGCCGGCAGCGCAAGCAATCTGAGTGCGGTCGTTAATGGTGTGCCGCTGATGTTCACGGGTGTAAACGTGTCGCTCCTCGATGTCGACAGTAATTCGATCATTCATATGGGCGAAGTCGGTGAGGTCGAACCGTTACGATTCGCCCTGGACGGAACCGTGCCTGGCAGGTCGGTCGACCGATGGACACTCAGGATCTGGCGTGACCAGGTTAGTGTGGTCAAGGACTTCACCGGACAAGGTGAGATACCCAATCGGATCGTATGGGACGACATCCTCGAAATACAAAAACGCCTGAAGCCGGGTCTCGTCTATTTCTATCAACTCGAGATCGAAGAAACCAACCTGCGAGCCACGAGCAGGCGAGGTATGTTCGGCGTCAATCGTGATACGACTGTCTCGCTCAACCTGAGTGGCGGCGCATTCGTTGTTAACTCGACGAAACTTACGGATCAGGCGAAAAGCCTGCTCAGTCAGGCCGCGGAAATCATGCGCGAGCATCCGGAAGAGATCATTCAGATCCAGGGTCATACGGATTCGGTCGGCACGGAGGTAAGCAATCAGATTCTCTCTAAAGGTCGTGCGAACGCCGCGTATGAATACCTCGTCGATGTTCTCGGCCTCGAAGCCGAAAGATTCGTCGTTAAAGGATTTGGTGAAAGCGCACCTATAGCCAGCAACGACACGGAACTCGGCAGGCAGATGAATCGCCGGGTCGAGATCGTCGGCGAACTGACCGAGGTCGAGCGGGCCCGGCTGTACAGAACACGAACCAACGAGGTGAAGGCAGTCATGAACGGCAAGGCCCTGGAGATCGGCAGCCACGGACAGTTCAACGGCATGCTGGATGGTCCGGGCGTCGACATGGTTGACCTGCAATTGACCGACGAGATTGGTCGGGTTATCGATACGACAATTGCACTGCCGCTATTGCAGGTAATCCAGCCAAGTGGCATGGAGTATCGTCCCTTTGATGAAGGTCAGTCGTGGACTCGTGAGACGGGACTCGTGCCGCCCGACGCCCGGTACGCTTATCACCTTGTCGGCAGGACCGATAGCGGTAATTACGTCGAACTGGACAGACAGCCACTCGACGTTGACGCAACCGGACGGTTCGAGTCTCCGTTGATCCTGAAAGCGGGACGCAACGCATTCGTGCTCAGCGCGAGAAACGCGAAAGGCTTCGTACGCTATGCGAACGTTTCGGTCATGGTCAAGACCAACAACGACGGTGTACCGATTATTGCCGTCGAGCCGATTCCGAATCTCGTCCTGCAGTTGCCGCCGAATGGCATCGCCATGCGCAGTTCGAACCTGGCGCTGCCGGGTTATACCGATCCTGGCAACAGTGTGACTGTCAATGGTGAGGAGATTGAGGTCGACGAAAGAGGGCACTTCTTTACGAGCATGCCGCTGAAACTCGGATCGAATTCTATCGTGACGATGGTGACAGATCCGGACGGATACACGGGTGGCATCACGCGTGACATCGAGTACGCCGGCGACGCACTGTTCATCATGGCGCTGGCCGACGGCAAGGTCAGTCAGATTACACGTGAGGGTAATCTGGCCGCGACCGGCGCCGACAAATACGATGAGGTCAGGACAGAAGGCAGGGTTGCGCTGTACCTCAAGGGCACCGTACGCGGAAAATACCTGATCACCGCCGCTTACGACAGCGGCTCCAGCGAAGCCGACCAGTTGTTCAGCGAAATCGACTCGATCGAAAACGACCGCCTGGTCACCAATCTCGATCCCGACACGGTTTACCCGGTTTACGGTGACGACAGTACGCTCGTTTATGACACCGAGTCGCAGGGCAACCTTTATCTCGCACTCGAAGGCGAACACCTCGAGGCCATCGTTGGCAACTATGCACTCAACTTCACCGACACTGAGCTGACTACCTATCAACGCACCTTGTACGGCGCACGAGCCGCATGGAGATCCCAAGGCAAGACGGTCGATGACGAGTCGAACACGGAGGCCGAACTTTTCGTGGCACAGGTCGATCAGATGCCGGTTCGCGATGAGATCGTTGCAAGCGGCGGTTCGCTGTACTTCCTGAGTCAGGCCGAGATTGTCGAGGGCAGCGAACAGGTATCGCTCCTCGTACACGACCAGCACACGGGACTTCTCCTGCAACGAGTGACGCAAGAGCGAAATGTGGATTACCGGATCAAGTACAGAGAAGGCCGCATCTGGTTCACTCGGCCAATTTCGAGTGTGATTTCTGATGGCACCTTGATCGGCTCGAACCTGCTCGCCGGCAATCCGGTGACGATCCAGGTGGACTACGAGACCCCGGTCAACGGACTCGAAGCCGGCATCAGCGGTGCGAGATTCAAGCAACGCTTTGCCGATGGCAGATTCAATATCGGCGGCCTCCATGTCGAAGACGACAATGGCTCCGCGAAATACACACTCGATGGCCTGGACATGGAAGTCCAGCTGCAGACTGCACGCATCGTGGCCGAGTTCGCACAATCCGAAGGCACCGACTCGCTGGTATTCCGCAGCGACGATGGCGGGCTCCAGTTCTCGCCGGTGGTGGCAGGCGCCGCGCAGGATGGATCAGCTTACAAACTGGCCGCCGAATTTGACGCGGGCGCCTGGTTCGGATCGCCGGGTCGCATGCTGGGTACCGCGTACTACAAACATCTGGATGCGGGCTTCGTCTCCAACGGCAATTTCTCCGTGGACGAGAATCGCCAGTATGGCGCCGTACTGAACTACAAATTCAACGACCTCAATTCCGTCCTGCTGCGCATCGATGACCAGGACCAGGGACAGAACATCTCGTCGACGCAGACGAGCCTTAACTGGCGTCATACTCGTGACAAGCTGGTGCTGGAAGGCGAGTATCTCGATCGCCAGGTCAACACGGTCGGGGCCAGCGGATCTGCTGTCGCCGTGCGGGCGCAATATGACTGGACTAACAGCCTGACGGCGTCTCTCGAACATCAGCAATCAATCTCCGGCGACCAGTCGACGCAGTCTGCGGCCGGCGTGGAATATGCATTCGGCGACAAGTTGCTCGTTTCCGGACGTGTTGTCGTTAGCGCCGATGGTGAGGCCTTCCAGGGTGGTGCGAGTTGGGATACGCCGTTCGGCAGGCTTTACGCACAACAGCAGCTGCTCGGCCAGGAGGCGACCGACAATTCAGGCAGCACGGTCGTCGGTGCAGAAGCGCCGTTTGGATCCGGTGGCACGGTATACACCGAATATCAGTGGGATCGTACGGGCGAGCAACGTGGAATTCGCTCGATCAAGGGCATCAGGCGGGACTGGTCGGTCACGGAAGGTCTCTCCGTGCTCCTGTCGGGTGAGCAGACATCGCTGCAGGCACCAGGCGGCGGACAAGACGAGCTGAACGCACTGATCGGTGGCGCGAGCTTTGACCGCAATGGCGTCAAGGTCAGTAGTCGCAACGAATGGCGGCGCCAGCGCGGCGTCAGCGCGCTCGATCAGTTCGCGACATTCAATTATGCCGAAGTGAAGATGCGCTCCGGTTTCACCCTGCTCGGTGAGTATCGACAGAGCACGTCCGATAACATCCTGCAACCGGATCAGTCGACAGACTTCCAGGAAATCAGCCTGGGATTCGCCATCCGGCCGATCGAGCATGATCGCTGGAATGTGCTCTTCAAGATTTCGAGTCTGGATACTGAGGCCACGCCGTCGCAGGTCGATACGCGATACGACAATAGCACCGCGGATCTGATCGCGACGGACTGGTCCGTGCAGCTGCACCGTCGCATCGAGTGGGTCGGCAAACAGGCGTTCAAGAAGAAACTGACTGAATCGATCGGCCTGCTCGGTATTGAGACAAACACCTCGTTGAGCATCCAGCGATTCAACTTCGAAATACCGTGGGATCTGTCGATCGGAACCGAGTACCGGAGGCTGTACCAGAAAGAAGCCGATGATGCCCGTTCCGGATTCCTCGGCGAGTTGATGTGGAACCGCTTCGAACATGTGGGCCTGGGGCTCGGGTACAACTTCACCGATTTCTCTAGCGATCTTCGCTTTGACAGCGATTATTCCGAGACGGGCTGGTTCCTCCGCGTGCAGGGCAAGTACTAACGGAAAGATGATGAAAGAAGTCAATCAAAATTCCGACGAGCGGTTCGGGGCCGAAGACCAGCGGCGGCAGGCCCGGTTCCTCTGGCTGTCCGAGATAACTATGGTCGGTGCATGCGTGCTTTTCTTCTATGGGTTCCTGACTTTATTGATTCGCTCTACCTTTCCGGAGGGCACGTCCTTGATTGTCGATCCGGACGCGAGAGTATTGGCTGACGCTTCCTGGAGCGGCGACGTCGAACTTGGCATCGATTCAGAGAACGGGGACGTCGAACGGTTGTTTGCCGGCGAGATTTTGCAGATCCAGCGCCGCGTACAGCGACGCGAAGCCAATACGCTGACCTGGGACGATGCGAATGTCGGCGACAAAGTGGTTCGCAACGATGCCGTGCAGACCTTCGCGCGGTCAACGGCCGTAATGCAGGTTAATAATGAAAGCCAGTTGACGATGGGCGAGAACTCCCTGATCGTATTCGACCAGCAGGAGGCCGATCCATTTCTCGCTGACTCCAACTCTGTTCTCGTGATGATCGATGGGGAGTTGTCCGGCAATCTGTCCGGCGCCGCCAGATCGCGCTTCCGCTTCGGCGTGAACCTGCCGAACAGTGATGTCACGCTTCAACCCAGACAAGCGGGCGATGACGTAGAGTTCCTGATTACCGTAAATGATGATCAGTCGACCACTGTGAATGTTCACGAGGGAACGGCACAGGTTGTTGCGACGGACGGCACCCTGAAAACCATCGGGGATCAGCAGTCGGTCACGATTGATTCATCCGGCTCCTCGCTGCGGGTGAGCGGTCTGGCAGGTGCGCCAAAGCTTGTTAGCCCCGCCAATAGCAAGTCCATAAACTACAGAAATGTGCCGCAACAGGTTCAGTTCAGCTGGAATGCAGTCCCGCACGCGGATCGTTACCACATCGTCATCGCCCGGGATCCGGAATTCTCCGACCGCGTGGTCGATGATGATGTTGTCGGCACGACGTTCACCCACGGGGCCTTGCTATCCGGCACGTATTATTGGCATGTCCGAAGCCGAATCGGCTGGTCACAAAGCGAGCAAAGTCCCGTGCGGAAGCTGCACGTGTCGCAGGATCTAGACCCACCCCGACTGGAACTCGATCCGCCGCCGGA
>Ga0255052_10003895_pt1 | contig 10132 bp, 19 predicted proteins | sample JV7_2_21_MG_FD_188632 | JGI IMG/M metagenome (GOLD analysis project Ga0255052, IMG submission 188632) | Seawater microbial communities from Jervis Inlet, British Columbia, Canada - JV7_2_21 | ecosystem: Environmental > Aquatic > Marine > Inlet | place: Canada: British Columbia | collected...
CTTTGCTGCAGCAAAGGTTGAAGCCGGCGACCTCATGAGTGAGTTTCGCCTTGATGCTGATGAGCAGCCTGAAGAGGGTGAATTCGCACCTGGCATGGAGATCAAGGTCGATCTCTTCGCGGAAGGTCAGGTAGTAGATGTTATTGGCACGACTATCGGTAAGGGATTTGCCGGCACCGTCAAACGCCACAACTTCTCTATGCAGGACGCTACCCACGGCAACTCGCTCGCACATCGTGCGCCGGGTTCCATCGGTCAAAACCAGACCCCGGGCCGCGTCTTCAAAGGCAAGAAAATGTCGGGCCAGATGGGTAACGTTCGCCGCACGGCACAAAATCTGGTCGTGGTTCGCGTTGATGCAGAACGCAACCTGTTGCTGATCAGGGGCGCAGTCCCGGGTCATGCCGGCGGTCGTGTATTAGTCCGGCCTGCCGTCAAAGCGAGAAAGGCATCATGAAGTTGAAGATGCAGGGTAGCGGCACCGTCGATGTGGCGGAAAGCGCCTTCGGCGCGGAATTTAATGAGGCCCTGGTACACCAGGTCGTTACCGCGTTTTTGGCGGGCGGCCGTGCGGGCACCAAGGCACAAAAGAATCGCTCACAGGCATCTGGTGGTGGCGCCAAGCCGTGGCGACAGAAAGGTACGGGCCGCGCTCGCGCTGGCACTATTCGCAGCCCGATCTGGGTTGGCGGTGGCCGCACGTTTGCAGCGAAGCCGCGTGACTACAGTCAAAAGGTCAACAAGAAGATGTATCGCGCAGCTTTGCGATCCGTTTGCTCCGAGCTCGTTCGTCAGGACCGCCTGGTCATCACGGATTCCATCACGATGGAGGCGCCGAAGACCAAGGAGCTGGCCGGCAAGCTCAAGGAGCTGGGACTCGACAACGTGTTGATCGTAAATGAGGCGTTTGACGAAAAGGTATATCTGTCGGCACGCAATTTGCCAGATGTCGGCATTTGCGATGCTGCTGCAATTGATCCGGTTGTGTTGATGCGCTTCGAAAAAGTGCTGATAACACTGCCGGCGCTAAAGCTGATCGAGGAGCGCTTGTCATGAGTGCGACGGCCCATCAGGAACGTCTGATGACAGTTCTGCAGGGACCGCACCTGTCAGAAAAAAGTCATTTGGCCGCGGAAGGCGGTCAGATTGTTTTCAAAGTGCGTCCGGATGCCAACAAGACCGAGATCAAGCAGGCGGTCGAGTTGTTGTTCGAGGTGTCGGTGACGGATGTCACCGTCATCAACTATGCGGGCAAGATCAAGCGCCACGGCACGAGCTCAGGCCGTCGTGCAGCTTGGAAGAAAGCTTATGTGCGCCTGGCGGAAGGCAGTCATATCGACTTCCTCGAGGCTGACTAAGGTAGACGGTAAAAGACGATGTCATTGCATAAATCAAAACCGACCTCCGCCGGACGCAGGTTTCAGGTCGCGGTCAAAACCGACGGATTGCACAAAGGCAAGCCGTACGGCCCACTGCTGGACAAGAAAACCAAGTCGGGTGGTCGCAACAACAACGGCCGCATCACGGTTCGTCACCAGGGTGGTGGTCACAAGCAGCGTTACCGGATTATCGATTTCAAGCGCGACAAGGACGGCATACCCGGCGTAGTAGAGCGCCTGGAGTATGACCCGAATCGCAGCGCACATATCGCACTGATCAAATACATTGACGGCGAACGTCGCTACATCCTGGCGCCGAAAGGTATCCGGGAAGGCGCGCCGATCGTCAGTGGCGAAGACGCGCCGATCAAGCCGGGTAATGCGTTACCACTGCGCAGCATTCCGGTGGGAACGCAGGTGCACAACGTCGAAATGAAGCCAGGCAAGGGCGGTCAGTTGATTCGCTCAGCCGGCGGCGCGGCGCAGCTTGCTGCCCGCGAAGGTGCGTACGCGACAGTGCGCCTGCGCTCTGGCGAGACACGCAAGATTCACGTCGACTGCCGTGCCACGATTGGTGAGGTTGGTCATGGCGAACACAACTTGCGAAAACTTGGTAAAGCCGGCGCGAAACGCTGGCGCGGAGTGCGGCCAACCGTACGCGGCGTCGCGATGAACCCGGTCGATCACCCGCACGGCGGTGGCGAAGGGCGTACCTCAGGTGGCCGTCATCCGGTCAGTCCGTGGGGCACACCGACTAAGGGATACAAGACACGCTCGAACAAGCGTACGGATGGCATGATCATTCGGCGCCGCAAGCGTAAATAACCGTAAGGAAATAGAACATTGCCACGTTCAGTTAGAAAAGGACCATTCGTAGATACGCATCTGGCGAATAAGGTAGCCGAAGCGGCGAAAAAGAATGACCGGCGACCGATCAAGACCTGGTCGCGTCGTTCAATGGTTTTGCCGGACATGGTTGGACTGACGATTGCCGTGCACAACGGACGGCAGCACGTACCGGTCCTGATTTCAGAAAACATGGTAGGCCACAAACTGGGCGAGTTTGCGGTTACACGTACCTTCAGGGGTCATTCTGGTGACCGTAAGACCGCGTCGACGTAGGTCGAAGGAGTAGGTAATGCAGGTTGCAGCAACACTTCGGTATGCGCGGATTTCACCGCAGAAATGCCGGCTGATGGCCGACGCCATTCGCGGCAAGAATGTGGATGAGGCGCTGAAGACACTGACTTTCACGCCCAAGAAGAGTGCGCGCATCGTCAAGAAAGTGCTGGAGTCGGCAATTGCCAACGCGGAGCACAATCACGGTGCCGATATTGATGAATTGAGGGTTTCAACAATTGAAGTGAACGAGGCGCCGACGTTCCGGCGTTTCCGGGCGCGGGCGAAAGGGCGTGGCACTCGCATTATCAAGCGCAACAGCCACATCACCATTCGGGTAGGAAACGAATAATGGTTGTGGAGCTGAAAGTAATACCAGTTATTCGACTGGGCAACGAGTAAATAGCATGGGTCAAAAAGTACATCCAACAGGAATTCGATTAGGGATCGTCAAGGATTGGACATCCAAGTGGTATGCCGATTCGCACACCTTCCCGGAGTACGTGCGCCTTGACTACAAGGTGCGTGAGCTCATCAAGAATAAGCTCAAGGACGCATCAGTAAGCCGTATTCACATTGAACGGCCGGCGAAAAAAGCAAACATCACGATATACACGGCTCGACCGGGAATCGTGATTGGCAAGAAGGGCGAGGATATCGAAAAACTCCGCGTTGAAGTCGCGAAGACAATTGAAATGCATATCAACGATGTGCGCATCAATATCGCCGAGGTCCGGAAGCCGGAACTGGATGCACAGCTCGTTGCCGAGGGTATTGCGCAGCAACTCGAGCGCCGCGTGATGTTTCGCCGGGCGATGAAACGTGCCGTAACGAACACGATGCGAGTGGGTGCCGAAGGCATCAAGGTCAAGGTTGGCGGGCGATTGAACGGTGCGGAGATCGCGCGTTCGGAATGGTATCGCGAAGGCCGGGTGCCGTTGCACACATTTCGCGCGGACATTGACTACGGATTTTCAGAGGCGCAGACGACCTATGGCGTCATCGGCGTCAAAGTTTGGATCTTCAAGGGTGAAATCTTTGACAAGCCTGACGCGGAATCTGCCGAAGAGAAAGAAACGGCAGCCGGTGGCGCGCGTTAAGGAATAGCGAACATGTTACAGCCAAAACGAACCAAGTTTCGGAAACAGATGAAGGGACGCAATCGTGGCCTGGCGCTTCGCGGCAGCACGGTAGCCTTCGGTGAGTTTGGATTGAAAGCCACGGAACGTGGTCGCCTTACGGCACGCCAGATCGAGGCAGCCCGTCGCGCAATGACCCGTTACATCAAACGTGGCGGCAAGATCTGGATTCGCGTGTTTCCGGACAAACCGATTACGAAGAAGCCCCTCGAAGTTCGGCAGGGCAAGGGCAAGGGCAATGTCGAGTACTGGGTCTGCCAGATTCAGCCGGGGCGTGTTCTGTATGAGATGGAAGGTGTTTCGGAGGACATAGCGCGTGAAGCGTTTCGCCTGGCTGCGGCCAAGCTGCCATTCCAGACCACCTTCGCAACACGACAGGTGATGTGATGAAGGCCAGCGAACTCCGGGGAATGTCGCAGGAAGACCTGAACAAGGAACTCATTAATCTGCGACGGGAACAATTCAATCTCCGCATGCAGCGAGCTACGGGGCAACTGGCACGTCCACATGAGTACGGCCGCGTCAAGAAGGACATTGCACGAGTGAAGACCATTTTGGGCGAACTCCAGCAGACGAGTACAAGCGAATGAGCGAAGAAGTGAAAGAAGTTGCGGAAAGAGGCCGGCGCACAGTAACCGGCCGTGTCGTCAGCGACAAGATGGACAAGACGGTTTCCGTTTCCGTCGAGCGGCTGATCAAGCATCCCGTGTACGGCAAATACTTGCGGCGCACGACCAAGGTGCTGGCGCACGATGAGAGCAACGAGTGCAAAGCTGGTGATCAGGTAACGATCAGTGAATGCAGGCCCATGTCCAAGAAAAAGGCCTGGCAGGTCGTAAATGTTGTTGAGCGCGCGCCCGAGCAGTAAGGGCGAGTGCCAGAAGTATTGATGAAGAATTTTAGTGACAGGTTAGAGCCATGATTCAGATGCAAACAGTTCTTGACGCGGCCGACAATTCGGGCGCAAGGCGCATTCAGTGCATCAAGGTTCTTGGTGGCTCAAAGCGACGTTATGCCGGTGTGGGTGATGTCATCAAGGTCACCGTAAAGGACGCGATTCCTCGTGGCAAAGTGAAAAAAGGCGAGATTTATAACGCTGTCGTTGTACGAACCCGCAAAGGTGTTCGGCGTAATGATGGATCGTTGATTCGCTTTGACGGCAACGCGGCAGTGCTATTGAACGCACGCCTCGAGCCCATCGGTACTCGCATTTTTGGCCCGGTTACGCGCGAACTCAGAACGAACCGGTTTATGAAGATAATTTCGCTTGCGCCCGAAGTGCTGTAATCGGAATCGGAATATTGCAATGAACAAGATCAGAAAAGGCGACGAAATCGTAGTGATAACCGGCAAGGACAAAGGCCGTCGTGGCACCGTCCTGCAGGTATACGATGATCAGCGCGTGCTGGTAGAAGGTGTCAACGTCGCAAAGAAACATCAGAAGCCGAACCCGAACATGGGCGTTCCGGGCGGCATCATTGATCGTGAAATGCCAATGGATGTCTCAAACGTCATGGTTTTCAACCCGAAGTCGAAAAAGGGCGAACGCGTTGGAATTCGTGTCAATGACGGCGGACGCAAAGAACGAATCTTCCGTGGATCAGGCGAAACGGTCGATATCTAAGTTAAGAAATATTTTTTAGCGAAAGACAAAAATGTCAAGACTACAGGAACAATACCAGAACGAACTGCACGGCCAGATCATGCAAAAGCTGGGTTTGAAAAACGCGATGGAAGTGCCGCGCATCACGAAGATTACGCTCAATATGGGCGTAGGCGAGGCCGTGGCCGATAAGAAGGTTCTTGATAATGCAATGGCCGACCTGGAGAAGATTGCTGGTCAAAAGCCGCAAATCACCCGGGCTCGCAAGTCCGTTGCGACTTTCAAGATTCGTGATGGCAACAAGATCGGCTGCATGGTCACGCTGCGCCGCGAGCGCATGTACGAGTTCCTCGATCGTCTTGTCAATATTGCGATACCGCGTGTACGCGACTTTCGCGGACTGAGCCCGAAGGCGTTTGACCGGCAAGGCAATTACAGTGTTGGTGTTTCCGAGCAGATCATCTTCCCGGAAATCAACTATGACCAGATTGATGCGATTCGCGGCTTGGATATTACCGTAACGACCTCGGCTCGCAATCCGGAGGAAGGACGAGCGCTTCTGGAAGCGTTCAACTTTCCGTTTAAGAAATAGAAGGGAATTGAGTACGGCACGATTCGAAATCGTAGACGACAGTTATTTACAGTACAGCAAGAGAGTTTTTGAGAACGTGCCAGTCGAACGACAATATTTGAGTGGCCCTGCAAACGAATAGAGAAGTAGAGAGAACGAACTTGGCAAAGAAATCAATGATCGAGCGCGAACTGAAGCGGACGAAACTCGTCAAGCGTTACGCCACAAAGCGTACCGCGCTGAAGGAAACCATTCGCAACGTGAATTCGTCCGATGAAGATCGGTTGGCAGCGCAGGCAAAGCTGAATGCGTTACCGCGTGATTCCAGTCCATCGAGGCAGCGTGCCCGGTGTGCGATTACGGGTCGCCCGCATGGCGTTTACCGCAAATTCGGCCTCGGCCGCAACAAGCTCAGGGAAGCCGCAATGAGAGGCGAGATTCCGGGGCTGACCAAAGCCAGCTGGTAGGCGGAGAAGAATTATGAGTATGACCGATCCTATTTCCGACATGCTGACGCGCATTCGTAACGGCCAGAAGGCTCGGAAAGTAAGCGTTTCCATGCCGACATCGGCTGTGAAGGTCACCGTCGCCAATGTCCTGAAGGACGAGGGCTACATCACGGACTTCGAAGTCTCCGGTGAAGGCGCAAAGAAAACGCTCAGCGTCGAACTGAAATATTTCGAGGGCACGCCGGTCATCGAAAATGTACGGCGTGTCAGTAAGCCAGGTCTGCGTATTTACCGCGGTAAGGACGAATTGCCCAAAGTGTTGGGTGGCCTCGGCATTGCCATCGTGTCGACATCTGCGGGCGTCATGAGCGACCGACAGGCACGTGAGCAGGGTATTGGTGGCGAGGTTATCTGCGTCGTTTCCTGACGCCGGATAGTCATCGGAATATACGAGAGACGATAATGTCCAGAGTTGCTAAAGAACCAGTCGAATTACCACAGGGTGTGGAGTTCAACCAGTCAGGAACGACTGTTTCCATCAAAGGTGGTAACGGTAGCTTGTCGATGGAGCTTAACTCGGAAGTTGAGCTGGCCCAGGAAGACAACACGATCACCGTGAAGCCGCGCTCGGGCTCACGATTTTCCACAGCAATTTCCGGTACGACCCGGGCATTGCTGGCGAACATGGTTGTGGGCGTTACCAACGGGTTTGAGAAAAAGCTCGAATTAAAAGGCGTTGGATATCGCGCTATCACCGAAGGTAAGAAACTCAATCTGACGCTCGGTTTTTCGCACCCGGTCGTGTTCGACGTACCCGATGGCATTACGGTTGAGACCCCGAGTCAGACCGAGGTCATCGTAAAGGGCAACGACAAACAGAAGGTTGGCCAGGTGGCCGCCGAAATTCGCGGCTTCCGCCCACCGGAGCCCTACAAGGGTAAAGGTGTCCGCTATGCCGATGAGCGCGTAGTGATCAAGGAAGCGAAGAAGAAGTAACAGGTTTGATTATGAGACTCGACAAGAAACAAAGCCGATTGCGCCGCGCAAAGAAGTCACGGGCAAAGATTTCGGAACTGGCAGTACACCGCCTGAGCATTCATCGCACGCCGCGCCATATTTATGCGCAGATTATTGCGCCTGATGGTGGCACGGTGCTGGCTGCTGCGTCGACGCTTGAGAAAGACGTACGCAAGGGTATGAAGAGCAGCGGCAATGTAGCCGCGGCTACTATTGTTGGTGCCCGCATTGCGGAAAAGGCAAAGTCGGCAGGTGTCGATACGGTTGCTTTTGACCGCTCGGGTTTTCGTTATCACGGTCGCGTGAAGGCGCTGGCCGACGCTGCCCGCGAGGCAGGTTTGAAATTTTAGACAGAGGATTGTGGCAGGCGCCTTGAGCCGGCCGGACCAGGATTATGGCAAGAATTGAACAGTCACAAAGCAACGACGACCTAATTGAAAAGCTGGTCACCGTTAATCGTGTCGCAAAGGTTGTCAAAGGCGGACGTCAGTTTGGTTTTACGGCATTGACGGTGGTTGGCGACGGTAACGGACACGTAGGCTTCGGTTATGGCAAGGCACGCGAAGTACCAATCGCAATTCAGAAAGCGATGCAGGCCGCTCGCAAAGACATGATTAAGGTCAACCTGACTAACGAAACGCTGCAATACGCGAAGAAAGGCCGCCACGGCGCCACCTACGTGTACATGCAACCAGCCTCTGAAGGTACCGGCGTCATCGCTGGTGGAGCAATGCGTGCCGTATTCGAGTGCGCCGGTGTCCGCAATGTATTGGCGAAGAGTTATGGCTCGCGCAACCCGATTAACGTCGTACGGGCAACGATTGGCGCGCTCGAGAGCATTCATTCACCACGGCAGATTGCTGCCAAGCGTGGCAAAAAGATTAAGGAAATTTTGGCCTGAGCACGCAGGCTTGAGAAATTAAGAGATTTGAACGATGGCGAAGCCAAAACAGTTAAAAGTGACGCTCACAAAAAGCCGGCATGGCCGGCTAAAAAACCACAAAGCCTGTGTAGCCGGACTCGGCCTGCGCAGGATACGTCAGAGCGTGACGGTTCTCGATACACCGGAGAATCGCGGCATGATTAACAAGGTTTCGTACCTCCTATCGGTAGAGGAAGCCTGACATGCGTCTCAACGAGCTATCGCCCGGCAAGGGCGGGAAAAAAGTGGGTAAGCGATTCGGGCGAGGTCATTCGGCCGGCCAGGGCAAAACCAGTGGTCGTGGCCAGAAGGGCCAGCACTCACGATCGGGCGGTTACCACAAAGTCGGCTTCGAAGGCGGCCAGATGCCGTTGCAGCGACGCCTGCCGAAAGTGGGATTCAATTCGCGGATGGCAAAATATTCTGCGGAGCTTCGCCTGCACGAGCTTGAATTGCCCGGAGACGACGTCATCGACATCGAGAGCCTGAAGAAAGCAGATTTGGTGCCGGCGCGAACGGTCAAAGTAAAGGTCATCAAGTCGGGCGAGATCAAGAAAGCGGTCAAGATCAGGGGTCTTGCCGTAACCAAGGGTGCGCGGGCTGCCATCGAAGCAGCTGGCGGCACAATCGAAAACGGTAAATAGAGTTGTGGAACAGCGATCGAAACGACTGACTACGACCGCGAGTCACCACAGAGCAGATTTAGCAATCAAGCGAAAACGACAATTTTGAAATTCACGACGCAATTTGAGTTGAAAGGAACCTATTAGCTTGGCAAAACAGCCCACAATGAATCCGGCGGATGCTGCCAAATCAGGCAACAAATTCGGCGAACTCCGAACGCGCATCCTGTTCCTGGTGGGAGCATTGGTCGTGTTTCGCGCTGGCACGTTTATTCCTGTGCCCGGCGTAGATCCGGCCGCGTTGGCTTCGTTCTTCGATCAGCAGGCAGGCAACATGCTGGCGCTGTTCAACCTGTTCTCGGGTGGCGCACTGTCACGATTCGGGATTTTTGCGCTCGGCATCATGCCCTACATTTCGTCGTCAATTATCATGCAGATGGCAAGCATGATCGTGCCGACGCTGCAGGCGCTACGAAAAGAAGGCGAATCTGGCCGGCGCAAGATTACGCAATACACGCGTTACGGTACGGTTGGGCTGTCGGCATTCCAGTCGGTTGCGGCAGCATCCTGGTTGCAGAGTCAACCGGGTGTCGTCGTCAATCCGGGACCGGCATTCCTGATTACGGCATGCATTACGCTCGTAACCGGCACTATGTTCCTGATGTGGCTTGGTGAGCAGATCACCGAGCGAGGCATCGGTAATGGCATTTCGATGATTATCCTGGCCGGCATCGTCGCCGGCTTGCCGGCAGGTGTTGCAGGTACCGCAGAACTGGTTCGCAATGGCGAAATGTCGTCCGCAACTGCAATATTGTTGTTGCTGGGTGCCATCGCTGCGACCACATTCGTGGTTTACATGGAGCGGGCGCAGCGCCGCATTACGGTGAACTATGCGAGAAGGCAACAAGGTCGAAAGATGTATGCGGCACAAAGCACGCATCTGCCGTTCAAGATCAACATGTCGGGCGTAATCCCGCCAATCTTCGCTTCGAGCATCCTGATGTTCCCTGCAACGATTGCGCAATTCTTCGGGCAGTCGGCAAACCCGAGTGCGGTGCAGAGCGCATTGCAGACCATTGGTGCCAACCTCGGACCAGGGCAGCCAATTTACGTCATCCTGTATGCAGCAATGATCATATTCTTCTGCTTCTTTTATACGGCGTTGGTCTTCAACTCGAAAGATACGGCTGATAATTTGAAACGTTCGGGTGCTTTCGTTCCGGGAATCCGGCCAGGCGCCCAGACCGCTGAGTACATCGACCGTGTGTTAACACGACTGACATTCTGGGGCGCACTCTATATCGCCGGTG
>Ga0255052_10003896_pt1 | contig 10129 bp, 9 predicted proteins | sample JV7_2_21_MG_FD_188632 | JGI IMG/M metagenome (GOLD analysis project Ga0255052, IMG submission 188632) | Seawater microbial communities from Jervis Inlet, British Columbia, Canada - JV7_2_21 | ecosystem: Environmental > Aquatic > Marine > Inlet | place: Canada: British Columbia | collected...
CGTGACTTTCTCGATGATCGCGCCCAGCACAATGTAATTCGCATTACTGTATAGGTGTGTGCCGACGGCGGTAGCAGGTACCATCCGCAACAAGTCCGCCGACCACATCAGGCGCTTGTCGATCATTGGAATTAGCGACGTGTCGTTGTAGTCGCCGGCGATGAACCCCGGCGATGTGGTGACATCGACCGGCAAGCCACCCGTGTGCGCCATCAGTTGCTCTACGCTCACATTTCGATATTCGTTTCGCATATCCGGTATTACATCGAGAAACACTTCTGAAAGTGTCGTGTCCCAGTCGAGCAGTCCGTCTTCGATGAGGATCGCGGCCAGTGTACTGGTCATGGATTTGCTAATGGATCCCAGGTGCCATTGATCATCGACCGTTACAGCTTCCACTTCGTTGAACACCCGGGCACCGACGGCAGCCATTTCGACAATCACTCCATCTTCAACCATCATGGCAGCCAACGCCGGCACGTTGTGCCCTGCCCGAGCGGTCTCGAGCACAGCGGACAGTTGACCATCGTTAGCGCTACCGGGATCAGCAACAACACTGGATTTGCCGCTGCAAGCTGCGGCAAGCAGCACCGGAGCGAGCAATAATGTGCGAAGCCCGTGTCGCATACAGGCAACCGACGATGCGATTCGATCCTGGTGATCAAAAGCGATTTTCATCCCCGCCTCCTTGACGCCGCCGCACTGGCAATGGACGTCTGTTCTACATGTCGATGCAGAAAGAGAGCAAAACGACGCAATCCAGGAACCGGACCTTAGACCAGTAAGGAATATCGCCGATGTGCTTTTTAGATAGCGCTCGCGAAAGATCGTTCCGCCTACCAGCGGAAACTGTATTCGATGCCCAACGCGAAATTGTGATTTTCCGAGGTGCGGCGTTGATTGATGCGGTACTCGGCCACCGCATTGAAATGGCCGAATAGTCTGGCACCAAACTGGATCTCGGTGACAATCGGATTGTGTGAAATGGTGTTAGGTAGATCGCTGTTGAAGGTCTGATCGATGAATCCACTCAGGTAAAAGCGCTCGGATTCTCGCGGAAATCGCATCTTGAAGAAATGTTCCAACTGCAAGGCATCTTCGTCAAAGGATGCGAAACGTTTTAGCTGAAATGTCAGCCGGTACTTCAGATTTAGTCGATCGAAAAAATCCTTCAGGAAACCGGTGTCATGAAGGCGCCAACCTATGCCCAGAAGCCACAGATCATTTCCGTCGCCCTTGACGATGACTGCCTGCAAATTCAGATCGATCGGCAATTTCTCCGACACTGCGAATCGAAGGTTTTGTTCGGATCTATCGAATCGCGCATCGCCCGTGCTGAACACACCACGAAAATTCTGATAACTGAAGTAGGAAAAACGCCTGGACAATCGTGCATTGACGGTCAATGTCACATCGACATCGTCAGGCACGCGATCAAGATAGGGATACGCGCTCAGCTCACCCGAGACCCTCGGTGCTAATTTCTCCTGGCCGAACGCGGGAGCTGCCACAATCGCGAAGAGAATGAACGCGGCCACAAAGAACAAACGCATCGGTAACCTGGTCGTTTCACAAAAAGTCAGGAATCGATGCTACCTGCAGTCCAAGCGATTGTCTGCTCTGGCGTTGGACACTCAGCTTGTCATTGCTTTCTGCAACTGATCTCCGATCGGCAGCCGACGAATCCGTATCCCTGTTGCTGCAAATATCGCATTTGTCAGTGCCGGCGCTGCCGGCGGAAGGCCAATCTCACCGACACCGGTCGGGGTATTGTCGTAAGGCAGTATGTGGGCTTCGAAAAGACTGGGTATCGCAGCAATACGAGCCAGGGGATAGTCATGGAAGTTGCTTTGCTGCACTTGACCATCTTTGACCGTGATCTCGAGGCCCAACGCCGTGCTGATGCCGTCGATCGTGCCGCCCTGTAGCTGGGCTTCGACCGCGTTGGGGTGTACTGCATATCCGCAGTCGATTGCCGCCACAATGCGTTCGATCGCCAGCTGGCCGACCTTGCTGACGGAGACCTCGAAGGCATGCGCTGCGTAACCGCCGAAAGTGAAATGGGCGGCGATACCGACACCTCTGCCCTTCGATCTTTTTTCTTTATAATCAATTCTTTCTGAAACAAACTTAATTAACTTTGTCAACCTTCCCGGATTGAATGTCGGCCCGCCATGATTGCTGTATTCCAGCTCCCGTTCCTCACCGAACAGCTCAACGAGCAACTCGAGCTTGTCCTGGCCCGTCTCGTGAGCCAGCTCATCGAGAAAGCTTTGAATGACCCATGCATTGGCCGTATGCGCCGGGGCCCGCCACGATCCTCTCGGCAAACCAATCTCATTGTGGAAATACTCCACGCGCATGTTGTCGACGATGCGTCTCGGAAAGTCGTCCACATATAGCTCGGCTTCGAACAATCTTTCATCCGTCATATTCGGGCGCCGATAGAATTTGCTGGCGCTCGCGAGGCGTTGTGTCCAGGCAGTGATCTTGCCTTTCTCGTCCAGCCCAACCCTCATCTCATGCAAACCCGAAGGCCGATAAAAGTCGTTCCTGACATCATCTTCCCGGGTCCACTGCAATTTGATCGGCCAACCCGTTGCTTGCGAGATCATGCAGGCCTCTGCGACATAGTCGTTAGTCAGGCGCCGGCCAAAACCGCCACCGACCCGGGTCATCTCCACGCGAATGTTTTCACGCGGTAATCCGGTCACTGCCGCGGCTGCCCTCGACGCGCCGCTCGGCATTTGCGTCGGCGCGATGACATGACAGCTGTTCTCCTGCACGTGCGCGTAGCAGTTTTGCGGTTCGAGTGGCGCATGATTAACGAACGGCACCTGATACCGCCGTGAAAAGACCTTGTCGGCATCGGCCATCGCCTTGTCAAAATCGCCATCGTCGACGACCACTTGTCCCTCGCCTTCGAGCAATGCCTCATTCTGCGTCCAGAAGTCTTCGCTGTTGTCTGACGCATTAGCGCCCGGATCCCAGTCGATCTTCAACGCTTCCCTGCCTTTTATCGCCGCCCAGGTCGATGTCGCGACGACGGCGACGCCACTCGCAAGTATCAGATAAGGCGCACCGGGTTCCGGGCCCTCGATCTCGAACACGTCAAGCACACCATCGATCTTGCGAGCGTCCGCATCATCGAATGAACGCACACGGCCGTTCAGGTACGGCGATCGGGCGACCACCGCATACCGCATTTCAGCTTGAACCGTATCGATCCCGTACTTTGCCTTGCCAGTAACGATATCCGCGGCATCGATCGTGTTCAGGCGCGTGCCGACGATACGATAGTCTTCCATGCGCTTGAGCGGCGGGCTTTCCGCAGGTAGCGGCAGGCGGGCCGCATCAGCAGCCAGCTCGCCGTAGGGAATCTCTTCGCCCATCGACTCACAGACCACGTAGCCCGCTTTGGTCGTACAACTCGACGCAGGCACGCCCAGGCGTGCGGCAGCCGCACTGATCAATTGATGTCTTGCGGTTGCCCCGACCTCTCGCATGAAGTCCCAGTTGTCGGTCAAGCCCGTGCTGCCGCCGACGCCCTGGCCACCGTATTTCCAGGCATAGCCATCGTCTGTCCTGACGATTCCAAGGGGCATCTGGCGGATGCTGACGTTCGACCACTCGACATCGAGTTCTTCGGCCACCAGCATCGGTAATGCCGTTCGCACCCCCTGGCCGATTTCCGGTTGATTGCTGCCAATAATCACACTGCCATCGGCATTGATCTCGACGAAATAACCGATCTGGCGGGCACTGTCAGCTTCACTCGCCAATGCGCAGTCCGACAGACTGAACATCGGAAATCCCAATACGAAGCCACCTGTAACGCTCGTTCCGGCAACGAGAAATTGCCGGCGACTCAAATCAAGGCCCCGCTTGCCAATCTTTGCTCTGTTGACTCGCATGATCACTCTCCCGCCAACTCAGCGGCACGGTGGATTGCTTTGCGGATCCGCACATAGGTCCCGCAACGGCAGATGTTGCTCAGGTTCTCGTTAATGTCCTGATCGCTGGGTTTTGGAAATTTGTTCAGAAAATCTGCGGTCGCCATGATTTGCCCGGCCTGGCAATAGCCGCATTGCGCAACATCGTTCTCCAGCCACGCCTGCTGTACGGGATGGAGCTCACCGTCAGGCGAGGCAAGCCCTTCAATCGTCGTGATCGACTTACCTTCAATAGCGGATACGGGAGTGATACACGAGCGCTGTGCCTTGCCATCGATATGCACCGTACAGGCACCGCACTGACCAATGCCGCAACCAAACTTGGTCCCCGTCAGATTGAAGTGATCCCGAAGCACCCACAGCAACGGTGTGTCCTCATCCCCCTCGAACGAACCAGCCTCAGAATTCACCTCGAATGCGATCATGTCCCCGAACCCCTCAATGAAGTGGCATATATCTACGAACTCCTGCTTTCGGATTTGTTCCAATAATATTAGAGTCCAAGCAGCGACTAGCGGAGGGCGCCAATCATGAAAATACGATCAATTATTCTGACCGGGGTGTTCAGCGCACTGAGTCTGTCCGCACTTGCTCCCGCGCACGCAGAAGACGAGATTGAGCAAATGGAGGATGGCGGCGAACGCTGCATCGACACCCGCAGAATTTCTACGACGAAGGTCGTGGATGCGCAAACCATTCTTTTCCATATGCGCGGTGGCGTTATCTATCGCAATACCCTGCCCATCAAGTGTTCGGCATTGGCCCGCGAGAAAAGGTTCAGCTATCGCACGTCGATTTCCCGTTTATGCGACGTTGATGTCGTCACCGTGCTCACTAATATGGGCGGCGGCCTCAGCAGCGGCCCGTCTTGCGGTCTTGGCAAGTTCTATCCCATCACCAAGGAAGAAGCCAAGGCCCTGAGACAAGGACCGGACGCAGAAATCGAACCCGAAGCGATCGATCCGGCGGATCCGGAGCAACCTGAAGTACCAGTGCCGGGCGCAGAAGTCGAGGAATGAGCCATGCCGGTCAACCCACCAGTCCTGGCAGCGGCATGCCTGATCCTAAGCCTGGCGCCCCTTAACGCGACTTTGGCGGAAGAGGATCTTGTCGATGAGGACGCTATCGACAGGGAATTGGCGGAAGGCGGCGAGAAATGTATCAGAACAAGAAGTGTCGTAAAGACAACGGTAGTCGATGACCAGACTATTCTCTTTTATGTGCGCGGTAGCGCGATCTACGTGAATGTCCTGCCAAAGAGCTGCAAGCGACTCTCCAGAGAAGGCCGATTCATGTATGAATCCGCGGCCGGTCGATTATGCGAATCCGACCTCATTAACGTTCTGGAGGATTCCGGATTTGGTCTCGGAAAAGGTCGATCCTGCAAGCTTGGCAGTTTCCGTCCAATTACCGAAGAGCAGATCAAGTCCTTATCCGAACCGGAGTCAATTGAGTCCCAGCCCATCCCTCCCGCAGAACCCGAAGAGCCGAATTAGACCTAAGCTTGCCACTTCATCTAAGGCTCGCCGATATCTTCATTCCAGAGCGAAGGGTTTGAAGAGATGAAGTCTTGCATCAATTGCCGGCAGCCTCCGTCATCGACGATCTCCAGATCCACCCCTTTGGATCGCAAATAGTCCTCCGGCCCCTGAAATGTCCTGTTCTCACCGACGATAACCCGGGGAATCCGGTATAGCAGGATTGCGCCGCTGCACATATCGCAGGGTGACAAGGTTGAATACAACACCGAGCGTCGATAGTCCGATGCACTGAGTCGGCCCGCATTCTCCAGACAGTCCATCTCTGCGTGCAACACCGAACTACCCTTCTGTATTCGCTGATTGTGGCCGCGACCAACGATCTGGTCTTCAATGACGAGCACGGAACCAATCGGCACGCCCCCCACGGCCTGACCCTTGCGGGCTTCCTCGATCGCGGCTTCAAGAAATCTATCCATATCCATATATAATGTAATTTCTAGATATATTCTATAATTAATTGATATTTATATATTATTTAATATTATTCTAATGTGTAGGCAATGACCCCGTCACTCACCTGCTGGCCGGTCTTCATCCCCCCAACCGTTAACCAGTGATCCCTAAACGGCACCAGACCCCGATGGTCCATCGTTGCAGCACCAGCTATCGGAAGCACCCGCCAGGACGAGTCCTCTAGCTCGAATAGCAGTCCGCCTGGTGCAGGGTCTGAAGGCTCACCGTTGTAGCCGATACCGTCATAGTTATACGGACTTTCACTACCGCCAATAAATAGCACCCCATTCAGTGAGGGAATGCCGGCAGCGGCCATACGGTAACGCGGCAGGCCCGGATGTGATGGCAATCGACGCCAGTCGATCCTGCGGTCATCAGATATGTCAATGATGCCCAGAAAACACGCATCGCTCGCCACAAAGTCGCGGGAACGATCCGCATTCGCATGAACCAGTACACCATCGCAGTAGACCATTCTATTCCCGACGACGCCCCCGGCATGACCAAACAGGGCTGAGCCCGGTATCGGCGTCGCCTGTTCCCAGCCATCCGTGAGCACATCGTAGCGCTGTACCAGATTGACATTGCCCAGATCATGCCAGCCGCTGATCAGGTAGATGTATCGATCGAGATATGTCACAGCGACTGCGTCATCCACGGGAACCGGCATCCGTGCCAGGGCAACAAATTCCTCGCTAGCTGGATTGAAGGAATGAACGAACGGCATTGAGACCTCGGTTCCATCGGTCGCGACTGTGTAACCGCCGAACACGTACGCCAGTTCACCGACTGAAACCGCTACCGCTGCAAGCCTGCCCACCCCGCCCGGCAGTGCTGCAGTCTCGCGCCACTCCGCAGTTACGGAATCCAGCACGAAAGTCGCATCAAGCGTATCTGAGTGACTTTTGCCCGGACCCAGACCAGCGAAGCTCACGACAAACTGCCGATCTCCCACAACAACCGTCGTCACCGCATTGTTTGAAACTGGCATCGGCAAGACAGCAATAGCCGTCGTGGATATGTTCTCCCCGACCGGGCTACAACCCCAGAACAATGCTGCCGCAAAAAGCAGCAACACGCGCGTCATCGCGCGCGTAAGAAACCCCTGGTGTCTCACAAAACCAGGTCGCTAATGCGTTACGCGTGCTCGAGGATCCAGTTTCCCGAAACCGACTAATTCGAGATCGTACTTGTAGTCTTTATAGGGAGACTCCGCTGCTCCGACCGGTACATTGACCGTGACCGGAGATGCACCTGAGTCTTTGTTCAACCACCCAGGACCCTTTGTCGTTTTCAGGGCGCCACCCGAGAAATAAATATCGAATGAACATCCTTCCCTGACTCTGACAATCGCCGGATGCACCGCCAGCGATGCAGGCGAATATTGACCACCCGCCTTCTTTGTCACAGTCACATGTTTGGGCGTACAGATTGCCCCCGTTGCCGACTTCTCGCATGCGCCTATGAGCGGCAGCAATCCCAACAGTATCAATAAGCTTGTTGACTTCATTTTTATTCTCCTTTTCAGTTCGCACGATCTTCTTTTATCAGCGCAAGGAACTGCGGTAATTCCTTCAAGTCCGACAGATGCGGTTCCGCCGCCAGCATTACGAGCGGATATCCCATCTCCACTGCAATCTCCAATTTGGCCATCGCTGCATTGCGATCTCCCAGTCGCGTCAGCACGAGACCATGTATGTAGTGCACGTATGGATCATTTGGAGCAAGTTCCAGTGCCCTGTCGATCAATTCCTTTGCCGCATCCATTTTTCCAAGCATCGCCTTTATCCATGCCAGGTCGATTGTTGTGCCCGCGGCCTTACTGTTGACCGAGAGACTGCTCTCAGCGAGTGTCTCGGCGCGGCCAAAAACCTCGCCGACCCTTTGAGCCTGCTCCGAGAAATACAGGGCATCGCCCAGATTCGCCCAAACCAGATGGTCGGCGGGCGCCAACTCCACTGCATTTTCGATCGCAGCGATCGCTGATTCCATCTGGCCCAGATAGTAGTACATCAATCCAAGGTTAGAATAAGCATCCACTTGTGGCTCAATCTCGATGGACCGTTTGAAGGCCGGTGCTGCAGCGGCAAAGTTGCCTGACAACATCAACGACGTCCCAAGATTGCCCCATCCCTGCATGTTGCGTTCGTCAAGCGACACGACCTCCTGGTAGGTGGCTGCGGCTTCTGCATAGCGGCCATGCTGATAGAGAAACCAGCCAAGCTCGTCATAGGATCGCCAGTTGCCAGGCTGTAACGCGAGTGCCCGTTTGAAACTATCTTCCGCCTCCGCCAACTTCTGCTCACTCGCGTATACTGCCGCAAGCCCGGTCAGCGCCGCCGCATCGTTTTCGTTTATTGCCAGTGCATATTGATATGAAGTCTCAGCCTCTTCGTTTTTGCCCGTTTCCCAGTACAAATCACCGAGTGCGTTATGCACGATTATCAGATTGGGAGTGAGGGATAATGCGATCGCACATGCTTGTTCTGCTTTGCCAATCAAGGTCGGATCATCAGTTACTTTGAATCCGGCAGAGTAAGCAAGGCAGATCCCAGCATGCGCCGCGGCATATTCCGGATCGAGCTGCAGCGACTGTGTAAACCAATCCATCGCCTGATCGATAGATTCTACGGTTGCTGGTTTGTGAAGCTCTTCGATGCCGCGGCGATACAAGACATAGGCGTCAATGTTCGAAGCACTGACTGCGCTATCAACAGGTGACTGCGTTTCTTCAGGTAGTGCCACCCGCAGATTGGCAATTATCAGCTTGGTAATTTCATCCTGGATTCTGAAAAAGTCCTTGCGCTCGCTGTCGAAACTGCGAGACAGCAGATGACGGCCGTTCTCAGATTCGATCAACTGGATAACGACACGTAACTGATCACCTGCAAAACGCGCGCTGCCTTCGACATAGTAATTAACGCGTAGCCGCTGCCTGACGTCGCTCGATGCAGCATTAGCCGGTAATGAAAATGAATCACCGCGAGACGCAACACGCAGACCCGGTATTCTTGCAAGCCGGTTGATGACATCTTCCATCAGCCCATTGGCAAAAATCGTGGTCTGTTCACTACCGTCGATATTCATCAACGGCAACACCGCAATCGAGTTCGGATCGATGACAAGTTCGCCTGTATCGTCGTTCGATCGCAGGTCATAGGTGGGCGTCTCCACGGGTATGCCGATGAACCGGTCGTAAACAAAGACTGCGATCGATGCCAGGACAAGCGCCCCGACCACCGACAGGTAGGTCTTGCTGAACGCTTTTTCAGCCGGCCGGGATCCGGAATCGTCGATGACTGTCCCGCTCTCGGAAATATCCAGGAACCACGAGAGCAGCAACGCGATCGGAAAGCCGCCGATAACGAGGTAGGTTACGAACTTCGGCGCCCATGCGGGCAAGCCGAGGTTGTCAAACGTGACGTCCGCGACCTGGATGAGCAGCCAGCCGACGATGAGATACGCGATGCCGGTCTCGAAAACGCCGCGGCGCGTCAACTCGGCAAACCACCCCCGATTGCTGCCCTCAGTCGACGAGGTCTCGGGATCCACCGCACCGCCCGCACTGGCATCGCAGTCCGCATCGACAAATCGCGGATCCTGGAGCAGCCTGTAGCCCCGTCTCGGCAGAGTCTGTACAAACTTCGGGTCGTCCGGATGGTCATCGAATGCATGACGCAAGGCACCGATCACGTGGCTCAATGCCTCGTGGCTGCCGTTGCCCTCGCCCCAGACAGTCTTAAGGAGTTCTTCGCGGGAGATCATCATCCGCGGGTCACTGGCGAGGCACAGCAGGACCTCGATTGCCTTGGATGGCAGGTGTTGCTGGGGCCCCGGACCAGACACCTTTCCTGTGACCGGCTCGATCAGATACTCCCCCAGATAGAAGCCTCTTAGCAGCCTTTTGCGCACACCACAGACCCGGTGAACATCGATACCCGGAGCATAGCACCTCGGTTCTTATTTTTGCCGCATGCTCAATTGAAATCAGGCTTAAATTCAATACCTTGCCGCGTGTCTGGGCGTTCCGTAGCGGCAAAAAAATTCACTGTGGCTTTTGAACGCAATCTGCGTTACATTTGCGTCATATTCGCGTTACACGCACTCCCGACACATCATGCCGAAGACCAAGATAGCCACGCTCAACCTGCGGATCGATCCCGGCGTCAAAGAGGCGATCCG
>Ga0255052_10003897_pt1 | contig 10128 bp, 10 predicted proteins | sample JV7_2_21_MG_FD_188632 | JGI IMG/M metagenome (GOLD analysis project Ga0255052, IMG submission 188632) | Seawater microbial communities from Jervis Inlet, British Columbia, Canada - JV7_2_21 | ecosystem: Environmental > Aquatic > Marine > Inlet | place: Canada: British Columbia | collected...
TAGAGAAACTTATTACTGATGAAATGGTTCTCGTAATGTCACCTCTGCATGCGTGGGCCAAGAAGGCTAATATTTCCATTTTGGATATTTCTAAAGAACCATTTATTCTCAGAGAAGAAGGGTCGGGAACAAGGCAGATGATTGAAAAACACCTGGCGAAATATGGAATATCTCCGCATAATATAAAAATAGCTTTTATTATGGGGAGTACGGAGTCAATAAAGGGTGCCGTTGAGGAAGGGCTTGGAGTCTCAATTCTTTCAAAATGGGCTACAAAGAAGGAAACCCGCTTTGGCATCTTAAAGACAGCGACTTTTAAAGAGGAGAAAATTATAAGGGATTTTTCTTTGCTGTACCGCAAGCCAAAAAATTACTCACATGCGCTTGATAAATTTCTCGGATACTTAAAGCGATACAATTTCGACAAGCTTCTGGTATCCATGAGGTAGATTGTTTACCCTGTATACTTTTAATTTACCCCGTTACAAGGGCGAAGGTCTTCTAACGGGGTTTACTATCATTTCTGCGTAAACACCAATTATTCCCAGACAGGGCAGAGTGTGGCATCAGAAACGGGGTTAAATGCATAATTAAAAAATAGTGTCAGCCCTGTAACTGCTAATCCTTATTTCTTTAATGAAATCCAGTTTTCCCAGCTTCAGGAGAGTTTCTTTTATTCCTTTTTTATTCCTTGTTGAGACCTGAAAAATATATATGAATTTACCTTTTTGCATATTATGCTCGTAATCAATCGAGTGAACCTTTATCTTATGATCAGAAAGTATTTGTATTACAGAATCCTCTATATTTTCAGTTATCCGGGTAGAAATAGTAATTGTCCTGTACAGGAGTATTTTGATTTTCTTCTCTAATTTTCTGAGAACAAAAAGTGCAATGATTGTTATTGCGGCTGTTAAGCCCCCTTCAAAATACAGCCCCGCTCCGATCGTAAGGCCTATAGCAGAAATAATCCATAATGACGCAGCAGTTGTCAGCCCTCTTATAACGAAACCGCTCTTCACAATTACCCCGGCCCCTAAAAAGCCAATACCTATCAGGGTGCCTGCTGCAATTCTTGCGGGGTCGATCCGGAACGTTGGGTCAATATGGTTCAATTTTAAATAATAATTTTCAGAGACAATCATTATAAGGACTGCCGCTACGCAGACAATTAGCTGAGTTCTAAACCCGGCCTGGCTTCCATGAACTTCCCGTTCAAAACCTATAATGCCCCCGATAATTGCACCAAGAAGCAGGCGAAGTATTGTTTCCTGAACTGAAATCATGATATGGGACATTATAATCCAGATATAGTCTGGTGTCAAAAATTTTATTTCTCGATTTCCTGAACAATAAGTTTTAATTTTTATTTCTGTTATAGTTGTGGTAAACTACAGCTCTAACAGCCTGATTACACTGATAAAAAGACTTGGATTTCACGGATAAATAAAGAAAAGTAATCTGTGTAATCAGTGGTAATGAATGCTGTATCGGGGATAAATAAGTGAGAATTGAAAAGGATACAATGGGAAAGGTAAGGATACCGGATGATGTCTATTACGGGGCACAGACTATGAGGGCTGTCGAGAATTTCCCTGTAAGCGGGCTAAGGCTGCAGAGACGGTTTATAAAGGCACAGGGGATAGTTAAACTTGCTGGTGTGAGGGCAAACGGGTTTTTAGGACTTATCGACAGGAGAAGGTTAAGGGCTGTCGAAAGAGCCGCATCAGAGGTAATAAAGGGCCTGCACGATGACAATTTTGTTGTTGACGTTTATCAGGCGGGGGCAGGGACATCCCAGAATATGAACGTTAATGAGGTTATAGCAAACAGGGCCATTGAAATCCTGGGTGGCAGGAAGGGTGATTACAGTCTCATTCATCCAAATGACCATGTTAATATGGCGCAATCGACCAATGACACAATCCCTTCAGCTATATATATTTCTTCGTTTGAAGCTGTAAAGGAAGGCCTTTCCCCTGCGCTTAAGACATTGCACAGGGAGCTTTTGAAAAAGTCCAGGAAATTCAGCAAAATTGTTAAAGCTGGCAGGACACATATGCAGGATGCTGTACCAATAAGTCTTGGGCAGGAATTTGGCGGATATGCAGGGGCAGTGAGTAGCGACATTCGCAGATTAAAAAATGCTGCGAATACATTGATGTATTTGCCAATAGGTGGAAATGCGGTAGGTACGGGTATTAATGCACACCCCAGATTCAAAACTCTTGCAATAAAAGAGATTAAAAAAATAACGGGTGCTGATTTCAGGATTTCCGGTAATTTGTTTGAGGGTATACAGAATGTGAACCCTGCCCTTGAACTAAGTGCATCACTCAGAGGGATTTCAATAACGTTGATAAAGATTGCAAATGATATCCGCCTGTTGAGTTCCGGGCCCAGAACAGGACTTTCTGAGATTAAACTTCCTGCCGTACAGCCAGGTTCGTCAATTATGCCCGGAAAGATAAATCCGGTCATGGCTGAGATGCTTAATATGGTCTGTTTTCAGGTTATAGGGAATGATACAACGATTGCTTATGCAACACAGGCTTCACAGCTTGAGCTTAATGTTATGATGCCTGTCATAGCGTACAATCTGCTTTTCTCAATCGAAATCCTGACAAATGCAATTGACGCTTTTGTCGAAAGATGTTTAAGAAATATTACAGCGGATTCTGCGAAATGCAGGGTATTTGCTGAGACGACGCTTGCAATGGCAACTGCTCTGAATCCAGTAATAGGCTATGCATCAGCTGCTGAGGTTTCTAAAGAGGCTTATAGAACGGGTAAGACTGTTAAAGAGATAATTATTGAAAAAGGTATCCTCAAGAAGAAAGAGGCAGAACGCCTCCTTGATCCGATTAGACTGACTGAGCTCTAAGAAGCCGGGGTAAGTGATTTTTTAAGACTCCTAAAAAGTATTATCTTCATGCCGCTTCTTGTCTTCTCGAATTTTATATCATCAAAATATGCCTTTATTAATTGGTCTTCGGGGATAGCGTCGGAAGAGGTAAAGGATGCGAGTTCTTCAAACGGAGTTTGAACCTCGATTATAAATTTTTCTTCGGTACATTTAAATCTTATATGAAAATTTCCGCTATCAGGTTTTTCCTGTGTAATGATAGTTGTTAACAGGTCAATCAATGCGGTTTGTAGCTGTCCAATAACTTCCCCGGGTATTTTCAGATTTTTGGCAATTTCTTCAAGTGTCCTGGCAGCTATTAGTTCCGCCCTTGGGGCAGCTGGAATTATAACCTCAAATGACGGAGTTTCTATTTTGGTTTCATGCCCGCTTGCCTCTTTGACGAATTTTGTTTCGATATCACTCAATGGCTCTCCCAGGACGTCTTTTCTGTAAAGTCCCTTTATAACATTAATTAATGTCTCATCATTCAGAATTTCAAGGGTGTTAAAGCCTGCCTCTATGATACCGGCTGACTGAAATATTTTTACTATGTCATAAAGGTCCTGCCTGCCAATTGAGGGTAATTGCCGGGCTGATTTAGAGAGATATTTATTTACTATGTAATTAAAGTCATTTCTTTCGGTTGAGAGGGCGTCAGCGATGCCTGATAAAGTGGAAGGGCTCTTATGGCAGAGGTTGTAGAGGAGCTCAAGTGAGGCTTTTCGAAATTCGAGCTTTGAAATATATTTTTTTAGCCTGGATACCCAGTAGGTATAAATTTTTCCATTTATTATTTCGTTGAAATATATTGTCCGTAGGTTGTTCAATGAAAGAGGTTCCCTGGTGTGTCGCAAAGTCTGGATAAAATTCCTGATATAAAAAGGATTGCCCCTGAACAGGTCAACAAAGTCCTGCAGAGGTTCTTTATCAATATGTATGTTGTAACTCCTGCAAAGCGAAGTGAAAACCCTTAGTGAGGCATTTTTATCAAGGACTGAAAGGCTGATTAGCTCCAGAGATTTTCCAAGTGAGGTTTCCTGAAAGAACATATTCTGTAATTCTGCCCGTGCTCCTGTAATGATGTGGAGTACATGGTTTGATTTAATCAATTCTTCAAAAAGTACCCACATATTTTTGCTGTCTCCGGGATTTGACCTGTAAAACTCTCTGGCTCTCTGGAACTCGTCTATGATAATAATAACCGGTATCCCGCTGCTTAAAAAGCTGTAGTACGGGGCACTGATTGCACATAAAAATAGTTTTTCAGGGTCTCCGGCTGTTTTTGCGTGAAGATAACGTCCGATGATATCCACTACCCAGTATTCATCTGATTTTTCTGCAAGGCGCATCAGATCTTCCAAAGAGAGCTCATCTGCATGTATAAGTGAGGTGTCTTTTTTCTGAAATGCCAGCCTTTGACGCACAAATCTGCTCAGGTAGTCCATTGAAAAATCTTCGGCTGAAACAAGAGCTGGGTTTACAGTATAGAAAAAAGGTGCAACCTCATCCTGTTTCCGCAGGAGAGCAGTAAACATCTGAGATAGGAGTTCTGTTTTGCCGATGCCATTCTGCCCGGAGAGAAAAATGCTTGCGGCAATTCCCTTCCTGAGTTCGGAAGAAATCCTGTAAAGAGATCCGAGTTCCCGTTCCCTTCCAATAAAATCCTCTTCTGCAAGTGTTCTGAAAGGCATAATTTTTAAATCTGAAGGATTCAAGGGGTTATTATAAATGAGCAGCGGAACAGCAGAGCAGCAGATCAGTAGCTACTGCACTATTGCGCTTCTGCTCGCTAAGGATTTCCCTCGAATCTCAAAGCGAGTCGGAGTTTAGTCGACTCGACCGAAGGGTCGCTTCGCCCAAAATTCTTGAATCCTATTTAGAATTTATAAATATACCAGTTTATTCCTGCCCCCTTTTTTAGCGAGATACAGAGCCTGGTCTGTCCGTTCAAGAAGTTCTGTTAGAGAAGATGCATCATCTGGGAAGGAAGACAGTCCTATGCTAACGGTTAAATTATCCATCTGATCCCCTTTTTGACTTGTAATATGGAATTTTTCAACGTTTTCCATTAATCTGTTTGCAATATTTACTGCCTCGCTTTTAGGCGTCCGGGGAAATATAATGACAAATTCGTCTCCTCCGAACCTGGCTAAAATATCTATATTTCTAATTGAAGTTGTCATAACGGCCGCAAGGGTTTTAAGAACCCTGTCTCCAGTAAGGTGTCCGAAAGTATCGTTATAGTTTTTGAAACCATCTATATCAAGCATAAGAAAGCTGAAGGATTGTTTATATCTGCTGACGTGAGAAATCTCTTCTGCAAGCCTGCTGTTCAGGTAACGACGATTCAGGGTACCGGTTAAGGGGTCTGTTAATGATATTTTTTTAAGTTCCTTTATTTTTTTGTAAAGGACACCTCTTTCAATGGCAATAGCCGCGTTGGGGACAAAAGACTGTATGAGTTTAAGGTCGTTTTCATCAAAAACTTCCCCTGTTATTTTATCAGATATATTGATAACCCCTTCCACCCTGTTCTCAATTTTTATTGGAACACTCACAAATGACTTTGTCTTATAACGGTTTTTATTTTTCCGATTGATTCGAGGGTCTTTTTCCACGTCTTTGACAAGTAATGACTCCCCGCTTTCAAGGACCCTTCCAGCTATTTTTTCTCCCGGACGAAGCTTCATATTTTCTTTTGCTACACCGTCAATGCTTTTCTTGGCCTCCACGAGCAGTTCGGAAGTCTCTTTATTTAATAGCATCAGGGAACCCTTTTCTGCCTTGAGAAGTTGAGTGGATTTTTCCAGTATGGTTTGAAGGAGCTGTTCCCAGTTTAACAAGGGGGCTATGGATTTTGATGAATTATAGATAGAGGTTAATATCTCATCCTGTTTTTTTTCTATTGCCAGGTGAAGTGCCCGGTTCTCAAGAGTAACTTGGATATAGTCACGGAGGGCATTAATAATTTTTATATCTTCACCTGGGATTTTTCTACCCAGTACCCCTATTAAAGCCTTTATGCTGTTAGCAATGAAAATAGGGAATAGATGAAGAATCTCCGGTTTCCCTGCGGTCCTTGCTGTCATGAGTTTTTCTACAATCAACTCTTCCTGGAACATCGGAGCTTTGGTAGAGAGTATTTTCTGTATAAGGGTATTTTCGGAATTAAAACTCAGGCCTATGAGAATGTCCTTATATTTGCCGGAAGCACTTATAGTTTTGTAAGTTGATGTTTGGTTGTCTAAGGTCAATATTGCAACAGACGTGGGGCCGAGGACAAATTCAATTGTGTCAATGATGTACCTGTAGATGGAGCTTGTATTCGATGATAATTTTTCAAGAATTGTTACGTCTACAAGCGACGTGAAACGCCCGAGCTTTTCTGTTAATTTATGCTTTTCCTGAAGATTGTACAACAGATAGCTTATTGCCTTGTGAACGTAGTGTGAGGTGTTTTTTGTAGAACTTACGTCAGCAAAATTCAGAGACGTTGTAACAGGCAATTCCTTGAGACCGGTTTTTTTGGCAATTTTCAGAAATTCAAGGAAATCTTCATAAGAAGTAAAGCCGTTTCTGCCAACAAGAACAGCCTTCTCCTTAAGGTAGTTTAAGGGTATTGAGAAATTTATCACCTTTGAATAGCATTTGTATGTAATGGGCTCATTTAATCTTAGCGGCTCAAACATTGGTTTCTTGCAGGAACCTGGGCACTCATTAAAGTTGGGCAGCTCTGACTTGAAAAGCCTGCATATTGGATTTTCTTTTGTAGTTAAAATGTGGTTGCCATTTTCATCGTATATGCTTAGGTCAAAGCCCGTTATTTTTGACAGACTTTTGAAGTACTCCACGCATTCTTCTGAAGATAGCAGATGTTTTAAGGTCTTATTTCCTTTTTTGTTTTTGGATGTAAGTGCGTTTGAGGCACTGTTTTCTTGTGGCATCTGTAACATCATTTTCGTTATTTTTTATATTATCTGAAAGACATTGGTGTTAAAGGTGTAAATGAGGTTATCATAAGGATAGGTAATTGTCAATCTTTATAAGTTCTTTTGACTCTTTGCCCTATTGTTGTCAGGACCTCATAAGGTATGGTACCGGTTTTATCCGCAATGTCCCGGGCAGTGATACTGTCTTTGCCCTGACTGCCTATCAGTACAACTTCACTGTTGTAATTAACGTCAGGTATTCCAGTAATATCGACCATAATGGTGTCCATACAGACCCGGCCCACTACAGGGCTACGCTTGCCGCCTATAAGAACCTCTCCGCAGTTGGAAAGAGTTCTGCTGTACCCGTCTGCATAACCAATGGGGATAGTTGCTATAATGCTTTTTCTTTTTGTAATGAATGTCCGCCCGTAACTTATAGGGGTACCAGCCGGGACATTTTTTATAAAAATAATTTTGCTTTTAAGACTTAAACCGGGTTTAAGATTGTTTTTTCCCCCCGGCCCGTACCCATAGAGCATTATGCCCGGCCTCACCATGTTAAAATGGGCTTCTGGAAATTGCAATACAGCAGCGCTGTTGGCTATATGGAAAAATTTAAAGTGCATTTTTTTTTCTTTTAACGACTTAATAAGTGTGGTGAAACTCTTTAGCTGGGCAGTAGCAAATTTTTTGTCAGTAATATCTGCATCGGAAAAATGACTCATAAGACCTTCAAACTGAAGATTTTTTATTTCAGCTATTTTAAGAATCTCGTTAAGGGCATTTTCAGCTTTTAAGCCGACACGGCCCATTCCGGTGTCTACTTTGATATGCACAGGTATTTTGCAATTGTGTTTATAGGCTTTAGATGAAATAATTTCTGCACTTTTATATTCAAAAATTACAGGTGTAAGGTGATATTTGAAATACGCATCTGTGTTGTTGTAATTCTCAAAAAAGACAAGTATAGGGGCCTTTATCCCTGCTTCCCTGAGTTGAATTGCTTCTTCTGCGAAAGCCACGCCGAGCATAGAAGCGCTGTTTTTTAAGAGATGTTTGGATACTTTAACAGAACCGTGGCCATATGCGTCAGCTTTTACAACGGCTACTATTGTTTTATTCCCTGTTTTTCTCCTGACCTCTCTGAGATTATGTGAAAGGGCATTAAGGTCTATTTCAGCAAAGGTTTTTGGTAACGTCACTTATGACTTGTTTCCCTTGCCTTCTTTAGACTCCTCAGAGTTTTTCTTTGGAGTCACATCAATTTCCGGAGGCTCGGAGGTGGATTTTTTGAAGTTTTTGATTGCCTCTCCAATGCCTTTGCCAATTTCAGGGAGTCTTGTGGCACCAAAAAGAATCACCACGATTACCAATATTATAATTAATTCAGTCGGTCCAAGGCCAAACATGTTTTTCCTCCTTTCTATGCAGGATTTCTATGACTTAATCCTCTTGAAGCGCCCCGGAACGCAGGTAAAATTTCATATCCTCCGGGGTGTTTATGTTTATAAAAGATTTTGCCGCAGAGTCAATTCTCTTAATTTCCTTTGTTGTAATATATTGTACCTTTTTTTTATTTAAAAAAGCTTTCAATCCTCTTTTGCCGGAGAATATGGCCTTGTCCATGTCTGGTATGAGCCGGCTGGAATAAAAAGCGAAAAGAGGTTCGGTTTTTCCTTTTAACACCGGGGCCACAGCATCGTAATTATTTCTTTTTGCACCCATGTATCTTATAAGTTTTTCGTCTATAAACGGCATGTCGCATGCAGATATAAAAACCCAGTGTTTTGAAGAGTTCAAAAGTGAAGTAATGACCCCTGTCATGGGACTGCGCACGTTATAAATATCACCGAGCAGGGGTACCCCAAGGTATAAGTAATTCTCCGGCTGGTTGGTGACGATAAAAATCTCATTAAAGAGTTTTCTCATGATCCGGAGGTTTCTCTCAATTATTTTCTCCCCGTCCACTTCAATAAAGGCTTTTAATACCGGCATTCGCCGGTTTTCGCCGCCTGCAAGAATTATTCCTGAGCAATCCTTTAAAAAATCAGTCATAAAAAGCCTGGGGCAGCAAAGAATCCTTTATTTTCAAGAAGATTTTTACTATTTCAGGGTCAAATTGCTTGCCGGAATTGGCGGCTATTTCTTTAACCGCTGTGTCTATGCTCATTTTTTTTCGATACGGCCTGTCAGATGTCATTGCATCGAATGCATCTGAAACAGAGAGGATTCTTGCCATGAACGGTATTGATTCTCCTTTTAATTTTTCGGGGCCTCCTGTCCCGTCCCAGTTCTCATTGAGGTCATTACGAAGCTGTTTTGCCTGTTTTTCAGTATTTTTATTCGTGGTTTTTACAGCCATTATTAAGGTTTTCCAATTGTGTGTTCAGCAAGTTTGAGAAGTGCCCTCGGGCTGAAAGGCTTTGTTGTATATTGTTCTATCCCGCACTGAAATCCCAGTTTTTCGTCAGCTTCCTGCCCCTTAGCAGTAAGCATAAAAAATGGGATTGAAAGTGTTTCCGGATCTTCTTTGAGATATTTACAAATATCTATTCCGCTGATATCAGGAAGCATCCAGTCCATGATTATAAGGTCGGGCTTTTTGGATTTTATAAATTTTATTACATCTTTACCCCGTTAGAATGCCCCCCCTGCTTTCTTGCGAAAGCAAGAAGGGGGGGATGAAAATATTTAATTCTTTTATAGTGAACACGGGGTTTAATACGCCTTAGGCGTATTAATGCCCCGTGTGAGCCTTCCCGTTAGAAGGGCGAAGGTCTTCGTAACGGGGTTTACTGGTTCTCTGAGTGAGCACATCATACCCTGCTTTTTTAAGTTTATCCTCGACAATCATTAAAAGGAATGGTTCGTCGTCAACAACAAGGATTTTTTCATTATTTATATCCTCAATTTGCTTTTCTCGGGATTTGATGTACGGAGCCACATGAAACATTTCCTGAATTTTCAAATATGCTTCCTTATTATAACCGATTATATATATTTAATTACATATATTTATTCAGCGATTAGAGGCATCTGAATGTTCGGCCCGCGACCTGAACAGTTGATGTGTTGAGCCTTTGATTTGTTAAAGCTGCTTGAAGTAAATGTGTCCAGGACCTTAAGAGTAAGTTGGAGCAAATATTATTTCCCCTTGCGGATTGATTTAGATATCTCGTTGGTTGACAGGCTGACCTCTGTCTCTTTTTTATTCTGCATATTTTTTATTATTGCTTTACCTTTTTTAAGTTCATCTTCACAAAGGATTACGATGTTTTTGGCCCCGAT
>Ga0255052_10003898_pt1 | contig 10127 bp, 9 predicted proteins | sample JV7_2_21_MG_FD_188632 | JGI IMG/M metagenome (GOLD analysis project Ga0255052, IMG submission 188632) | Seawater microbial communities from Jervis Inlet, British Columbia, Canada - JV7_2_21 | ecosystem: Environmental > Aquatic > Marine > Inlet | place: Canada: British Columbia | collected...
TGATGGTGGTGATGGTGGTAATGCGGGGAACAACGTCCCAGGCGCATCGGGAACATTGGGGGGAAGTGCCGGAGATTTTGAAGGTGTTAGTTTTGGTGGCAATAATAATAACAATAGCGGCGGTGGTGGTGGCAATAATAATGGCGGTGGCAATAGTAGTGCTTCCGAAGCAGGTGGCGAAGATGACAATACGGGTGGGTCTTTCTAATGGCTGGTATATTTGATAACGAAGAAACATTTCTTACTAAGGAACGTGACAGGATCATTCAGCCTAATCGTGGGCATTTGGGAATCAGCAGGCACGATAATCCGTTTCGTGCGCTTGGTGTTGCCCTTAAAATATACGAGTCCCGCAATGGTGAGGGAGCAACCCGCGCCAAAAATACCGAAAAGATCATGCAGAACGTCGATTTGCAGAATAAAGAATCGTTGTCCAGTGCTATTAGGGAATTGCAAAAAATTGGTAACATAGAAGGGGCTACCCAATTACTCAATTATCTGAACAGCGTCAAAACAGTCAAGCGACCAACAGATACCGACCTAAATGGTAGGTTGCGCTATCTCGATGGTAAGAAAGAACTTGTTTGGCCTGATCTGTTGAAAGATAAGGAAGATGAAGATCGACCAACAGATAGAGATGTTAATGACAGATTACGTTACACCGATGGCAAGAAGGAACTGGTATTCAGTAATCTGGTGCGTGATAAGAAAGGCGAAAAGCGTCCGACTGCTACCGATGCGAACGATCGACTGCGCTATCTCGATGGCGAGAAGGAATTGGTATATGAGGATTTGGTTGTGGATCAAGAGAGACAAGACCCACCAAAATATCAAGTTACCGAAGGTGCTGACGGGTTTAAGTACTACACAAATGGGCCGTTAGCAGGACATAGGGCATTGATTGATGTGGTCAAGGAAGTCGAGGTAGACAAACCCGTACCACCAACTAATGCCAAAAAGATGATGACTGAACTGATTAATGATCCTACGAATCCGGTGGATCCTTTCGTTGCTCAAGGCATTGCATTCAAAACTTATTTCGAAGTCACCGACGATGCAACTGGTGACAAGATTCTGTTTGATAAGCGCAAGCCTAATAAGCCTGTTACTGGTCTGACCAAAGGCACTAGAGAAAGAATCAGGTTTGAGACTAAGGTAAATGAATTCGGTGATGATGTTGAAAAGGCTGAGATTGTTACGCAAGAATTCAACTTGCAGGAGATTGAGAACTTAATCTTCACCCGCGATGCCGAAGGCATTCTGCAACGGAACAAGGAAATCCCTGGTTATGGTTTGACTGGTGCTGCTCCCGAAGGAACCTTAACCTTTAAGGGCAAGCAGGTTAGGCAGGCTTTACAGACCATGATGAATATTACCCTGAAAAACCGATCTGGTGCTGCTGTAACCGTCCCTGAATTCGAAAGATTCAAGAAGGAGTTTAGTTCAGGCTTGTTTCAGACTGACAAAGCCCTGTTTAATGCCGTTGAGCGTATCAGGCGGATATTCAATCAGCACAAGCTGTCACTTGCTGCGGCATTCCCTAATGATGTTGTCAGAAAATATTCAGAAGGGCTGGACTTTTCGTTTATCGCTACTCCGACAGCACGAAAAAGCGGCAGATTAGTCAGGGGCGAAGATGGGGTTTGGTCGTTAGATGAGTGAGCCACAAAACGTAGAGATTATCCGGTTTCCCAACGGCAGAACGGAACAGATTCGCTTGCCTGCAAATCTTTCTGTCGAAGAACGGGACAGGATTATTAACGAATTTTACAATAATGAAGTCGATACTGCTGTCGATGTTCCTGCTGCTGTCCATCCGAATGTTGAAAATGTCGGTGATATACAGGAAAGCACCATCACGGATCAGTTAATTTCTGATGCTCCGAGAATGATCGGGGGTATCGGTGGTGCGGGTGCGGTTATGAAAAAGGCCGCGCAACTTGGGCCTGTTGCGGGTACTGCCTTATCGACTACTGCTGCGGCTTTTGGTGGTGCAGTCGGTGAAACTGCTAAAACCGTATATGAATATGTTGTAGGTACTGAACCCGAAAATCAATCACCGGAAGATGCCCTAAAGCGCATTGCAATCGCGGGTGGTGAAGAAGGACTCGGCGAAGGTATCGGTGGTATGATTTTCCGTGGACTTAAACTCGCGAAGAAGGCAGCAACCCCGAAAGTAAATCAGCTAACTGCTGAACTCGGGCGCAAGTTTGATGAATTCGGTGGTAAATTCATGGTGCAGCAATTGACCGACAATGCTGTAGTCCGAACTCTGTCCGATGTATCCCAACAAGCCTTTTTTAGTTCCAGTGTTTTCAAGGCGGCAATCAAGAAACAACAGGAAGCATTGACCACTATGGTTAGTGAAGCGGCTACTGCCGTTTCCAAACGATCAGTGGATTTGTCGGACTCCCAATTAGGAAACCTGTTTCTGGATACTGCTCGCGGTGGTCGGCAGGCTCATATTTCTGCATCGCAGTCGATGTACAAGGAACTTGATGCCCTGGTCGGCGAGAGAATGGTTCAACGCGAGGTTCAGGAGTTGGTTAATACCGGACTGGTTGATGCATCTGGTAAACCAATAACAAAGGTAGTCACGAAAGTCGTTGATGAATTGATGGATAACGCACCTGTTGATATGCGTACTATCAAACTGGCGGCACAGGATCAGCTTGTGGTTGCCGCGCGGCGAGGGAACATAGCGGGGCAGGAACAAAAAGCATTGCTGAATACCATTGCCAATCTTGACGATAAAATGCTTTACGGTGATGCCGCCGCGATCCGATCAGACTTGCTAACCGTAGTCAGGGAAATGGAAGAAAAACTTGGTGCGGGTAAGGCGCGGGCAACATCAATCAAATATGAAAAGTTGATCACCGATGCTATGGATGATGCCGCTGAGAATAGCGGGGATTCTCTTATCCAGTCCCAATACAGAAAGAGCAGTAGGTTCTATAAGCGCGGTAAGGAGATATTCGACAACAAGTTTATTGCTCAAATGATCATTCAGAACAAGAAAACGCCCGAAGCGATCGGGGCGCATATCTTTTCTAATGGTCGGTACACTGAAATCAAGCAGGTTAAGAAGGCACTACGCACAGCCGCGAAACTTGATCCAAACATCAGCTACGACAAAGTATGGAAGCAGATGCAAGGTGGGTTCATCGAAAAGATGCTCGATGACTCTGCCTCACTTGCCGAAGGTAAGGTGCTGACTGCCAATACGCTTAATTCCTTTTTCGTGAAGGGAAAGAAACGGCGCACGATGCAGATGGTTCTCAACAAGGAACAGATCAGTGCAATCGAAAAGCTGAAAAACACTGTCAGGAAAATCGAAGAAGTACCCGATGGCAGTCTTGGTATGGCAGTCAAGTTTGGTCAGGCAGGATTGATCATGGGTGCGTTGACGCTTGATGCTTTTGATGATGGTAGTGTAGATAAAAAGGGTATTCTGGCAACGACCGCACTGTTGTTCGGCCCGAGAGTAATCGCAAAAGCCATGACTGATCCTAAATTGATCAAGAAATTAACATTCGGACTGACTACCAGAGAGTCAACTAAGTCACTTGCTGCGAAGGAAGTATTGATTGAACTAGGTACGGAATTGACTAGAATCAGGTTTGAATTAGACGATGAGGAACAGTAATGCCAGTTTATAGAGGAATAGGAACGGCAGATGCCGCAACTACCACAACTAATGTAATTGTTCGGGAAACCTTTACTGCAACCTCGGGGCAAACGGTATTCAACATTACCGGATTCGTCTATACGCCTGGAAGCAATCAAACCGATGTTTATGTGGAGGGTGTTAAGCAACTGCTAACCGTTGATTATGTCGAGACTGATTCAGATACGATTACGTTTGTTTCAGGTGTCACCCTCAATGAAGTTGTTGAAATTGAAGCGATCATTGGTGGAAGCATTCTCGATACCCAAAGTGCCGCGAATATTGTCTTTACCCACAGTACGACAGGTGCGGTTCAATCCACTGTCGATGCTGCATTAAAAGCGCAAAACCTCGATACCCTTACTGAACTGAAAGTATCAGATGGCGCACAACTCCAACGTGCTGATGTTCGTGGACAGTTCACCGCGAGTGATGGTCTTGGTGGTCGCTACTATTGGGATAAAGACTCGGTTGCTACCGACACTTCCGCCACTTCCGGTAACGTGGTCGCGCAAACTGGTGTCACTACTGGTCGATGGGTCAGGGTATCAACAAATGTATTTAGTGGTGCTGTTTTCTTTGCAGGTGTCGTAAACAATACTGACCTTACTGAATCACTCGATGGGTCTACCGGATCATTCAATACCCTCGGTGGTATCGGCGCAACAAAGAACATCGCTCTTGGTGGTGATCTGGTCATGCTTGAGAAGGCGGATCACAGTAGCACCCCTGTTGCTGGATCGGGTTACTTGTGGGTTAAGAGTACAATTCCTGCAACTTTATTCTTCACCGATGATGCAGGCTCAGATACCGATCTGTCTGCTGCGGGTGGTACGGTAACGGTAGCTAATGAAGCAACTGATACAACCACCTTCCCATTATTCGCGACTGCCGCCACTGGTGCGCTGTCTGCCAAGAGTAATGCAGGACTGACATTCGATTCGTCAACCGCAATGCTCACGGCTACCGGATTCACCGGGCCATTAACTGGTAACGCCGATACCGCGACCTCTGCTGTAACTGTCACCCAGGCCGCGCAAACTGCCATCACCAGTTTGGGTACTCTCACGATTCTTGATGTTGATAACCTGAGACTCGACGGCAATTCCTTAATTTCTACAGCGGGTACTGATTTATTAATCACCCCACTGGCAGGACAGCAAATTGTCCTCGACAGCACTATCGTTATCGATGCTGATGTGATCTACAACGCTGATGATGTATCGAGTATCACCCTTGCGGGTGGTGGTAGTTCGATTCTCGGAGCCAATATCATTTTGTACGGTGGCGCACACGCTAATACTGGCGATATGGTATTCAATAATGACGCTAATACATGGATGCTATGGGATGAAACAGTAGGTGATCTGGAAATATTAACTGGCATAGGGGCTAAAACTGCTGCCCTGACTCTTGATGCATCCCAAAATGCCACCTTTGGCGGTGATTTACTGACTGTCGGCAACATAGTCATGGCAAATGCCACGATTATGAAACTCAGTGGCGATAATTCTCGCTTAATATTCGCAGGTGGTAGTAGTGCTGCAACAGGTCAAGGTGCGTTCATTATCGTAGAAGGTGATGACTACGCAGGCACGAATTTAGGTGGTAGTTTAATTCTCACCGCAGGTGATAACGCAGCTTCGACCATAGATTTAGTCGGTGATGTAACGCTTTCAGCCGCTATTATTGGTTCAGCAGGTAACGAAGTAGACAGTGGTTTGTTTTCAATCAAGGCCGCCGATGAAGAAGTAACCAGTAGCACTACTCTCCAAAATGATGATGACCTTGTGCTGACATTAGCTGCTAGTACTACTTATCTCGTATCGCTATTCGTTCTAATAGAAGTAGAATCTATTAACCCTGACTTTAAGTACGGTCTTGCCACTACAGACATAACTTTTAAGGGATGGATGGATGGCCCTCAGGGACGATTTGATCAGTATAACGGTAATTCCATTGGAAATTGGTCAATGATTCAAACAGTGTTTGAGGTAGCTAACTTTGAGATTGTATGTATCACCGGAGTTACGGGCGGCGATTTCCAATTTCAATGGGCGCAGAATGTTTCCCATGCAGACTGGACCAGGGTTTTGAAAGGCAGTTGGATAAAGGCCGTTAAGATCGCATAGCTCAACCACTCTACATTGGGTATAATGTGATTTGCAATACAATCCATTCATAAAACAGGAAATCACATGAACCCTAACGTAAACGAACTCGATGCCAACGATCTTGTTGCAATCCTCAAGCTAATCAACCGCGCCAATATTGTAGGTGGCGAGGCTGAACAGGTGTCCGAAGTAAAACACAAACTTGCCTTCCTGCATAACCGACTACAGGCTGCTTCCAGTCCCGAAGTTGTGAAGATGCCAATCGAAGTCCCTGCCGCTGATGGTGCGCCAAAGGATAAAGCCGCGAACTAATGGCAAACCCGAACACCAAATCCAAGAGGGAGAACTGGCGGCAATATGTAGCTAGTCAACTTGCGACAGTTGGCGGTAGCTTATTGCCTCTTGATAACACCTGGACTGGTGATAATCTTTTTACCGGAGCCTTTACCAGTATTGGCATTAATGATGATGCTACTGCTTCGCGGGTAATACTGACTGATGGCAACATCGGTTTTGGTGACTCTGTCACCGATGCCAATTTCAGCATCAGCAAAAAAGTAAACGATGCTGCGTTGCATTTTGCGGGTGGTGCGGGGATATTGCAAGGTGGTGGAATGGCGTTGTACGGTGCTTCCAGTACGTTCTTCCCTGGTGATGTATTCCTTAGAAGCGGAGCAAATAACTTTTTGTGGTGGGATGAGTCAAACGGATTTTTGACACTCAGTTCAGGGGTAGGGTCTAAGACCACAGCACTGTCAATAAACTCAGCGCAAAAGGTAACTCTCGGTGGTGGCCTTGAAGTACCGGCATCTATCAGTCTCGGAGTGGGAGCAAATGGCACAATAGGCCCAACAGTCGCTGATAAAGCGTTGCTTCTTAATGGTGGTGTGGGTGCATCTGGCGGAAACATACAACTATTTGGAGGCACAAACGCCACCTTACCTGGTGATATTTTATTTCGCTCTGGTATCAACAGTTTCATGGTATGGGATGAATCGGTCGGTGATCTGGAAATACTGACAGGTATCGGAGCCAAGACAACAGCACTGACGATCAGCGCAGCAGGACTTGTTATCGGGGCCTCTGGTTCAAATTACTCAATCAGTATGCCCGGTAGTGCTGATATATTACAGGTATTCGGCGGTAGTAGCGGGGCGCAGGTACAACTTCATGGCTCTACACAGACAGCAGCGTATGACTGGTCGCTTAGTGGGAATGGGACAGTACTTGTATGGGATGAATCGGTCGGTGACCTCGAGATACTGACCGGTGTCGGGGCCAAGACTGCTGCACTAACAATTAATGCAGACCAATCGGTAGACATTACTAATCACATTGGCTTTCCGGCAACGCAGGTGCCGTCAGCAGGTGCTAATGATCTTGATGATTACAGGGAAGGCACTTGGACAGTGGAGATGTACGATTCTCTTACTGGTGGTAATGTCTCGGCAACAACTATTACGGGGAATTACACCCGCGTTGGCAATATAGTTTGTGCACGGTTCAACTCCTTCAACAATATTGATACAACAGGTATGACGGCAGGGAACTTTATATATATAACCCTTCCATTCGCCGCCGCTTTCGACTGTATAGGTGTACTGATGCAAACTGGTCTAACCATGACTGCTAACTATACAATGCTCAGTCCTCTCGTATCCAGTACGAGGGATCGATTTCATATAAGAGAGTCGGGGCCAGCCCTTAGTGATTTAGGAATGCAGATCAGTACAATCACATCAACTACAGATGATATAGACGACTTCTGCATGACGTATCTAGCAGAGTGAGCAGCCCTGCTTAATAACAACGAGTGAACATGATGCCTGGTCGATCACTCCCATTGAAATAGATCGATCTGATATGCGCCTTCTTCTTTGGATGGGTGCTTAGATCAATCGGCGGAACTGATTTGGCAAGGATGGTATACGCCTTGTTACATTCGTCTGCATCCTTGTAAACATCGATGAAGCAATCCCAAACGCCGGGCTGAATCATCAACCATAGCATCATGGTTTTCATCTATCTGAACAGCGTCTTGTGCGCTTGGCTTCTATCTGCTTCACGATATGATCGAGGATTATTTCATGCGAATAAATCTATTTGTGAAGTCTCAGCCTCGAAACGCTCACAACCTGATTTATAGTAATCCTCGTCTATCTCACACAAAACAAGGTCACAACCGAAATAATGGCAAGCTATCGCTGAACTCATAGAACCGCCGTGGGTGTCTAGTATCTTTTGATTTGGTTCGGCGTAATTGGTTAATAACCATTCGTAAAGTTTTACGGGTTTTTGTGTTGGGTGTGTTCTGCTGGGATCTGATGACCTTAGTTTAAATAGCTTTGCTGGTTTATCAAACGATGTCCATGCCATCTCCCATTGTGAAAAATTAGGGTAAAACTGCTGCTTATCCCAGCAGATGATTCCTCTTGTTGGGGGAAGATCAAAGTAATTACCACCAAAGATTATCTGGTTGCATGATACCCTGAACATTTCTATAAAATATTCTTTTGTTGGTATACTGTGATCCCAGCCTTCCATCTTATCGTACAGAGAACGAACCATTTTTATCTTATCCCCCTCCTTCCCGCCTCCAAACATTTTATCGCCTATCCCATAGGGCGGGTCAACAATAGCCAAATCAAAAGCGTTATCCTCGCAGCCTTTCATATAGGTCATACAGTCTTGGTGTAGTAGCTCTATCATGCAAATATATCCAGTTGCGCTGTTTCAGCTTCAAATCGCTTCATAGCTGCATCATAGTAATCCTTGTCAATCTCCATGCCTACAAAATCAAAACCTCCGTAGTGGGCTGCTATCGCGCTACTGCCGGAGCCTAAATGAGTGTCTAGTATCTTGTCGCCTTCTTTGGCGTAGTTTCTTAATAGCCATTCGTATAAACCTATAGGCTTTTGCGTTGGGTGTATTTTTAAATCTCTAACCATTTTTGTCTTCGTCGTAATGGCATTCGGTGGGCCGATATAATTACCCTGATTTTTATATTCAAAATGTTTCATCGGCTTCTTAAATGTCGTGTACGCTAATTCTCCTGATGCAAATGTTTTACCGTATCTGTGGCCTTCTTTGTCCTGCATTTTATCCCAATATATCCAAGCACCTGTCGGTTTCAATTTATCAGCGAAATAATTTCCGCCCCATATAATCGAGTTTCTGCTAACCCTTAACAGTTCAGTGAAATACTCAAGATCCGGTGTCGATTTGTCCCATTCCTTTTCTTTAAAACTGCCAAGACCGACACTTCCGCCATCCATGCCAATCCCATAAGGCGGGTCAACAATAGCTAAATCAAAAGCATTATCCTCGCAGCCTTTCATGTAATCCATACAGTCCATGTGGAGTAGTTCTATTTTCATCTATCTGAACAGCGTCTTTTTTCTGCCAGTTCCTTTATCTGCTTCACGATATGATCGTAGTCAAAATCAACACTATTCCTGAGAAATTCCAGAGCCAGTGTTGTTTCTAATGACGCTACCCGCGCCTGTAGGGATTCGATAGCATCGGCTGCTTCCATTGTGTGAATATGGTATGGGATATGCGTCGTATCTCGCAACCGATTAAGTAGTTCATCAGTGCCTATACGGGAATTACATTCTTCCCGCAGTTTAATATTTTCATTGAGTGCTTTCCGCAATTCTTTTTGTAGTCCGTACTCACTCATCTGATCGATCTGATCCGGTTCAATGTCCATCGTGCCACTTCCATTGGTTAGTTCGGCTATTAATTCATCTGGAAATAGTGCGATGAATGCGCCAGAACCAGACCCAGGAGTGCGCTTTGCGAATGCCGCCTCTATCTGTTTTATTGTGAACTTGTCAGTCATGCCATTTCCAACCAAGCAGGTAGGCGGCAAAGAATTTATTCAATACAGATGGTTTCTTTTCCACACTAATGTGTAAATTACCACTGATCTGCCAGTGTCCTGCCGGTGGTGGTGGTTCAGAAAAAATAAAGGAAGTAGGGTTTTTCAATTTCAAACTTCCTCCCTCAAGGCACCAGGGCTGATGGTGTCCATGCTCGCACCCACATTCAATACAACTCATACATTCTCCGCGATTCCAAATAAATAGTAGTGTGTTTTACGTTAGTCATGGAAGTAGGCTAAATATAGGGTACTTTCGTGACTATGACACAATCCACCAATAGAATAAAATCCAAAGAATAATCCAGTACGAATGACACCAGATAAATGACAGCAACCATTTCATAAGAAGAATCCGGTAGCCAATAGCAGGATCATCAACGCGACGAATCCATTAAGCATTTCACCAACATATTCAGTCAGGTATTTCATGCCCAACCATATCGAGCATGGACAACTATAA
>Ga0255052_10003899_pt1 | contig 10125 bp, 6 predicted proteins | sample JV7_2_21_MG_FD_188632 | JGI IMG/M metagenome (GOLD analysis project Ga0255052, IMG submission 188632) | Seawater microbial communities from Jervis Inlet, British Columbia, Canada - JV7_2_21 | ecosystem: Environmental > Aquatic > Marine > Inlet | place: Canada: British Columbia | collected...
GCTCTTTCGGCGCTCTTTCTGGTTTCAGCCATTTTCTTTTCGTGCGTGATCTTCTCCTCGATCTTGTCTCTCACCTGCTCCAGATTCTTAAACCCCTCAGGGATAACTTCCTTAACCCTGCAGAAGAGAAATTGGTCACCGATCCTCAAAACGTCCGAGATATCTCCGACCGAGTGAGAGAAAGCGAAGGATGCTGGAACGAAGGACGGACCTAATTCACGAACATGTACTCCCCTTGAGAAAGGTTGGGTAGTGCTGATCTCGAGGCCCAGACTGTCGGCGAGTACATTAAAATCTTCTGCGGCAGAAAGATCATCTCTGATCATGGTCGTATTATCGTTTATCTCTCCCACAGTGAGGTAGCTCGGTTCCAGCTTGATGAGGATGTGTTTCAACAATACTTCTTCCCCGCTGTCAGCTATTCTCCTGTCCTCGAGCTTGATGATTTGCATACCGAATTGTGACCATACGACATCCGAAACTTCGCCCTTTTTGAGCGAGAAAGCCTCATCTTCAACCGGTTTGACCATTCTCCCCCTGGGGACCCAGCCGAGATCACCGCCCTTCTCGACAGAGCCGGGATCCTGCGAATAATCCCGGGCGATTTCTTCGAAAGGAGTACCGTCGGCGAGAAGTACCTTTATTTCGTCGACAATTTCCATTACGATGAGCGTGTCTTCGTCGTTAGGAAGGATGGGGAAGTGGACATAATCCAGAATGATCTGTTTGTCGGTTTGGTACTCGCTTCTGTGTTCCGTGTAGTAACTCGATAACTCATCTTCAGTGACTTCGATGAGTTCGCTGTCGATCAATATCGCGGGGTTGAATTTCAGGTATTCCACCTTGACTTTTTCGTTCCGAGTCTTGAACTCATTTCTGGCCTGACTATCGGTGACATGTATTGTCGAAAGAAGGTAATCCTGAAGTTTCTGTATCGGCAGGATCGATCTGTACCAGGTTTCGAGCTCGAGAACAAAAACGTCGTTCTGAGGACTGTACAGTGCTTGCAGGTACTTGGCCTGGTCGAACTGACCTTCAGTCTGGAAAGCCTCATTAGCCTTGAGGAAGTCCGGTGGATTGCTTTTCATCTCTTCGAGTACTTCATCATCGGTGACGTTTATGCCCATCCGGAAGATCTCCTGATCCAGGAGTATCTGGCGGACTATCTCATCCCAGACTTCTTCTTCGACACTCAGGTAATCCTCATCGCTGATCGATCCCTTTGACTGCCTGATCTGCATGAGCATCCGGCTTCGAGTATCATTGAACATATTGTATGAAATTTCGACCCCGTTTACCGAGCCGAGTGCTGTTAGCTGTGGACCACTCTGACCTCCGACATTCACACCAAGCTGAAGGAAAATGAATCCTATAACAAAGGCTGCCGCCACCACAATCATGATGGTTTTGGTGCTTCTTCGCAATGCTCGCATCATGGCTGAACACTCCCTTTTTTATGTTTAAGCCTAGTAATTTATACAATATCATGAATTCAATCAAGTCAATCGTCGTCTTTTAACCGATCCTTTAAAATGTTGACATGAGTAGAGGGCTCGGTTATAATAACTTCAGGGAAAATCCCTCATTTACTTGAATTTTGGGAGAATAACGAAGTGAATACCTCCTCTTTTGGGAATCAGCATGAAGGGGAAGAGTCGTCCTTACTCTTTGCAAAACTTGCTGATACATTCAGGGAGCAGGGTGAGCTGGACAGGGCGATCGAGGCCCTGACCCAGGGACTAGCCGAGAAACCGGATTACATTACAGCTCGCATTGTTCTTGCAGCGTGTTTGAAAGAAAAGGGGGATCTTGACGGAGCGTACAATGAGTTCGAGTACGTGCTGAAGCTTGATCCGTTCCACACAGCAGCGATGAAGAAGCTGGGCCTGTTGCTGCTTGATATGGATAGACCGGAGGAGGCGATCGTCCACCTGAAGCGTTATCTCGAGGAACTGCCCGGGGATGGGGATGTGAAAGAACTGCTCGAAAGGCTCGAAGGATCCCCGATTGAGGAAAAAAGCTCTGAGACGACTGAAATCGAGGAGGTTGTACTCCCGGACACCAGCGTCGAAGAGGAGGGAGAAGGAAAGGCTGAAATCGATATCCCTGGAGCCAAGGAGGCAGGGTTCGAGGACGTTGGAGTTGAAAACATGAGTCTTATTCCAACGGAGGAGGACGAGCTCATAGCGACCATGACACTGGCGGAGATTTACGCTTCCCAGGGATTTTACGATAAAGCAATAGAGATATACCAGAAGATCCTCAACAAAGAGCCGACAAACGAAATAGCAAAAAAAAGAATAGACGCAATAAGAAGAGGAGATGGGGTTGATGGGGGGGCCTACGGGGGATATGTCGAGAAGGTGAAGGAGGTCGATTACAGTGGTGGCGGAACTCCCGGGGAGGTCGTGGCTGACGAGGAGTACGAGAGTTTCAGGAAGTGGCTTGTCGACCTGACCAGGAGGACCAAAACAAAAATCAAGAATAATAGGTGGTAGATGGAGGGGTAGTAACGGTGGCTACAACTGCTAATTTCAGGAATGGCCTGGTCATTTCACTCGATGGTCAGCTCATGACCATAGTAGAGTTTCAACACGTAAAACCTGGAAAAGGTGGCGCTTTCGTAAGAACAAAACTCAAAAACGTAAAAACTGGAGCGGTCATCGATAAAACCTTCAGGGCTGGTGAGAAGGTTGAAGAGGTTCGTCTGGAGCACAATAAGGCCCAGTACGTATATGCCGCAGGTGACCTTTACCACTTCATGGACCTCGAAACGTACGAACAGTTCCCCATCGGGGAAGATATACTCGGGAACCAGGTGAAGTATCTCAAGGAAAATCTGACGTGCGACACCTTGTCACATGCAGGGAAGATCATAGGGGTAGAGCTTCCCATCTTTATCGAACTGGTGGTAGTCGAGACAGAGCCGGGTTTCAAGGGGGACACAGCGTCAGGTGGATCGAAGCCGGCAAAGCTCCAGACCGGGCTTGTCATTCAGGTCCCGCTCTTCATTTCTGAGGGAGACACTATAAAAATCGACAGACGTTCTAATTCCTACATGGAGAGAGTGTAACCGCTATTTTCCGCCCGGACCGGATCGGGAGAAGACACTACATTAAATAGGAAGTGGAAGATGCGACTATCGTATCTGAAAAAGCTTATCAAGCTGGTTGAGGAAAGTGACGTCAGTACACTCGAGATCACCAAATGGGGTAGAAGTGTCAGGGTTGAAAAAGTGAGCCCGAATTCGAGCGGTAACGCCGATTCGGGAACTCATCACCGGATGGATATCAGTACGGTCTCTATTCCAGCAGTACCTGCTGAGACCCGGCCGCCCGAATCTGCTTCCCCGGAAAAACCTGTCGAAAAACCTGAGAAGATCTATACCTCGATCAAAGCACCTATGGTGGGTTCTTTTTACAGAGCACCTTCACCCGATGCTCCTCCTTATGTGGAAGTTGGCCAGACAGTGTCGAAAGGACAGGTTATCTGTATCATCGAAGCTATGAAACTGATGAACGAGATACAGTCGGAAGTCAACGGTACCATAAGAGAGGTCCTGGTCGAGAACGCTGAGCCGATCGAGTACGGACAGGATCTTTTCTTACTGGAACCCTGAGCAGAATATTCATAAGGGTCGAGGTAGAAAAGACCGGTTTTGCCTCAGCCTTTCCTTGTGATATAAAGCACCTTGTCTGCCTTCCGGTGACTGAACAGGAGTACTTGCTATGTCTTCTATCGATATAAATGCTCTGTTAAAGGAAATGGAACGATGGGACGCATCGGATCTGCACATCAAGGAGGGAAACCCGCCCGCTCTGCGGGTCAACGGGATACTCAAAGATATGACGATGCCTCCAGTTAGTTCGGAGCAAATAGATGAGGTATCGAAGAATCTGCTTTCCGAAAAACAGTACGAGACGCTCGAAAAAGATCTCGAGATCGATTTTGCATTCGATATCGAAAAACTTGGCAGGTTCAGGACAAATATTTTTTACCAGCGGGGTGGAAAAGCCATTGCGATCCGGTTGATTCCCACCAGGATCAAAACCTACGATGAACTCATGCTGCCGCCCGTGCTGCAAGAGCTCTCACTTCAACCGAGAGGGCTCGCCCTCATCACCGGTATGACGGGCAGCGGCAAGTCGACCACTCTGGCGGCGATGATCGAACACATCAACCTGAACGACAGACGCAATATTATCACCGTTGAAGATCCTATAGAGTTCGTCTACCTCGACAAGAAGGCCCGGATAAGCCAGCGAGCTGTCGGTAAGGACACGCACTCATTCGCTGATGCCCTCAAGCACATCCTGCGTCAGGATCCCGACGTCATCCTCATTGGTGAGATCAGGGATGCTGATACAATGACCGTGGCACTGCAGGCTGCGGACACGGGGCATCTCGTGTTCAGTACTCTTCACACAACCGATACCACGCAGACGATCAACAGGATCATCTCCCTCTATCCCCTTCATCAGCACCAGGAGATCAGGCTGCTCCTGTCGAGTACCCTGATCTCGATAATATCCATGCGGCTGATACCCCGAGCTGATATTCCCGGGAGAGTACCGGCGTGTGAGGTCATGGTGACAACAGAAACTATCAGGGATTATATAAACGATTCGATGAAGACACACATGATACCCACTCTGATCAGAGACGGTTACACCCAGTACGGAATGCAGACCTTCGATCAGAGCCTTATGCAACAGTTCAGAAGCGGTTATATTACCTACGAGGATGCACTGCAGTATTCGACGAACCCCAATGAGTTTGCCCTCAGGGTGAAAGGTATCCAATCCACATCGGATAAGACATGGGACCAGTTCGAGGATTCCCAGGATGCGATTGAAACCTCCGGCCTGGGCGACGATTGACAGATTCTACAATGATAAAAAGAATATTGATCGCCAATAGAGGAGAAATAGCCCTCAGAATCATAAGAGCCTGTAAGGAAATGGGGATCTTCACCATAGCCGTCTGGTCCGAGGCGGACCGTGATTCCTTGCCGCGCAGGTTTGCCGATGAGGACGTTTGTATAGGCCCGCCGCCCGCCAGTGAGAGTTACCTCAACATACCCCGGATAATGGCTGCAGCGGAGATCACCAATGCCGATGCGATCCACCCCGGTTATGGTTTTCTGGCTGAGAATCCCGAGTTCAGTGAAATATGTGCCCATCATGAGATCACCTTCATTGGTCCGTCGGCTGAGATGATCCAGAAAATGGGTAACAAACCGGTTGCAAGAGAGCTAATGGAGAATGCGGGTGTCCCTGTAACACCGGGCAGTAAAGGCGAAGTTGATGACATCGAACAGGTGAAGCAGCTCGTTGGGAAGACCGGGTATCCTGTCATCGTGAAAGCCTCCTGTGGAGGTGGTGGTAAGGGCATGAGAATTGTTGAAAAGGAAGAAGATCTGGCAAGAAACTTCGAGCTTGCCAGGGCCGAGACAGCAAAAGCATTCGGGGAGGGTGGTGTATACATCGAAAAGTACATCGCTCGTCCGAGGCATATCGAGATCCAGCTCATGGGTGACTCGTTTGGCAACATGGTGTCATTCGGCGAAAGGGACTGCACTATCCAGCGGAGGTATCAGAAACTCATCGAGGAATCACCGTCACCGGTGGTTGACGAGAACCTCAGAAAAAAGCTGGTCAAGGCTGCAGTGAAGGGTGCCAGTAAGATAGGGTACGTGGGGGCCGGCACCATAGAGTTTCTCGTCGATGACACGGACAATTTCTACTTCATGGAAATGAACACGAGGATCCAGGTGGAGCATCCCGTTACCGAAATGGTTAGCGGGATAGACCTGATAAAGGAACAAATAAAGGTTGCCGGTGGAAGGCCCTTAGATTTCAAAGATGACAAGCTGAAACTCAACGGACATTCCATCGAGTGCCGGATAAATGCCGAGGATCCTGATGATGGTTTCAGACCCTCACCTGGCAGGATCACCTCTCTCAACATACCGGGTGGACCCGGGGTCAGAGTGGATACTCATGTCTACGCTCAGTACACTATATCACCTTACTATGATTCTCTCCTGGCAAAATTGATCGTCCATGATAAAACGAGGCAGGATGCGATTCGAAAAATGCGGAGGGCGCTCGAGGAATTCATCGTCGAAGGTGTGAAAACCACGATACCGTTCCACCAGGAGATCCTCGACAGCGATATGTTCGCTTCCGGTGATTACGATACTCATTTTATCGACAATTTTCGTTAGAGGGAAGAATGGCCCGGAAACAGACGAAAAGCGAAAGCCGGATCACGGAGATCCTGGGTGCCATGCTTTTATTCCTGGGACTCTTTCTATTGATCTCCTTTGTTCCTCCTAGTCTGTTCCCCGGTATGGGGGGCAGCCAGTTACCTTTGAATGTGACCGGTCCTGTTGGAGAAATAACCTCACTGACTCTTTCCGGTCTTCTGGGTGTTGCAGCCCCCGTGGTGGGTATCCTGCTCATCCTTGTAGGGTGGAACAGGCTGAGACGTAACGGTTACGGCGGACTGATGAAGGCTGTCGTCATGCTGTCGTCACTTAGCCTGATCATCACGACCTTGCTTGCTCTTGTTTCGACTGAGACGGGCACGGGGGGGCAGAGAATCTATGGTTCTGCTGGACTGCTTTTGGCTGAAACATTGAAGGGTTACTTCGGTTTCATCGGTTCCTGTCTGATCATTGCGCTTGTTGCCTCTGTCGTTCTTGTTTGGACCACCGGTTTCTCGCTCACGAGGGCGGCTTCTTTTATCAGCCTGTTGACGAAGTTCTTATCCCGGATGCCTGTGATCTTACTGTCCGGTGTCATTAAACTTTATGATGCTGCTTCGGATCTTTGGATCCAAAGACGGAAAACACGGGCTGAAAGGAGAGTGAAGGATAGGTTGGAGGGCGCTCTGAAAGAGAGGCGAAAGAAGTCTCCGGTCGCAAAAACGGAAAAAATATCACCCCCGGTTCTGGATGAGATCGAAGATACTCCGGTGAAAGCTGAAGCGGAAAACAAATCACCCCCGGTTCCAGTTGTCCGGAAAAAGATGAAAGGTTATGACCTTCCGGGCTTTGATCTTCTGGATGAACCCGAGCAGTATGATGAATCCAGGACCGAAGCCGAGCTCGCCGATATGGGGAGTGTTCTGCTCTCCAAACTTGCTGACTTCAATATCAAAGGCGAGATACTGGATGTCACGGTAGGACCGGTGGTCTCCACTTTCGAATTCCGGCCGGCATCGGGTATCAAAGTCAGCCAGATAGTAGGCCTGGCCGATGACATAGCACTTGCCATGGAAGTGACGAGGATTCGGATCGTTGCTCCACTCCCCGGAAAAGCGGCTGTCGGTATCGAGGTGCCGAACCGACAGAAGCAGCTCGTCGCTCTCAAGGAGATACTCACGGCAGAAGAATACTCGGCAACCAATGCCTCGATCCCCATAGCTCTCGGGAAAGATTCGATGGGGGAACCCGTTGTGTTCGATCTCGTCAGAATGCCGCATCTTCTCATCGCGGGTTCAACCGGGTCCGGTAAATCGCAGTGTATACACACCATAATCATGAGTATCCTCCTCAGGTTTTCGCCGGAGGAGGTCAGAATGCTCATGATCGATCCCAAAGTACTGGAGCTGCTGTCTTACAATTCGATCCCGCACCTCCTCTCTCCCGTCATGACCGATCCCAAGGGAGCGGTGAAAGCTTTGAAATGGCTGATCGCAGAGATGGAGGAGAGGTACAAGCTCCTTGCCTCCGTTGGAGTACGCAATATCACCGACTACAATTTCAAGATCTCGAAAAAGTCGGACGAGGACCTTGATGGACTTCCGCTGGGCGAGTCAATGCGTGATCTCACCCAACTTCCCTACATCGTGATGATAATAGACGAACTGGCTGATCTCATCCTCACCCTGGGGGCCGAGATAGAAGAACCCCTCGCTCGGCTGGCCCAGATGGCACGGGGAGTGGGTATACACCTTGTGCTTGCAACCCAGAGACCGTCGGTGGATGTTCTGACCGGTATGATCAAAGCAAACTTTCCGTCCAGGATATCCTTCAGAGTAGCTACGAGGGTGGATTCCAGAACGATCCTGGATGCCAACGGTGCTGAGAAATTGCTCGGTGCAGGTGACATGCTGTTTCTCCCGGCTGGTAAATCCACAACAAGGAGGGTGCACGGATCGTTCATTTCGGACAGCGAGATAGGCAAAGTTCTCGCGTTCATCAAAAAGAACTCCGATGCAGTACCGCAGACTGACGACACGCTGGTCGCCTTTGGTAAAGAACCGGAGCCTGATGAACCTACAGATGAACAGGATGCACTGTATTGGGATTCCGTGAAGCTTATATTGAGAACCGGCCATGGTTCGACCTCCCTCCTTCAGAGAAAACTCAGGATAGGGTATTCGAGGGCCGCCAGAATAGTCGATCAGCTCGAAGATGCAGGTATTCTCGGTCCTCAGGTCGGCAGTAAGGGGAGGGACATTCTCGTCGACGACGATTTCCTCGAGAGAATGATATCGGAGCCGGAGGACGAATGAGCCAGAACACCTATATACTCGGCATATCCGCTTACTATCACGACAGCGCCGCTGCACTCGTGCGTGACGGTGAGATCGTAGCAGCCGCCCAGGAGGAGCGATTCACCAGGAAGAAGCACGATTTCAACTTTCCGGACAACGCCGTACAGTACTGTCTCGAAGAAGCTGGCATAGGACCCGGTGACCTCGACCTGGTCGCGTTCTACGACAAACCGATGATAAAGTTCGAGCGGATCCTCGAGAGTTACCTAAGTTACGCCCCCCTCGGCATAAGATCCTTTCTGAAGGCGATGCCGCTGTGGATCAAGCAGAAGCTGTGGATAAAGGACCTGATCCACAAAAAACTGGACAACTTCGGCGGTAAGATACTATTCCCCGAACACCACGAGTCGCACGCGGCCTCCGCTTTTTACCCGTCCCCGTTCGATGAGGCGGCTTTTCTGACGGTAGACGGCGTTGGTGAATGGACGACGACCAGCTACGGAGTGGGCAGGGGCAGCGAGGTGAAGATACTGGGTGAACTGATGTTCCCTCACTCGCTTGGTATGCTGTACTCGGCGTTCACCTATTTCACCGGTTTCAAGGTGAATTCCGGCGAGTACAAACTCATGGGCCTGGCACCGTATGGTGAGCCGCGTTACGTCGATGTCATCCTGGACAAGCTGATCGACCTGAAAGAGGATGGCTCGTTCAAACTGGACATGCGGTACTTCAACTACTGCGTGGGGCTGACGATGACTAACCGAAGGTTCGGGGAGTTGTTCGGCGGCGGACCCCGTAGGCCCGAGACAAAGCTCACGCAGCGTGAGATGGACCTTGCAAGCTCAATCCAGGTTGTCACCGAAGAGATCATGATGAAGATGACGAAACACGTCAGGGAGGAGACGGGTCTCGACAGGCTGGTTCTGGCCGGAGGCTGTGCACTGAACTGTGTGTCGAACGGCCGGATCTTGAGGGAGGGACCGTTCTCCGAGATCTGGATACAACCGGCGGCAGGGGATGCAGGGGGCGCACTAGGAGCGGCACTTCTGTCCTGGTACGATTACCTGGGTAACAAAAGGGACAGCGGCGGCACAAGGGACAAGCAGAGGGACAGGCAGAAGGCATCCTACCTCGGTCCCGCGTTCGGTGACGATGAGATAGAGTCATTCCTTGAGTCGAAGGACGCACCGTATGAGAAATTGTCCGACGGCGAGATACCCGGCAGGGTTGCCGCACTCATAGCCGACGAAAACGTCATAGGCTGGTTCCAGGGCCGCATGGAGTTCGGTCCCCGGGCCCTTGGTGCAAGGAGCATCCTTGGTGATGCGCGGTCCCCAGAAATGCAGACAAAGATGAACCTGAAGATCAAGTTCAGGGAATCATTCCGGCCGTTTGCCCCGACGGTGCTCGAGGACCATGTTTCGGAGTACTTCGAACTGGACAGGGAGAGCCCATACATGCTCCTTGTAGCGAATGTGAGGGAGGATAGACTCATCGAGCTGAGCGACGAGGACAGGAAGCTGGGGGGGATCGATCTCAGGAAAGCGGTGAGGTCGACGGTCCCGGCGATCACTCATGTCGATAACAGTGCCAGGGTGCAGTCGGTTGCGAGGGTGG
>Ga0255052_10003902_pt1 | contig 10122 bp, 8 predicted proteins | sample JV7_2_21_MG_FD_188632 | JGI IMG/M metagenome (GOLD analysis project Ga0255052, IMG submission 188632) | Seawater microbial communities from Jervis Inlet, British Columbia, Canada - JV7_2_21 | ecosystem: Environmental > Aquatic > Marine > Inlet | place: Canada: British Columbia | collected...
GTAAGACAGTTACCTAGCAACGAAAAAATGTGATAAATCGGCAGAGCGGCGATGGCGACAATGTGGTCGAATTCCGCATACGCGTCACCCTGCCATTCAATCGTTTGCTGCACGTTGCAGACCATGTTGCGGTGACTGAGCATAGCGCCTTTCGATACGCCCGTCGTACCACCCGTATATTGCAGAAACGCGATATCGGCGAAGCCGAGCTCGACGTGCTTAAGGCCGCGACCCTCGCCGGCCTTGAGTGCAGTCGTGAATGAAACGCTGCCCGGTAGCGAGAATTTCCGCACCGACTTCTTCACGTGGCGGACCACCAAATTCGTCAGCACACTTTTGGGAAACCCGAGCAAATCGCCAACACCGGTTACGATTACGTGTTCGACTGACGATTCATCAATGACGTCTTCGAGAACATGCGCGAAGTTCTCAAGAATGACGACGCACTTCGTGCCGGAATCTTTGAGCTGATGCTTCAGTTCCCGGGCCGTATACAGCGGATTAACGTTGACGACGACGAGGCCGGCACGAAAAATGCCGCACATCGCAACCGGATACTGCAGAAGATTCGGCAGCATGATGGCAACGCGTTCACCACGCATCAGGCCAAGAGACTGTTGCAAATAACATGCGAACTTCATCGACAGCTCGTCGAGCTGTTGATAAGTCAGTGTCGTCCCCATGTTGCTGTACGCAGCGCGTTCGGGATAGGCGTCGAACACCTGCTCGAACAGCTCGCGAACTGAACGGAATGGCGCTGCAGGGAGCACAGGCGGAATGCCTTCCGGGTACGATTTGAGCCAGATTCTATCCACTTAAGTAGCCTTCAGTTGCCGAGAGATTCGAGAATTATCGGCCAGACATTATCCAGCAGAATAGGCTGTGCTGCAGCATTAGGATGAATGCCATCGTCCTGCATCAATTCCTCATTCAGAACCACGTTATCCATAAAGAACCGGATCCACGGAACCTCGTGTTCCGAGGCAAGCTCCCGGTAGACATTTTCAAAGGCGTCGGTATAGCGGCGTCCGTAATTCGACGGAATCCGGATTCCCAGGAGCAAAACAGCTGCCCCGGACGTCTTGCTGGCGCTGATGATCTTGTCGAGATTGCCTTTCATGCGACTCGCGGGAAATCCCCGGAGGCCATCATTCCCACCGAGCTCGAGGATGATCAGCGCAGGGTTGAAGTTGCCAAGAGCCCGTTCAATTCGCGCAGCTCCTCCTTCAGTCGTTTCCCCGCTGATGCTGGCGTTAATCACGCGATGTTCGTACCCTTGACCTTCGAGTCGCGCTTGCAACAATGTGGCCCAGGATTGGTCAACGTCTATACCGTATCCTGCGCTAAGGCTGTCGCCGAATACGAGCACAGCTGGGGATTCCGAGCCATTTGCGGCGAAACCGAGCAATAAGACAAAAAGGGCAACAAGTTTTCGCATGGGAAATCAGTCAATCGACAATGCCGCGGTCCTCGCGGCGCATGACATCAGTAAAGAGGTTAGCAGTCCAGAGGGTGGTCTGACTATTCTTGCGGACGTCAGTTTCAGCATTACTGCTGGTGAATCAGTTGCTGTCGTAGGGCCGTCTGGCGCCGGCAAGTCTACCTTGCTCGCATTATTGGCCGGGCTCGATCTGCCAACACGCGGGCATGTTGTTTTGAATGGTGCCAATCTGGGCGAGCTCGATGAAGACGGCCGGGCCATAGTCCGAGCTGAAAGCGTTGGCTTTGTCTTCCAGTCGTTTCACCTTGTGCCATCACTGAATGCTCTTGAGAATGTCATGTTGCCGCTCGAACTGGCGGGTGGTAATGATGCACGAAGCGCTTCGCTGGGTATTATCGACAAGGTAGGCCTCAGCGATCGCTGGAAACATTATCCGGCGCAGCTGTCCGGCGGCGAGAAGCAACGAGTAGCCATCGCGCGCGCATTCGCTACCGAGCCGGCGGTACTGTTCGCCGACGAACCGACAGGCAACCTGGACAGCCGCACGGGCAACAACATCATGGATCTCATGTTTGAGCTGAATCGCAGTTCGTCGACGACGCTGATTCTTGTAACCCATGATCACTCACTGGCTGAGCGCTGCGACCGGGTTTTGAGTCTCGACGCCGGGCGGCTGGTCAGCGACAGCAAGGGGTCGGCGTGAAGGCAATCGCGTTCGCGCTTCGCAGTTTTGGTCGCGAGCTTCGGTCAGGTGAAGTTCTGGTATTGCTTGCTGCCGTTGCGTTAGCTGTTGCGGCACTGACGGCGGTCGGATTCCTGACCGACCGAATTGGCAAAGCGGTCGCCCGTCAGGCCAACGAGGTCCTGGCAGCCGATCTGCGGCTGCGATCACAGGAACCAATACCGGCTTCCTGGCGCGCACGAGCCGAGGAATTTGATCTAAGAACAGCAGAAACGCGTACTTTTCCAAGCGTTGTTTTTGCTGGTGACTTGAGCGCGCTGGCAACGATCAAAGCTGTTAGCGAGACTTACCCGTTGCGCGGCAATGTTCGCGTGTCTGACACGCTGTTCGGAGAGCAACGTGTTGTAGACGACATTCCGGCTCGTGGCGAGGTCTGGGCTGACGGAGCGCTGCTAGCCCGCGTCGATGCAGACGTCGGTGACAGATTGACGGTTGGCGAGTCGGCACTGCTGGTCACGGCGGTTCTGACCTATCGACCCGACCAATCGATCGGGTTCGCGTCGCTGGCGCCGTCCTTACTGCTTAACATTGACGACATTCCCGCGTCCGGCCTGATCGGCGAGGGCAGCCGGGTTGGCTATGCATTGCTCGTGGCGGGTGATGAAACAGCCGTTACTGAGTTCAATGATGCAATTCAGGACGAGCTGCCCGACTCTGTACGCGCTTCGAATCGTGAGGAAAGCAGCGAGCGTGCATACAATGCTGCCGACCGCGCACAGCGATTTCTATCGTTGACAGCGGTAATCAGTTTGTTACTGAGCGCCGTTGCCGTGGCGATGTCGGCGCGCCGTTTCGCGCATCGGCGCATGGATACGGTCGCGCTGATGAAAAGCCTGGGTGCTACACAGCGCTTCGTCATTTCCGTTGCGGTGACTCAACTGTTGTTGCTCGGCTTGCTCGGCATTATTGCCGGAAGTGTGGTTGGATACGTGGCCGAAGAAATACTGTCATGGATTCTTGCGGACCTGATTGCCAATGACTTGCCCATCGTTGGGCCGATGCCGGTGGTACTGGCGAGCGGGAGTGCGATTGTTCTGCTCATTGGCTTTGCGCTTCCGTCGCTGATCCAGCTACGCAATACACCGCCGCTTCGGGTGCTGCGGCACGACGCCATGCCTCCGGCGCCATCACGAGTGTTTGTCGCCGGGATATCTCTTGCCGCGGTCGCGGCTCTATTGTATCGCTCGGTCGGAGACGCCTTGATGCTCGTCATTTTGCTCGGCGGTATCGTGGTCATTGCGGCTGCCTTGTACATTGTCGGGCGTGGTCTCGTGGCGACGATGGGTCGTTTCCGCTCCGGCGTGGGCGTCGCGTGGCGCTATGGGCTGGCAAATGTCGCGCGCCGCGGGCGCGACAGCGCAATTCAGGTCGTAGCATTCGGGCTGGGACTGACTGTGTTGCTGCTGTTAACGATTGTTCGGACCGATCTTCTGCAGGGTTGGCGGCAGACGCTGGATCAAAATGCGCCCAATCATTTCATGATCAACATCCAGCCCCACGAACTGGAGTCCGTCGCAAGCATCTACCAATCCGCCGGAATAGAAGTGCCCACGTTCAGGCCGCTGATTCGTGCGAGGATGGTGACGATTAATGATGAATCGGTCAAAGAGCGTGAATACCCGACGCGTGACGGGAACTGGATGGCAAACCGGGAGGCGAACCTTTCGTTCGCAGCAGCCTTGTCGCCAAGCAATACAATCGTGGACGGTGAATGGTGGCCGGAGGACTATGACGGGCCGCCACTGGTGTCGGTTGAGGAGGAGGCTGCTATCGAGACCGGACTTGTCATCGGTGATCGAATGATGTTCCTGATAGCAGGCCGCGAACTGGAGGCCACGATCGCGAGCACCCGAAAGGTCAATTGGGACTCATTCCAGCCGAACTTTTTTATGGTCTTCTCTCCGGGCGCTCTGGAGGATATGCCAGTAACGTATATTGCGAGTTTGCGAATCGAAAAAGAGCAGCAATCAGTGCTCGTGAAACTTGTGCGAACTCATCCAAGCATTTCGGTCATCGATCTCGACTCGATTCTTCAGCAGGTGCGCGGCATCATCGAAAAGGCCAGCCTTGCGGTGCAGGCGGTGTTCATTTTTACTCTTGCGGCTGGAATTGCGGTGCTATTTGCGGCGGTACAGTCAACGATTGATGAGCGACGATTTGAAAGTGCGATACTGCGCGCCCTGGGCGCACGAAAGCGCACCGTTTTTTCGGGTGTTATGGCAGAATTCGCAGCCCTCGGTGCGGCGGCCGGTATTCTCGCGTCGGCGGGCGCATCGATTCTCGCCGCGATTGTGGCGGTACAATTGTTCGAGTTACCGTATGAATTCAACCCACTGCTGTGGGCGGTTGGTGTAGCAGCCGGGGTGCTGATCGTTTGCGCCAGCGGTTATATCGCTGCCCGCGGGGCAGTCACAGCTCCACCTGTCGACGTGTTGCGGGCGGCATAATGGATGAGTCGTATGTTTCCTGTGGTGTTGTGCTGGCACGGAGTACCGAGCAAGGTTGGGTAACGCTTATGCTCCGAGCGTATCAACACTGGGATTTTCCCAAGGGGTTGCGGGAAGAAGGTGAAGAGTCGCTTGAGGCGGCCCTTCGCGAAGTGAAAGAGGAAACCAGCATCGACGGTCTGGATTTCGACTGGGGGGACCGATACACGGAGACTGGTCCATACAGTCGCGGCAAAACAGCACGGTACTACCTGGCACAAACGGCGCAGCACGAGGTTGTCATGGGCTTATCAGCTGAGACAGGTGAGCCAGAGCATCAGGAATGGCGTTGGGTCAGCTTCGATGAGGCATACGATCTCGCTTCGCCACGCGTACGCACTGTTGTGCAGTGGGCCAGGCAAATCGTCGGCACTTAATCTGCGTCACAAAGAACATGACGATGAACGATCAATACTGGAACCGCAAATCGCTGGCGGAGATGACGGCCGACGAGTGGGAAGGCCTGTGCGACGGCTGTGCGCTTTGTTGTTTGCATAAGGTTGAAGACGAAGATACGGGCGATATGTATTACACCGATGTTGCCTGCAAATTGCTCGATCTTGAAAAGTGCCGGTGCGGCGATTATGCGAACAGGGCGCAAAAGGTTGCAGACTGTGTCTTGCTGTCGGTAAACAAGCCCGAGGAATTCAACCGGTTGCCCGCGAGTTGCGCTTATCGCCGGCTCGCGAAGGGACAGGCCCTGCCTCAATGGCATCCGCTGATCACCGGTAGCGCAATGTCGGTGCATGAAGCCGGCGTATCGATGCTTGGCAAGGCGGTATCTGAGAACGATGTCGACGACTACACTGTGCTTCGGCGACTTGCCGACCACACTACCGGAGCTGGCCTTGACTGACTATCCGACGACGCCGCTGCAAGATTATCGCGAATATCCGATAGACGAAATGCGTCAGCGCCTCGGCGAGTTCTATGAGAATGTGAATCGGCGTCGCACGGTGCGAGAGTTTTCTGAGCGGCCGGTCCCGCGAGACATCATCGAAACCGCACTCAAGGCTGCAGGCACGGCACCAAGCGGCGCGAACCTTCAGCCCTGGCACTTTGTTGCCGTAAGCGGGTCGGAGACGAAGAAGAAAATTCGCGAAGCGGCGGAAGTCGAAGAACGTGAGTTCTATGAGCATCGTGCCTCGCCCGAATGGCTTGCCGCACTCGAGCCGCTTGGCACGGATTCGAGCAAACCATTTCTCGAAACAGCCCCATACCTGATCGCGGTCTTCCTGCAGAAATTTGGTGAGCTGCCCGATGGCCGCAAGGTCAAGCACTACTATCCGGTTGAATCGACCGGTCTTGCTACGGGCATTCTGATTACGGCATTGCATCACGCCGGCCTCGCCACGTTGACGCACACGCCAAGCCCGATGAAGTTTCTGAACGAAATCCTGGGCCGGCCAAATGGTGAGCGGCCGTTCCTGCTATTGGTGGCAGGCTACCCGGCCGATGATGTAGAGGTGCCGGATATCAGCAGAAAACCACTCGAGGCGTTTACGAGTTTTATTGACTCGTAGCGCCAAGCTGCCACGCATCAACCCAGGTGGTCTTGTCATACCTGAGCCCCAACTGATCCAACAGTCGCTCCTCGAGGTCAGGCATGTGCGCGACACCGTAGAAAATGCCGATTCTCCTGGCGCCAGAATTGATTTCGTTCTGCAGCACATCCACGGCACGCTGATTGCGTGCGCCAATAACAGCCGAACCAGAGTCCTCGCCGAGAATGTCCTGAATTTGCTCGAGGTTCGTCATCTCGTAAGCAATCATTGTCTTCAGGGAAGCATCCTGGCCGGACGAAAGCATTGCGGACACCATCTCCATATCCCGCAGCCCGAGCGGGTCTCTAGCATATTCGTCGAGTGAGGCGAAGAAGATTCGCCAGAAATAGACATACAGAGATTCGCCGCGTTCATCCATGCTCTGCCTGAGTTCGGATGGCGACAGGTCTGCATGCACAAAGTTGGTCTGATCGTAATTGATCTCATCGAGCTGAAAAGACAGGCCCAGCAGTTTTGTCATTCCAAGCTGCGCACTGGAGAGAATTCCTTTGCCTTGTGCGACTCCGTCCGAGGCCACCATGCCCTGCGGTGCAACCAGTTCGTAAAGCAAAGCGTCGTAGCCGCGAAATCGCGTATTGAGCTCGGCGTAGTACGAAGGGTCACCAATGTGAATTGCGCCGACCAGATCAACGCTAAAAACGCTATCGTCATCCTTTGGCACATACGTGACGATGGACATCTGCAACGCCATTGCTCGCTCATGCTCGTCCGTCGAGATACGCGCGAACAAAGTGGATGTCTCGGCGTAAGCTATCGCCGCCGGCGCGAGGGCCAGCAGGATTACCGCAAGACCATGGTTCTGCCCGACATTCTTCATGCGGGGCATTCTACCCTGTATTTTGCAGGCCCTGAGCGATGCCGTTCACGCTGGCGAGTAAAGCGTCGAACAGCTCCGCGTCCTCCCAATTCGAGTCCCGCCACCGATCCAGCAAATCAACCTGCATCAGACTCATAGGATCGACGTACGGATTGCGCAACATGATTGTGCGCTGCAGGGTTACGTCTCCTGCAAGCAAGGTATCGTGATCGGAATACTCGAGAACAAGGTTGCGCGTGAGGTCGTACTCCTTTTCGATGATCGGGAAGAACTCATCGTGGAGTTTGCCGGCGAGTTCTGAATAAAGCTTCGCAACTCCGAGGTCTGCCTTCGCAAGCACCATTTCTGCGTCGGCTGTCAACGCCCGCATGAAATACCACTCTGCAAACATTTCACGAAACGCCTCATCCTCAAATTGCTCCGCGGCTTTCGAAATCCCGGTGCCGATTCCATACCAGCCCGGCAGCATGCACCTCGATTGCGTCCACGAAAACACCCAGGGGATCGCTCTGAGGCCTTCGATGCCGGTTTTCGCATAGCGCGAAGTCGGACGTGAGCCAAGGCGCATGTGCTCGATCAGGTCGATCGGTGTCGCTTTGCGAAAATAGTCGTAAAACTCCGGCGAGTCATAGACTAGCTTGCGGTAGGCGCGACGGCTTTCGTCAGCGATGACGTCCATCATGTCGTGCCATTCAGGCATGTCGTTGCCGCGATGTCGCGGCATGGCGGTTGCGAGGGCAACGGAACCAGTAACTTGCTCGAGCGTGCGCAAAGCGATACCGCGCAACCCGTACTTCTCATTGATGATTTCGCCTTGCTCTGTAACTCGAAGGCGGCCGTTGACAGTTCCGGGAGGTGCGCCGAGCACGGCAACGTGCGTTTTGGAGCCGCCGCGGCTAATCGTCCCGCCCCGACCGTGGAACAAGGTTAATTCCACGCCTTCAGACTCAACTGCCTTGACCAGCGTAACTTGCGCGCTTTGCAGGGCCCACCGCGCTGAGGCCAGCCCACTGTCCTTGTTGCTGTCCGAATAGCCGATCATGATCGTCTGGCGATTCTTGCGTCGTTCAAGATGATCGCGATACATGCTGGTCGACAACAAGGACTTGAGAGTCTCTCGACCTTTATCCAGGTCGTCAACGGTCTCGAACAAGGGTGTGATATCAAGAGGCACTTCGCCGCGCTTGTTATGCAGCTCGCCCCATTGGGAAAGCAGCAATACAGACAGAATGTCATCGGCGCCCTGGGTCATGCTGATAATAAAAGGACCTATTGCTTCTGGTCCATACTTGCGTCGGCAGGATGCGATTGCATGGAACACGCCTATCGTCTTGCGTGTTTTCGTGCCGACTGCCTCAGGTATACCCTCGCGGCTTTCGATCGCTTCGATGATTCTTGCGCTACGATCCTCGGCGGTCCATTCGTCCCAGTCTTCTTCGCCCAGACACTCGCCGATAACGCTGCGGTGAACTTCGGCGTCCTGTCTAATGTCGAGAGTGATCAGATGAAAGCCGAATGTGTCAATGCGCCTGAGCAGGCGCTTGACCGCAAACAAACCGGCATGCTCGCCTTTATTTGCTTCCAGGCTATCAGCGAGCAGCTCGATATCGGCACGAAACTCACTGACCTTCTCGTAAGGGAGAACATCGTCATCGTAGGTTGATTGCAGCCGTTGCTGCACAAGGCGCAGATACACTCGATAAGGCATGTCGCGATGCCGCGCGGGTACCGCGTGGTAGGCGTTTTGAAACACTCCACGGTATTTGTCGATTCTCGCCTGAATCGCTTCGCTGAACCTGGCGCGGTCACTTGATTGGCTGAGCTTCGCGGAAATGGTCGCGCATTCATTGAAATAGAGATCAAGAATCAAAGAGCGTTGTCGAGCTAGTGTTGCCCGTATGGTCTTCGCGTTTACATTCGGGTTTCCATCCATGTCGCCGCCGACCCAGGACGCGTAGCGAACAAGAACCGGGACGTCGATCTTGTCGGCCTCCTCGCCGTAGATGCGAGTGAGCGCCATTCTGATGTCCTCATAAAATGGCGGTGTCGCCCGGTAAAGCACGTCGGTCATGAAAAACAGGATATGTTCGACCTCATCGGCGACCGACATTCGCTCAGAAGGGTGCTCGTCAGTTTGCCAGCCTGTCGTGATGAGCAAACGGATGTTCTCGAGCGCGGCAACTTTTTCCTGCGCAGTCATCGTCGGATTGAGAAGATCGACGAGGTAGCGAACGATGTTCTGCTCCTTGCGCAAAATTGTGCGGCGCGTCGGCTCTGTCGGATGTGCGGTGAACACCGGCTCAATTTGAAGGGAATCAATAAGGGCCTGCAGGTCCTCAATCGTCATTCCCGATGCTTTCAATTTGACAAGCGTGTCTTCGAAACCGCCGGGCTGGTAATGCCCGACTTCTCTCAGGTACTCGCGGCGTCGCCGAATGCGATGGACCTTCTCGGCCGTGTTGACCATTTGGAAATAGGTCGAAAAACTCCTGATGACCTGCAACGCGAAATCCGGGTCGAGATCTTCGACAAGCTGCGCCAGTTCTTCGCCGGGCTTTTCATTTTCCTCGCGTCTGCGTATGGAGCGTTGCCTGGCATTCTCGACAAACTCGAAGAGCTCGTCGCCCCCTTGATCCCGGATCAAATCACCGACCATCGCGCCCAAGGTCCGCACGTCGTTGCGCAAGGCCTGGTCCTTGTCCTCGAACATGATGTCCTGGCGGCGCAAGGTTTTTCGTACCCCGAAGTTCATGGTCTGGGTTCTTTAGTCGCGAAAGTTTTCGTATTGCAGCGGCAGTTCAACATCCGCGTCTTTCAGGAGGGCGATGACGGCCTGCAGATCATCGCGTTTTTTGCCGCTGATGCGGAGTTGGTCACCCTGAACGGCGGCCTGCACCTTAAGTTTGCTGCCTTTGACCATCTTCACGAGCTTTCTGGCGAGATCGGAGTCGATGCCTTTACGCATGACTACCTGCTGCCGTGCCTCGTTACCGCTGAATTCGGGCTCCTTCTCTTCAAGGCAGGCGATATCAATACCCCGCCTGGCGAGCTTGGTTCGAAGCATGTCGAGC
>Ga0255052_10003903_pt1 | contig 10122 bp, 7 predicted proteins | sample JV7_2_21_MG_FD_188632 | JGI IMG/M metagenome (GOLD analysis project Ga0255052, IMG submission 188632) | Seawater microbial communities from Jervis Inlet, British Columbia, Canada - JV7_2_21 | ecosystem: Environmental > Aquatic > Marine > Inlet | place: Canada: British Columbia | collected...
TGCGTCAGTACTGCGGCAATTCGAAATGGAGTTGTTGCGCCACTCGGGATACGCACTGAATCTCGATCACGCGCCTGGTTCCGATGCGGGCCTTGACCCGGACCAGCGCTACGAATACCGCATGGAGCAGGGTCCCGTTGCTGTCAGTCGCGACGAGGGCACGCTGGTTTTTACCGGTGCTGAACTTACGGCAATCGCGGCCCGGCATTTTGAGGATCCGATTGTCTTGCGAGCGGCGGGCCGGTTGATGCGTGAAGTGATCTCATTCCACCTCGGTGGCAAGGAGCTGAAAAGCCGGAAGGTGCTACTCGAGATGCATCGGCGGTAGAATAACGGCATGACTGCGAACCCGTTGTATCTCGGTATCAACATTGATCACGTGGCGACGCTGCGCCAGGCGCGTGGCACGCCTTATCCGCGCCCAGCTGAGGCAGTCGTCATGGTAGAGCAGGCCGGTGCCGACAGCATAACGGTTCATCTCCGGGAAGACCGTCGTCATATCCAGGATCATGACCTTGTCGATATACAGGACGTCATGCGCACGCATATGAATCTCGAGATGGCTGTCACCGAGGAGATGCTATCCATTGCCGCGAAACTCAAGCCGTCCGATGTGTGCCTGGTCCCGGAAAATCGCGCGGAATTGACGACCGAGGGTGGACTCGACGTACTGGGCCAAAAAGACAAGCTGCGCGATGCTTGTACGCGCCTCGCAGACGCCGACATTCGTGTGTCCTTGTTCATTGACCCCGACCGCGCGCAACTCGATGCCGCCGTCGACGTCGGCGCACCCGTGGTCGAGCTACACACAGGGAGTTATGCAGAGGTTAATGGCAAACAACAGGACAAGGAACTCGAGCGTGTGGTGACCGCCGCGGAACACGCCAGCAATATTGGTTTGATTGTCAACGCGGGTCATGGATTGCACTATGGAAATGTCACGGCAATCGCGCAGATCGGCCAGATCGTGGAGCTCAATATCGGGCACGCGATTATCTCAAGAGCCGTATTCGATGGACTGACGACGGCCGTGCGCGAAATGAAGAACCTGATGCTCGAAGCGCGCCCGGCCAACTGATTAATGCATTGCTTCTCGTTTGATATCGAAACCGTCCCCGACGTCGAATTCGGGCGCCGCATGTGGAATCTTGACGGCGTCGATGACGAGGATATTGCGACGGCCATGACATTCAAACAGCTGCAGAAAAGTGGCAGGGAGTTTCTACCGTTGCACCAGCACCGTATCGTCGCGATCTCCGTGGCGCTGCGAACGGGTGACAGTTTTCGAGTCTGGAGCCTGGGTGACGAGGGCGCTGACGAGGCCGAGCTGGTAACACGCTTCTTTGACGGCATAGATCGCTATACGCCGGACCTGGTGTCCTGGAACGGTGGTGGATTCGATCTGCCCGTCCTGCACTATCGCGCGCTGAAGCATGGTGTTCAGGCGCCGCGCTATTGGGAAAGCGGCGTTTCGGACCGTGATTTCAAATGGAATAATTATCTTAGCCGCTTTCACTCCCGGCATACTGACCTGATGGATGTGCTGGCCGGTTATCAGCCTCGTGCCAGTGCCAGTCTCGACCAGATCGCTGTCATGCTGGGATTCCCCGGAAAACTCGGCATGAGTGGTGCGCTGGTCTGGGACAAGTTCCTGGAAGGTGGCCTCAGCGAGATTCGAGACTACTGCGAGACCGATGTCCTCAATACCTGGCTTGTCTACCTGCGTTACGAGCTGATGCGCGGAAATCTCGACGAGAAGGGGCTCGCCCGTGAGTTCGACCTGGTGCGCACAACGCTCGAAGCGCTCGATCAGCCACACCTGAACGAATTCCTGGAAGCCTGGCCGAAGTAATGGCTCGCCGCCAGCGCCGCCGGGAGCCGGAAACGGCGAAAATCGGGTCCGCCACTCATGACGGTCGTGGTATTGCGGCAACTGACGGCAAGAAAGTATTCGTTGCCGGCGCGCTGCCCGGCGAAACGGTCCGCTTTCAGCGTCGCAAGTCACGACGCAATTTCGATGAAGCTGAACTGCTGGAAATCATCGAGGCCTCCCCTGAGCGTGTCGATGCCCGGTGTGAGGCATATGGTCGCTGTGGCGGATGTAGTTTGCAGCATGTCAGTGAGACACAGCAGCGGGATATCAAGGAACAGGCGCTTAAAGACAATCTCGAGCGCATAGGACAGGTAAGGCCGGCGAAATGGTTCGAGCCGATGACCGGCCCGACATGGAATTATCGGCGGCGAGCACGCCTGGCTGTAAAAGACGTTTACGCGAAAGGCCGGGTGCTTGTCGGATTTCGCGAGCGGCACGCGCCATTCATTACGGACATGCATCGCTGCGAAGTTCTCGCCGAGCCCGTCGACGGCATGATTGACGCCTTGAGCGAACTGATCGGCGGGCTGTCGATCAGTGCGCGCCTGCCGCAGATAGAGGTTGCAGTGGCCGACAATGGGACAGCGCTGGTGTTTCGAGTACTGGACCCGCCCAGCGATGGAGATATTGCGAACTTCCGCGCATTTGGAATAGCGCATCAACTACGTATCTACCTGCAACCGGGTGGGCTCGATACCGTGTCACTACTCTATCCCGATTCCGGGCAAGATCCGCTGCACTACGATTTGCCTGAATTCGATGTGCGCATCGCATTCGATGCGGTCGGTTTTGTACAGGTCAACAGTGAGATCAATCGCCGCATGGTTCACCAGGCTGTAGAGCTGCTCGCCCCGGGTCCGGATGATCGTGTCCTCGACCTGTTCTGTGGCATCGCGAATTTTTCGTTGCCACTCGCGCGACACGCAGGCGCGGTGCTCGGTGTCGAAGGCGAAGCGATGCTGGTCAAGGCAGCGGCGGCCAATGCTGCGCTCAACGGCATCGAAAACGCGGCATTCCGGCAGGCCGATTTGAGCAAGATTGACGGCACCGAGTCGTGGCTTCGCGACGGCTGGGACTTGTTGCTGCTGGACCCGGCGCGCAGCGGGGCGCAGGAAATTGTGGAGCATATTGACGCCATCGCGCCGCGACGTATCGTATACGTGTCCTGCCATCCCGGGACGCTGGCCCGCGATGCCGGAGTGCTGGTCAACAAAAAGGGATTTCATTGCGAGGCGGCAGGTATTATTGACATGTTTCCGCACACGGCACATGTGGAGTCGATAGCCGTGTTTACTAAATAATTTCAATAAGTTGTCGTGTTTTTGTAGAATTATTATATGTCTCTCGGACCGGTGATGCTCGATGTAGAAGGGGTCGCGCTGACGCCAGCGGACCGCGACCTGCTGCGCGAACCTGCCGTTGGCGGGGTCATCCTGTTTACGCGCAACTACGAGTCGCCAGAGCAGATCGCCAACCTGGTATCCGAAATTCGCGCCCTGCGCAGCCCACCATTACTCGTCGCCGTTGATCATGAAGGTGGCCGGGTGCAGCGGTTTCGAGATGGTTTCAGTCTGATTCCGGCGATGTGCCACCTGGGTATCGAGTACGACAGCGACCCTGAATCGGCAACCGGGTTGGCACGGCAGACCGGCTGGCTCATCGCCTCGGAATTGCGTGCCGCGGGCATTGACCTGTGCTTTGCACCGTGTGTGGATCTCGACTGGGGTGTCAGCGAAGTCATCGGTGATCGGGCATTTCATGGCAAGCCGGATGCTGTAGCGGATCTTGCCGGAGCATTTGTACGAGGCCTTCGCAGCGCAGGCATGGCGGCAGTGGCCAAACATTTCCCGGGCCACGGAGCAGTTGTCGCCGATTCCCACCTGGCTTTGCCCGTCGACCGGCGTGAGTACGGTGATGTCCTCGATGACATGCGGCCGTACGAGAGGCTCATAGGCAGCGGCCAGATTGCTGGTGTCATGCTCGCCCACGTTGTTTATCACGAGATGGACGACATGCCGGCCGGATTTTCCAAGTACTGGATCGAGCGCGAGTTGCGTTCGCGCCTGGGTTTCGGCGGTGCTGTGTTTTGCGACGACCTGAGTATGAAGGCGACCGAAGCCTATGGTTCGATGCGCCGGCGCGCATTGCGGGCGCTCGATGCCGGCTGCGACATGATTCTCGTGTGTAACGACAGGCGCCGGGCGGAGCTGGCGGTGCAGGCGCTGGGCGGCTATTCGAACCCTCTGTCGCTTGTCCGGCTGGCGCGACTACACGGCACCGGCCATGTGTTACGTGAGTCGCTGCGCGCCAGCGAGCTTTGGCAACAGGCCAACTCGGCACTGGCACGCTGGACCGAGCGCCCTGAACTGGAACTCGATGCATGAGCGGAAAATTCGCGATCATTGTCGGCAGCGGCTTCGATGCTTTCGCGGCATCGGATGACGTCCATCACGTGACGACTCGCTTCGGCGAGCCGTCGGCGCCGGTCCGATGTGTTGAATTTGAAGACAGTGAGGTACTCGTGCTTGCGCGGCACGGCGACACACACGCGCTACCACCGCATATCGTCAACTACCGGGCCAATCTTGCAGCACTTCAGGAGCTCGGTGCAGAGTCTGTCATCGGGTTGAACACGGTTGGCGTAGTGTCGGCCATCCGCGGGCCCGGCCAGATCGCTGTGCCTGACCAGATCATTGACTACACCTGGGGTCGCGCCCACACGATCTATGATGAGCCCAAGCCAGGGTTTGCTCATGTTGAGTTCACTGCACCGTTCTCAGCCGGGCTTCGTACCGCATTACTGGAGGCGGCTGAGGCGTCCGGCGTCGACTGCCATGACGGCGGCGTTTATGCCGCAACACAGGGGCCGCGGCTCGAAACTGCCGCGGAAGTTGATCGACTCGAATGTGACGGCGCCGACTATGTCGGCATGACGGCAATGCCAGAGGCCGTGCTGGCGATGGAGCTCGGCCTCGAATACGCTTGTCTGTCGCTGATCGTCAACAAGGCGGCCGGCCGCGGCGACAAGCCAATACATGATGATGTTGAATCCAGTACTCTGTCGGCCAGAACGCAGGCATTGCACCTACTTAAAGAATTTTTTGGATCTCGTTGATGCCGATCAATCGCCAAATACTCGAACAGGTTATGGAGGCGACGGCCGAGCCGCTGATCATCGTTCGTGTTGACCGGCCGGACTGGCCGGTGGCGTTCTGTAACCATGCCTTTCAGTCAATTCGTGGTGAGGACAGCCTCAAGCAGCCTTTCGCGGATGTCATTGAGCAGCTGGTTGGGCGTGAAATGGCTCTGGAGATATCCGAATCGGTTCGCTCCGAGCAGGAAACGAGTTTTCCTATAGAACTGGGCGGCAAGGAGTACTTGCTGGCGCTCAAACCTCTTGCCTTGAGCGACAAGTCCGACGCTCGCTATTACGTCGCATTCTGGCGCGGCAGCGGAGGCTCAGCTGCAGTGGCCGGTAGCGACATGCATCATTCGCTGCTGAATGCCAAACGTCGTATTCGCGACCTTTCCCGCGACGATCCGGTAACCGGCTTGCTAAATGATCGTGCTTTTCGCGAAGTATTCGAGCACGACTGGGCGGTTGCGGCGCGAGAGAAAAGCGAATTATCGGTTGTCGTATTCACGCTCGATGAGTTTGATGCCTACGTCGACGTTTTCGGTCGTCATGCAGCGGATTCGTGCCTGCGACGTGTCGGCCAGGCGATCAGGCGTTGTCTGCGCCGTGCCAGCGATGTCGTGGGGCGTGTCGACGGGGCAGAACTCGTGGTCCTGTCTCACGCTTCGGACGAGGATGGTGTGCACGAATTTGCCACCAGGATTTCTGCAGCCGTACGCGAGCTCGGACTGCATCATCCGCGTTCGACGGTATCGAAGTTTGTAACAGTGTCGTTTCGAATCGGCGTCAGTACCGCCGGTCAGCAATCAGCGTCTGAATTCCTTAACGAGTTGCTATCGGCTACTGCGGGTTAGCGTTTCGGGCTCATCATTCGCTTCAGTGTCTTCTTCCGGTTCCTCGACACGAGAAACGCGCGCGAGGACGCCGAACCTGGGGTGGTCAAAGTAGCGTAGGTCGCCATTCTTGAAGATGCGATTTTCCTGTATCCGGAAGCGTACAGGCATTGCCTCGGGCCCATCGCCATACTGTCTGCGCGCATCGCCGAAACTGAAAAACGTGTCGTCATCGATAACTTCTTTTTCGAACTCGCTCGGTGCGTCTAGCGCGAGGTCAACGACAAGGTGCAGGTAGCGACTTAGATACAGCGTCAGTGTACCGTTGAGGCCTTCGGGAGGCTCGGCCAGCAGGCGCAATTCGATCGCGGGCGTCTCTTCTTCTGGGAATGCGGGTTGTGTCCAGCCGACGTGCAGGATCGTCTCGTAGGCGTCGAGCAATTCGAACTGGTTGATGGCCTTGCCGAGCGTCAATTCACCCTCTGTCATCAGAACCAGCTGAAATGGGTTACGCTCGTCTTCCTCTCCCATTTCGACAACGGTCTGGACGCCTGGCGGTTGGTCCACGGTAGCGGTGTTGGCAGCCGCAACAACAACCCAGGTCAATGGTTCCTCTTCCTCTTCCTCGCCGAATACCGGTACCAGGTCTTCCTCCGGAATGATCGGGTTGCCGTCTTCGTCCAGCAACACCTCGGCCTCAGGTGGAGGGTCGTCCGGAAGGAAAATCTCGGAGCCGACAGAGACGTCCTCGGTGTACGAGAACACAATAACCTCGACCGAGTATCGTCGCAGCGGTTCTTCCTCGACGAGTTGCTCATCGACGACGTCCTGCGCTGATGTGTTAAATGCGATCAGCGCGGTCAACAACAATGTGGCAATTCTCTTCATGGCGCTATTCTCGGAGGTAGTGCTATTCGACCGCAAGTTTTTCGAGAAGTTTTTCGATGATCTCGAATCGTTTGCCAACGTCGCCGAGGTCCTGGCGAAACTGCAGGCGGTGGGATCCCTGCAATTTGTAGGTTTGACCGTCGTGCTGTATTAGCTCGATCAGCGCGACCGGATCAACGCGGCTTTGTTGCCCAAAAACGATGAAACCACCGCCGTCGGCCGCATCGATTTTCTCAATGCCCAATGCCGCGGCGCGCTGCTTGATGGCGGCGATGCGCAAGAGGTTCTTCGACGCTTCCGGCAGTAAACCAAAGCGATCGATCAATTCGACCTGCAGATCGCGTAGTTCCTGGCCTGACGACGACCCGGAGATGCGCTTGTACAGTATCAGCCGAAGGTGCACGTCGGGCACGTAATCGTCAGGAAGCAGTGCGGCAATGTGCAGGTTTATGTCGACCCCGGCATCGAGAGGAGCCTCGAGATTAGGTTCCTGGCCAGCCCGGAGCGATTCCACTGCGCGCCCGAGCAGTTCCATATACAGCGAGAAACCGATTTCCTGAATCTGGCCACTTTGCGTGTCACCGAGCAATTCACCGGCACCACGAATTTCGAGATCATGCGTTGCCAGCGTAAATCCCGAGCCCAGGTCTTCGAGCGAGTCTATCGCTTCGAGTCGTTTCACCGCATCGGCGGTCATGGCGGCTTTGGGCGGGGCAACGAGATAGGCGAATGCGCGGTGATGAGAGCGCCCGACACGACCACGCAATTGATGTAATTGTGCCAGCCCGAAGCGATCCGCGCGATTGATGATAATCGTGTTGGCCGTCGCCACATCGATGCCGCTTTCGACAATCGTCGTGCACAGCAGGATGTTGAAGCGACGGTGATAGAAATCGAGCATCACCTGCTCGAGTTCACGTTCGGGCAGCTGGCCGTGGCCGACACGAATTCGGGCCTCCGGCACAAGTTTGGTCAGATGCTCACCGATGCGCCCGATGTCTTCGACCCGATTGTGGATGAAATACACTTGGCCGCCGCGCTTGATTTCACGCAGGCACGCTTCGCGAACTAACACATCATTCCACTCCGTCACAAACGTCTTGACGGCCAGGCGCTCGGCCGGTGGAGTTGTAATCAGCGACATGTCGCGAATGCCACCGAGCGCCATATTTAATGTTCGCGGAATCGGCGTAGCGGTAAGTGTGAGCACGTCTACATTACTGCGCAGCGATTTGATCGCTTCCTTATGGCGCACACCAAAACGATGTTCCTCGTCAATGATGACCAGTCCAATGTCCTTGATGTTCTTTACGTGCTGTAGCAATCGATGTGTGCCAATGACGATATCCACGATACCTGACCGCAGCCCCTCGACGATCGATTTGACGGCTTTGGCAGACTGAAACCGCGACAAGACCTCCACTCGCACCGGCCAGTCGGCGAAGCGGTCCTTAAAATTCAGGCCGTGCTGTTGCGCCAACAGTGTCGTCGGCACGAGGATGGCGACCTGTTTGCCACCATGCACGGCAGCAAATGACGCTCGTAGCGCGACTTCGGTCTTGCCGAAGCCGACGTCGCCGCAGACGATGCGGTCCATCGGGTTTTCGGAGGCCAGGTCATTGAGCACTTCATCAATGGTTCGTGCCTGGTCTTCCGTGGGCTCGAATGAAAAGTCGCTTTCAAACGCCCGGTAGTCTCCCTCTGGCCATTTGAATCGATGGCCGGGCCGCGCTGCCCGGCGCGCGTACACATCGAGTAGTTCGGCGGCGACGTCACGGATCTTCCGTACAGCGCGTTTGCGCGCTTTGGCCCACTGATCGCTACCAAGCCGGTGCAGCGGCGCGTTGTCTGCTGATGCGCCGGTATAGCGCGAGATCAACTCGAGCGCATGGACCGGGACATACAGCTTGTCACCATCGGCATACCCGAGCTCGAGGAACTCGGCCGTGATTCCACCAGCCTCGAGTGTCGTCAGCCCCTGGTAGCGGCCGATGCCATACTCGGCGTGGACAACCGGCGATCCGGCCTCGAGGTCATTGAGCTGGCGAATGATTGTTTCGGGATCGCGCTCAATTCGACGGCGCCGGGACTTTTGCCGGACGCGCTCTCCAAACAGTTGTTGCTCGCTAATGATTGCGATGCCTGCTTCTGGCAACAGCACGCCGTTTTCGAGCGGTGCGATGGCGACCCCGACACGGTGTTCGCCTTGTGCGAAGGAAGCCCAGTCCTCGACTCGGCCGAGGTCCAGGTTTCGTCCGGCGAGCAAGTCATGGATTTGTTCCCGGCGTCCCGCGGAATCACTGGTGAATAACACCCGACCGTCGAATGAGGCGAGAAACTGCATCAGGGCACCAGCCGCGTCCTCGTAGCGTGCTTCGATTTTCAGGGCAGGCGGCAGGCGCGTCGGCAGATTGAGGTTGCCTGGTTGTTCGGTGAGAGATTGTGCCGAGAAACGAATCTGCTGCAATCCGTCGAGTTGCGCGAGCATGTCCGCCGGCTCGTTGAATGTCTCCAGTGCCGACAGGATCGGTCGTTCCGGATCGAGGCGGCTCAGTTCGAAGCGTTCCTCAATTTCGTGCCACGACTGCTCGAGGATTCCCTCGAGTCCTGCAGGTGCGAGAATGAGACAACCGCGTGGCAGGTAGTCGATCAGGGTAGCGCTGGAATCAAAAAACAACGGCAGGTAATACTCAATGCCACCGTGTGCGATGCCGTCGGATACTTCACGATAGACGCGTGACTTGGCTGGCTGGCCCTCGAAGCGCTCACGGTAGCGTTCGCGAAACCCGCGGATGGAATCGGCGTCGAGCGGCACTTCGCGCGCGGGCAGGATATTTATCCGGTCAATGGTGTCGCCGGATAGCTGCGATTCCGCCGAGAAATAGCGTAGCGACTCAATGTCATCATCAAAAAAGTCCATGCGGATCGGTCGATCGGAGCCCATCGGGAAGATGTCGATTAGTGATCCGCGAACCGCGAACTCACCGTGCTCGCTGACCTGCGGCACTCGAAAATAGCCGGATGCTACCAGCGAGTCGATGAAGGCCTCCCTGGGCAGTTGCTGGCCGGTTCGGAGGGATAACGAGCGTGCCGCAACGTAGTCGAGCGGTGGCAATTTCTGCAGCAGCGCCGGCGCTGAGGCGATGATGATGCCGTTGTGCATGTCGCCAAGTGAGGCCAGAACGGACAGGCGTTCGGAAATGATGTCCTGGTGCGGTGAGAAAGTGTCCCAGGGCAGGGTTTCCCACTCGACGAAGTGCCGTACGTCGAGCGCATCGCCGCCGAAGAAGCGAACGCCTGCCTCGATCTGATCGGCGCTGCGCGGATCCTCCGCCAGAACGACAACCGGGACCTCGACAGAGGCTGCCAGCTCGGCAGCAGCGAGTGGGGCG
>Ga0255052_10003904_pt1 | contig 10121 bp, 16 predicted proteins | sample JV7_2_21_MG_FD_188632 | JGI IMG/M metagenome (GOLD analysis project Ga0255052, IMG submission 188632) | Seawater microbial communities from Jervis Inlet, British Columbia, Canada - JV7_2_21 | ecosystem: Environmental > Aquatic > Marine > Inlet | place: Canada: British Columbia | collected...
CATTGGTTTACTGCGACATCCGAAACATCCGAAGGTACCTCGCCCAAGGCATCGATACCATCAAGGAAATCACGCATCAAACCAATGGCTTGGCCATGGCGATGCATCAAGGTGTCGTATTTCCTAAGCAAATCCGTATATTCAGCATCCAATGGCTTTCCACGTCCCAATTTTCCGCCCATAGCAATCACGCTCCCATTAAAAAACCAACGAAATCAATCCAATCCCCAACACAACAACATAACCCAACAACCAAACTTTCCCAAGAAATCAACAAAATGACGATTGAATCAACAGAAATACCCCGGCTTCGCGGACAATCAAACCTTGACAACCAAATCCCCCCGTATTATCATAGACATAATAACGCAACACAATCACCCAATAGCCAAAGAATATGCCGTTTGTAAATCAATAGATAAAGCAAAATCAACAATGAATCAATATCTTATCAATCCAAGCGATATAAAAATCCACATCCTACAAGGACACACCGCCTTCATACCATACAAAAAGCTTTCACCAGAACATCTTATACAAAAAAGACTCAACCCAAAGCTCCCAACTTACCAATGCATAACAAATCCAAGGACTTGCACTTGTCCCGCCCATTCTTTTTGCGTTCCGCTTCTAGCAAAACGTATCCAAATCCTGCTAACACAGTGCTCCGCCTTCCGATATACCCGGCAAATCCTAGTGCCGTTCAAACGTGAAGAGCCCAAGCTTCTAAGACGCCCCCCACCTATCGACTTCGGCGCTTTCCACGAAGCAGGCACACCAACAACACAACAACTCTACAAAGACACCATACACCACAACACCGCGCCTATAGACCGCCAGCCCGATAGCACACACAACGGCATAGCAAGCAAAGCAGGCGAAGCAGGTACCCAAATAGGGAAATTAGGTACCCAGATAGGGAAATTAGGTACCCAAATAGGGAATAAAGGAAAATTGGGAGCAAATAACCATAAAATAGGGAAATTGGGGGCAAATCCCTACCAGATGCCAGAGTCGGAGAAAAAATTGCTTTTGAATTTATCCGCAAAGGACGGTGGCGGCGAGGTTGTAGACGGGGTCCGCCTAACGGCTAAAGAGACGATGCGGCGGCTGTTATGGCAGTCGGGGAGTCAGGCGGACGAGAAGCTGCAAGTGCCGAGGGTATGGGCGTTATGGGTGCCTCGCGGATTTGAAAACATGGTTCAACCCTACCGGATTTTCCGCTGTAATTACGATGGCTTGAAGTGGTTGCTTGGCGAGGCAGAGATCGTTTATGTCACGCCGCCCCCGGCCTTCTAGGCTATCGCCTCTGGAAGGACGCCCGCACCGCTGTTAGAGCCCATCGCCTATAACCCCGGTCCCTTCGGCGTGTTGATTGGCTCAACGCAAATCCCATAAGTCATTGATGTTAAATGGAATTAGCCGTGGCTAAAACGCCGGTCCCTCCGTGTCTTCAGAGGGTGCGCTGCAATGGCGGTGGGATCGACGTTTCAGCGGGGCGCTGTGAGCCCCGTCCCGGCGGGCTACCAGGGTGCTTGGGATTGCGTTACCTCGCGCCCTTCTTTGACGCAAAAGGCCTGCCAATACAGGTCCTTATGCTCTTGGCGGGTGTAGGGCCGGAAGTACCCTTGTGACGGGGTCCAGCAAGGGAGATGGCTCCAGAAGCCCCGGCGCAGCGCACTTTGCGCAAGCCATGGATCGGTGATACACGTTCCGGTTAGCTCATACCCGTGCTCACAGCGTATCTTGTGGCTGTAAGAAAAGCCCAGATTCTTGTCGCCGTTGAATCTCGCCCAATCACGGGGCTCAAAGCCGATCTCCACAACCCCCGTCAGCGGGGCCTTGACGCAGTTGTCACTTAGGCCCAAGCTGAATTTCCCAACGTTCTGAACGACTTGAAAGCGCACGCCCAAGCAGAACGAGGTTTCTGGATCTGTTGGGAACTCGACACCAAGCACGGTCCAGCCCCAATTCTGTAGCGTTTTCCTGTAGTTACCCGCCAACTGGTGGCGGTAGGTTGTAAGCATCTGATAATAGGACATAATCTCTCCTCTGTTAGTACTCTTCGGCCATTTCTGAATACCAATCCTCAAGCCACTCTTCGATTGCCAGAATGATGAACTCTTCCGAGGGGTTAAGCCCCGGCTCATCCACGGGGATTGTGAAGGGCTCGGAAAGCCCCGTGACATGGACGTTTGCGAAGCGCTCGCCGTCCACTGACTCCCAAGTCACGGTCCAAGTAGCAGCGGCGGCGGGGGATTCTACAGGGGTCCAGTAAGTATCAGGCATCGCTCTGTTCCTTCGGTGGTTAGGGGCTCAGGGAGGGCAACCGCCCCGAAGGGCGGCTATCAGGGGCGCTCTTACGCGGGCTCGAACCCGTCCGCTAAGAGTTCCTTGTATCGGGCTCTTGCGCCCTCCAGGGTGAGAAGGGCGGCGGTGGTGCCTTCCTCCAGGTTTTCGCAGACCCAAACACCGCCGGGGCGGGGTCCAAAGAACACAACATTATCACCGTCCAAGTTGCTCCAAAGGTCGAAGCGCTTTCCTTGTGGAGCCAAAAACTGAGGATAATCATCCACTTGAAGCCACTCCAGTTCTCCAGAAACCAAGCCTTCATGGAGTTCAGCGGCGGCGGCGGCGAGGTCGGTGCAGAAATCTTCGTGTTGTGCTTCTGAGATGTTCATGATATTACTCCAGTTTTTGCGTTGATTGAATCATCTTTTTTATGGCCCGCCCCGAAGGGGCAAGGCCTTGAAGAGTGACACCGGCCCGGAAGCCGGTGTGGCGGGGCTCTTAGCCCTCTGAGGCAGCGGCGGCGGCCTCTACAAGTACCGCGTGGGCGGTGTCCAAGAGGGTTTCACCGGCGGGGGTGAGAGTGGCACCCTCGAAAGTAACTCGAATGATTCCAGGGACTTCCAAGCTCTCAAGGTCCCTATGGTTGAAGTCCATCGAAAGAGCAAAGCTAGCACTAAGAACTTCAACATCTTCGATAACGAGGAGGAGGGTTGCTTGCTTGGTATTGAGTTTCATTTGGTTTCGAGTCCTTTTTTTTTGGGTCCGTTTGGTTTCGTTTCGCTGTCTCACTTATTGATAGATATGAGGTCTATCCTGTTTTAAGAGAAGAAAAACCCACAAGTAGCTGCTTTTGTTCACTTATTAGCTTTTGGCTCTCTCCAGGTGCTCTTTTTGGGCTCGCGATCTGCTAGGGCTCGACACCCTACACCCTCCAGGAATGCCATAGGAGCGATCTGAGGCGTTTTGACCTATGGGCAAGGCCTTCCTATGGACTAGGGGGCTTGTGTGCCTTCCAGGGGTGTTTCTGAGACAGGGCCTCGCGGTCTCGTTGTTCAGGGCTTGACAGCCATGCAAGAGGCAGAAAAGACCCGTTGCGGGTTGCTTGCTCGTCAAAAGCTATGCTGCTAAGGTGTTCAGTGCAGGGGCGCGATAAAGCGGCCTTGCTCTAGCAGGAGAAAAAAAGGTGTTGACTTCCAGGGGGATACATGTTAAGCTCGCTACGCTAAGCGTGCAACACTCCGTTGTTGCTACTGCTGCGAAGTCGAGCTTTAAATTTTTGTGCAGTACTGAACAAGCCCGCCCAAACTACTGAACAACTCCACCGACAAAACACAAGCGAAGCGGATACAAAAAAGCCCCGTGGATTGCTCCAGGGGGCCTCTAGCTCGCTTTGCTCGCTGTCTACTTGTCACGGTCCTGGCGGTCGTTCAGAATCCAGTCAGCGGCTCTTTGCGCTTCTTGCGCGGCCCGCAGAAAAACGGTGTTGTCTGCTTTGATAACGCGCTTCCAGTTTTGAAGATACGCAACACAATTAGTAGGTTGCGCGGGCAAGATACCTACAACGCCGCTCACAAGGGCGCTTGCGAGTTCGGCGACCAATTCTTCGTATCCGTAGTCCGCTGAACCGAAGGCCGCGAGAGCTTTCGAGCCCTTCAAGCGCCCGATTCTTTTGGTGCTTCCGGTGGAGTGAGCAAGCTCGTGGAACAATGTTCCATAGAAGCTCTCGGAATCATTGAAGCTTTTCAAGGGGGCCATCGAAATTTTGTCCAGTGATGGAGCATACCAGCACCGACCGTCATTTCCTTCAACGATTTTCGGGGGTTGCGGAAAGTCTCGGATGATTGCTTCGCACTCAGAGATGGTATCGTTAGCGTTATCAGTCTCTTGCGCTTCCAAGCTAGGAAGGGGCTCACTCCAGTCGGCTTGTTCAGCGTTGAACACTGCGAAGGTCCTGAAGATGAAACCGCCGAATTTCGTGGTTTCCTCGCCGGTTTCGGAGTCTTCGCCCTTGAAAACGCGGGGCTTGATAAGGATAACCTTGCTAGATTTCTCATCTTTTCGGACTTGGCCGTCAAGGTCAGAAATCGCCTTGTATGTTCCCCAACGGGGATCGCCGTAGGGTTGCGCTCCAAGAATCCACACATTGATTCCACGATACGCTTTCCCCGTGCTTAGGCTAGTGGGCATTTGTCCTTTATAATTCCAGGGCTTGTGCCAAGGGATGGAGCCTTGCTCCATTTCGGCGAGGATTTGGTTTGTCACGCTAGCAAAAATTTCACTCTTGATGTCTTGTTGGGATTTTTTGGGGTAGGATTTTTTGGATTTTTTTGCCTTAGCCATGATTTTGTTCCTCTTTTTGGGTCCGTTTGGGTTTCGCTGTCTCACTTATTGATAGATATCAGGTCTATCCTGTTTTAAGAGAAGAAAAACCCACAAGTAGCTGCTTTTGCTCATAAATCAGCTTTTGGCTCTAAGTTGATTAGGTCAACGGGCTCGAAAATCGGGGCGTGAAATGCAGAACGTCCCAGAAGCGCCGTAGGAGCGATCTGAGACGTTTTGGGGTTCAGGGAGTATCCAGGCATGGCTCGCGGGGCTGGATCGCGCTCAGTTGTTCATTTGGTGCCAAGAGGCAACCGCCATCCTGTCCATCGCCTCGCGTTGTTCAGGGGTTGCATCTCTCCACAAGGGCAAGAGGACATCTGGCAGTTGCCAAGGGGCTTTTCGCTCTACTGGCGCGGGGGCTGGAGCAACCGGTTTCGGCGCGGGTCTCTGCGGGGCCGCTGGGGCCGGGGCTGGAGCTTTGCGGGTCCAGCAAGCTTCGGCACAAACAAGATTTCCGGCCTTGCTCGTGAATTTCGGGGCATTGCAATGGCAACGGGGCAAGCCGTCCACAGCGGCGAAAGCGGCCATGGTGCGTTGTTGAACGCGCTCCAGGATGCTTTGCACTGTGCCAGTGCGATTTATCCGGGTATCAGAGCGCAAGCCCCTTTTCCCGCCCTCTTGACAGGTGTAGACCAAGGACACGCGGATCGCGTCCTTTGAGTCGGGGCGGGCGGCGAGGTGGCCGTTGCTCCAAACCACCGAAGAGAAAACGCAAAGCTCGATACGGTCGCCCGCCGGGGCGGTATAGACGCGCTCACCGCGCCCCTGGCGGGGCTGGAGACCAAGCCCGCAAAGCGCGGAGTCAAGGGCTTGGGCGAGGTTTCTGCGATCTGAAAAGTTTGCGGGCCGGTATTTTTGAGCGTTCATGTCTAGGACTCCGGTGGTTAGGGCGTTTGGGAAGCCGCCCTTTGCGGGGCGGCTATCAGGGCTTTAGAAGGAAAAGGCCGCTTGGGCCGGGGTTGGATTCTCTCTCAACTCCCGGTACAGCGCCGTCCGCGCTCGTCGAAGGGAAGCCAGAAGCACGACCTCGCGGCGGGTTCCAGGGGCCTCATTTTTGAGTTCATTTCGAAGATATCGGACTCTGGCTTGCAAAAGTTGGAGCGCGTTCATGTTCTTTTCCTTCGGTGGTTAGGGGCCTGGAGCTATGTCACTTAGCGTTTTGGCCCGCACCGCCGACCGGCGGGGCCTTTTACAGTTTTTTTTGGTCTCAACCGGCCTGAACAGCGGCGCGGGTGGCGCGGCGGTCAGAGGCGCGGCGCTTCTTACGAGCGATGCGCTTGGAGCGCTTACCGGATTGAAACTGGTGGGTGTAGCCGATTTTTGAGCCGCGTTGAGTAGTTGAAGACATGATTTTTTTCCTCTTTTTTCTGGGTCCGTTTGGCCCGTTTTGGTTTGTCACTCTCACACATTGATAGATCTCAGGTCTATCCAGTTTTAAGAGAAGAAAAACCTGGAAGTAGTTGCTTTTGTTGCTTTTTTCGAGTTTGGCTCAAGTTGGCATAGGTTGATTGACTCAACGCAAAACACCGGGAAATCTCTCTTTAGAGGTACGCGAAAGGTGTGCCAAGTCCGGTCGTTTCGGGAATTGTGCCAACTCTCTGAATTTCTCAGATGTGAGACACTTTTATTTTTCGCACATTTGGGACACTTTTCGAGCGATTTTCAGAAGTGTGCCAACTCCTGCAATCTCCGTGTTTCTGGAGGCTGGAGAGATTCAACGATTGAAGAATCTCCCTATGTTGGCACAATTTTCTCCAACCCCCTTTTTTCCATATATGAGACACTTTTTGGCCACTTCCAGAAGTGTGCCAATGTTGGCAATCTCCACGTTTCTGGAGGCTGGAGAGATTCTGCGATTGAAGAAATGCGAGATGTTGGCATAGTATTTTCCAACCCCATTTTCTCGGATATGAGACATTTTTCCACGATCTCCAGAAGCGTGCCAACTCTTGCAATCTCCGTGTTTCTGGAGGTTGTGGAGATTCTTCAATCGTTGAATGAATCAACATTGGCATAGTATTTTCCATCCACAATTTCCCGGATATGAGACACTTTCGGGCAGTTTCCAGAAGCGTGCCAACTCCTGCAAAGTCCACATCCCTGGAGGCGCTTTTTTCTTGTCCAAAATCTTGGATTTCTCTAGCGCGAGCGGGCTTCCAGCATCCTGGAATTTCTCCAGCTTGGCACAAATCTTTTCTGCACTTTTTTGAAGAAAAAGCTTGACAACCTCCAAAAGCTGTGGCCGGATTTGTCTTGAAAAAAAGCAAAAAAAGACTTGACAAGCTCTTTTCCATGGCTGGAATTTTCTTGGAAAAAAGTAGGAAAAAAGCTTGACAGCCCGAAAGAATTATGACCGGATTTATCTTCAAAAAAAGATGAAAAAAGACTTGACAAGCTCTTTTCCTTATGACCGGATTTATCTCAAAAAAAAAGAGAGAAAAAGGTTGACAGCTTGAAAAATGCATGAAGCGAAAAAGACCAAAAAAAGTCAAGAAAAATGAAGAAAAAGCTTGACACCTTGCCTTTCTTATGAGGTAAAAAAAAGACCAAAAAAATGCTCTTTTTCCTTGACAAGCCCGCAAAGCTTTGAGCGGTTTTTTCTTCACTTTTTTGAAGAAAAAGCTTGACAGCCCGAAAAAGATATGACCTGATTTTTTCTCAAAATAAAGTGAGAAAAAAGCTTGACAAGGTCAAAAGATTATGACCTGATTTTTTCTTGTCTTTTTCTTGAAAAAAGCCTTGACAGCTTGAAAAGATTATGAACGCAATTTTCTTGCAAAAAAATGCGAAAAAGTCTTGACAAGCTGAAAAAGCTGTGAGCGCTTTTTGTACTCGATTTTTGTTCAGTAATGGGATTTAGGAAAATCAGGAGAAGCGCCCGGATATGGCGGGAGTGCAGTTGATTGAATCTACAAAAAAACACTGTTCCCGGCTGGACTTACAGAGCGCCGGAAACCCCGGTGGGACGGGCGTTTCAGCCGTTGCGGTGCGCGTCCATCGATTGAAAAATTGAGCCCAAAGATCCCGCCGAAGGATCGCGGCGGCGATGGACTTTCCGAAGTCGATCCGCCATGAAGTAATTTCTGCGGGTTTCGTCACATCCGGCGAAGCTGTGCTCCGCGCCGTCCATTTTGATACCCGGCGAGGCCCCTGAAGGCACTTGGCCGCGATTCAGGTACCCAAAGCCCTCATAATTGCCGGTCGCGTGCAGAACGTCCTCTAGAAGCTCGTTTGCGGCCTCCCTCGCGGCGGGTGTTTGAGTGCCCGCCTGATTTCGGCGGTTAATCAGTTCGAGAAGGTCAGAAATATCGATGGTTGTTCTTGGCATTTTTTCTCTCCAGTTGGTACGGGATTTGCAAAGGGATTTCCGGTTTTTTCAGTCCAGCGCGGCGGCGATTTCTACCATGAAATCGGAAAGCTCAGTCAGCATCTCGGCGGGCAGTCGGTCGCAGACTTGGCGGGCGAATTGCCCGACTCCCTCTTGAAGTTCTGCGATTTCTCGGCGGCTCGCGCCGTTGATTTCAGGAAGATTTCCGCCGAAGGTGAAACACTTTTTGACTTGACCGAGCATTTTATTTTCTCCAAAGTTGGCACTGTTTTTGCGTGGCTACCGAGACACCAGAAGGTGTTTCGACCTTGCCAAAGGTCTCTTCAGTCGGCCTAGAGAGCGGCGGCGGTTGCGCGGTACTGATTTTTTCGATGGCGCTTCCAGTTGTTAGCGCTGTAGCTACGGCTGCGGGGCTTGTCGTCGTAGCTGTTAGGAAGGTTGCGGGGGTTGCGGCGGGCTCGAACTTTCACGCCTTGGGCGGTTGCTGCTTCGTATGCTTTTGCTTCTTGGGTCGTTGCGGGTGTTCGGTACATGGTTTTTTTTCCTTTTCTTTCGTTTCGGTTTCGTTTCGCTGTCTCGTGTATTGATAGATATCAGATCTATCCTGTTTTAAGAGAAAGAAAAGCTGCAAGCCATTGATGTACAAGCGTTTTTAGAGTTTGGCTCGTGCAGGTAGGTCTCTAGTGTTGAGTCAATCATCATGCGTGTGCTAAGTGCCTAGAAGTATTGAGGTTATCGCCAGAGGATTGGCCGCGAGGTTTAAATTAAATAACAATACCAATAGCATAGCCCCTATATACGGCAAGGAATCCATTTAGGGGTACTCCTCAACGTTCCGCTGCTGCGCATCGGCCCGTTGGGCGGGGGTCTGCGTTCAGTCTGCGATGGGTTTGTGAACATATGGGGGGGGGTATGAAGCCGGGTACCAGGGGATTGGAAAAATTTATTTTTTTATTTTGAGAACCAGACGACGTGAGTTGCCCAGGTGGGCGTTGTTTGCGGCTGTCTCAATGGGTTGCGTGGTGTAGCGGATCGCGCTGCGATGGCGGACGGTTGGGCTGGGTTGCTGGATACGCCGTGTTTATCGGCTTCTGCTTCGCCATGCTCCGGCAAGAGAGCGTAGAACCCGTGGCCGTCGTCGTTTACGAACATGGCAGAGTCGGCGTATTGCTGAAACATTTTGATATCGTACACTTCTGCATAATCGGGTATCGCCCGCAGTAGCTTGGGTGGTTGTGTTTGAGTCCCGATATATCGGGGGTCCAGTGGTTTCCTCGGCATTTTCTTTCTCCATGATTTCGGTGAACCGGGCGAATAAGTCAACAGTGCAGTCGAATGCTGTTTGCATACCTTTTGAGCGCTCGGTGTATTGGGGTAGTTCGTTGGTTTCTTTTTTCGAGACTTCGCGGGCCGCGTCTAGCAGGGAGTTTGGGCAACTGTACGAGGATTTGGGGATGCTTTGGACCTTCAACCATAGCTCCAGGGCATCGACGAGACCGGGGATGTGGGCGGCTGGCAGGGTAAGGCTTACTTCGGTGAGGTCTTCTTTGTCCATTGCCATGACAACGGCGTGCATCATTCTGGTAAGCTGTCCATCGTTGTTGTCTGGCCATTTTTCAGGGAACAGCATTGCGCTGGTGCTTACAGCGCCCGCGATATTGAGTACTTCGTCTCGGTTCATTCTGGTAACGATGTGTTTGTGCATGCTCTATCTCTCCGAGCGTTGGCGGGCTAGGGTGTTGATGATAGCTCCAGTGCCCGTTATGGCGGCTATGGAGACAAAGCAGATTGCGCAACTGGTGACGAGCACGGTCGCGCCGAAGATACAGGTTATTGTTTTCATGCTGCGTGACTCCTTGCGGATACGAGGGAATAAAAAAATTTTGCGGTACTTACAATGCCGGTGGTTAGGGCAAATGATTCAAACACACGAACGTGTTTGCTCGGTTTTGCTGTAACCTTCCATGTTAATTGGAAGATCGGATCTCCGATCTGATGTTGACCGTCTAAGAACACATCCAAGGCGTATCGCCTCAGACTGCCCGTTTCAAGGGGCAAAAGCTACCGCAATGCGAGCGAAGTTTGCGAACGAAGTTTGCGAACGAAGTGAGCAGGGAGG
>Ga0255052_10003906_pt1 | contig 10112 bp, 11 predicted proteins | sample JV7_2_21_MG_FD_188632 | JGI IMG/M metagenome (GOLD analysis project Ga0255052, IMG submission 188632) | Seawater microbial communities from Jervis Inlet, British Columbia, Canada - JV7_2_21 | ecosystem: Environmental > Aquatic > Marine > Inlet | place: Canada: British Columbia | collected...
TGTGGACCTGTCGCCAGATGGCCTCACTCAGCGGGTGGCTGTCTTTGCCGACTCCGGTGGCTCGCGGCCGGTCCTGATGGACTCCTATGGCGAGGGAGTGGAGCTCCGGTGGCCCGACAAGGGTAGGCAACGGGCCCGGTGGGAGGTGTTGCCATGAGGGGCCTCGTCCTGGCAGTCTTGGCGCTTCTGGCGCTCCCTGTTCTGGCCCAGGATGACGTCATCGCCTTTGGCGACAGCATCACCCAAGGAACCCCTCCTTTCGATGAAGAGAAGAGAGGTGGGTATCCGGACCGATTGCAGGAGAACCTGCGAGGCGCCGGTATGGACGGCGTCAAGGTGATCAACGAAGGGCTCTCCAGCGAGAAAACGGGGGAGGGTCTCTCCCGCATGGATTCCGTTCTGTCCGCACATGCCAACAAGGCCGGCACCATCATCATCATGGAAGGGACCAATGACGTTACCTTGGCAGCTCGTGGCAAGCTTTCCCTTGAAACCACGATGCGCAACCTCGAAGCCATGGCGGCCAAAGCTCGTGCGCAGGCCCTCGTGGCCATCTACGCCACGATCATTCCGCGACCCGATTGGGCAAAGCTCGATCGCAACAACAACATCACCCGCGACCTCGTATTCAGGATCCGCGAACAAACGTCCAGCGGCAGTCGACCCTTGGCCGAGCCCTTCGATGTGTTCGCAACTGAGGCACCCCCCAACTTCAAGAAACTGTATTACTGCTGTGACCCGGTGGGCCATCCCAAGGGGGCCGGTTTCGATCTCCTGGCCGAGATCTTCGCCGACAGGATTCTCGGCAACGATACCCTCGCGCCAACCATCAGCCGGTACACCAAGTCCGGGACCTTCGCTGTCCTCAAGGTCGGCGACAAGCTGCAAGCGATCCTCCATGAATCGGGCACGGGTATCCGCCAGTCCGAGACGTACTTCACGGTCGGCGGCCGCAAGGTAGACACCACGGTATCTGGCTCCAAGCGACGACTCGAGCTGAGCTACAAGATCACCAACCGTGACGTCGGCTGCGCCGGCCGCATCGCTGTCCGCACGGAAGATTCAGCCGACCCACCCAACGTTCGCCATCGCGTTGTGGGGGAGCCGGAGGTAGCAGGAGCTTCCTACCTCAGAGGGGACGTCAACGGCGATTGCAGTGTTGACGGCTTCGATCTCGCCCTGATGGGTCGGAGCTTTGGCTCGGCCCGCGGCGAGGAAGCCTACAGCCGTCTCGCGGACACCAACAATGACAGCAAAATCGATGGGGACGATCTGGCCAAACTCTCCAGGAACTTCGGCAAGAACTCCAGCTAACAACTGGCGGTAGCGACCGCTTAGCCGATCCGATCGATGACCAGCTGGGGCGGTTTGCCACCTTCGGCGATCTCGAAACAGGCACTGAAGCGGGCCTTGAGCTCCTCATCGGGTTGCGACAGATAGAGCCTGGCCAGTTCCTCTCCCTTCCCCACCGTCCGGCCCAGAGCGGATCTGTACTGCAACGAAACACGGTAGTCGATGTCGTCATCCGCGTGGGATCTGCCTGCACCCGCCGCCACCATCAAGAGGCCGATTCGACGGGTATCGACGGCGGCCAGGACTCCCGACCGTGGAGTCTCGATGACCATTTCATGGGGCGCGAGAGCCAGATCGGGTCGTGACAGCCAGGCGGTGTCCGCACCCTGTGCTGCGGCCCAACGATCAAAGGTCTCGCGGGCTCGGCCCGAAGCAATCGCTGCTTCCAGATCCCCTCGGCCCAGTTCGCTTTCAACCTGTCCAATCAGCTCCTCGGCCAGGGCCAGGGAGACTTCCATCACATCGGCAGGGCCGCCACCAGACAGGCATTCAAGCGTCTCCCGAACTTCAGCCAGATGCCCGACCCAGGTGCCGAGAGGCTGGCTCATATCCGTGATGAGAGCGCTGGCCTGGCGTCCCATGGAGCGGGTCACACCGACCAGAAGCTCGGCGAGCTCCCTTGCCGATTCGCGCTGACTCATAAAGGCGCCGTTGCCGGTCTTGACATCGAAAACCAGGGCCGCCGCGCCGCTGGCCAGCTTCTTGGAGAGGATGCTGCCGGTAATCAGGGGCAGGGACTCCACGGTAGCTGTCTGATCCCGCAATCGGTAGAGGCAGCGGTCGGCTGGTGCGATTTCGGCAGTCGCTATGCCGATCGCCATGCCGTGCTGGTTGAGCAGCTCCAGACTCCGCCGGCGATCGAGCTCTTGATGGAGACCGGGGATCGAATCGAGCTTGTCCGCCGTGCCCGCGGTGTGACCCAGGGCCCTGCCGGTCAACATGACGACCGGTACGCCACAGGCCGCCAGTAGAGGCGCCAGAATCAAGGAGATCTTGTCTCCTACTCCGCCGGTAGAGTGCTTGTCCACCAGGTTGGGCACTTCGCTGGCAAGGTCCCATTGGTCCCCCGACTCGAGCATCGCCATGGTCAGATGATGGGTCCCCTCCTGGTCGAGGCCCCGAATGGCCGCACCCATGAGAAACGCGGCCAGCTGCGATTCGGACCAGGAGCCATCAGTGGCCCCCGCGACCATTGCCCGAATCTCATCCGCACTCAGTGCTTCGCCGAGCCTCATCTTGGTCAGGATCGGATAGGCGAGCATCAGGTCCCGAACAGGGGTGCTTGCCCTCCACCAGCCCGTTCTCTGGCCACCGGGGCGTAAGAGGATCGCGGAAAGTCGTCAACGATGCGCTGATAGGCCTCCCTGGCCTCTCCGTCGCGATCCAGGCCCTCCAGCGTCAGAGCCAGTTGGTACCAGAGAAGATCGGCGGGTAGGCCTTCGTCCGGACCGCTCAACATGGCCCGCAACCGCGTCACCAGTTCATCGCCACGACCCTCGGCCCGATCCAGAGCCATCAGGTTGATCTGCACCTCTGTCGTCAGCATGTGGTCGGAGCTCTTGGCCAGGAATTCTTCCCAGTTGGCTCTGGCCTCCGCGGCGTTCCCGTCGGCCATGGAAATCTGGGCCATGTACGCTGTGGCGATGCCAGCTGCCTCTGAGCTACCGAAGTCGTCCATGACTCCTTGAAAGAGCTCAGCCGCTCGCTGAGACCGGGCGCCGGTACTGGGGAATGTCGGCGACTTTGGGTCGTCCGGATTCGCGGCCACTGGATCTACCGCTGACTGGTAGACCTGCATGGCCTTGGCCAACGCTGAATCGGCTCGCTTCTCACGGCGGTCGGCATAGCCAAGATAAATCACCACGAGAATCAGAACAGCGAATACAGCTGCCGCACCAGCCAGGAGCATCCTCGAGTGGTCCTGAACCCAAGACAAGGCCCCGCCAATGGATTCCATGAACTCATCGCGTTTGATTTCTTTTCTAGACAGTCTTTGACTCATGATCGTGATCCGTGAAAGCTACTGATGGTGCGGCTGGGAGGACTCGAACCCCCGACTCGAGGCTTAGGAAGCCCCAGCTCTGTCCAGCTGAGCTACAGCCGCGGACAAGCACGGGATTATACGACGTTCAATACTTGATGAGCGACTCGACAGGATAGCCTTCCAGACGCTTTCTGCCGTCGAGGAATGTCAGCTCCACTACAAAGCCCAAACCGGCGATCTTTCCGCCGGCCGACTCGACGAGTTTGACGGTTGCGGCGGCGGTGCCACCGATGGCAATCAGGTCGTCGACGATCAGGACCCGCTCACCCGGCTGAATAGCATCACTGTGGATCTCCAGGGTGTCGGTACCGTACTCCAGATTGTACTCTTCACCGATGGTTTGCGCAGGTAGTTTGCCGGGCTTGCGCACCGGCACGAAGCCGGCATTCAAGTTGTAGGCCACAATCGATCCGAACATGAATCCCCGCGACTCGATGCCCACAACCTTGTCTACGTGCTCGGTCGAGAATAGCCAGACGAACTGATCGATCGTCATGCGCAACGCCCGAGGATCCTGCAGGAGGGTCGTGATGTCGTAGTAGAGGATCCCGGGCTTGGGAAAATCCGGTACCTCACGAATATGTTTCTTGAGCTCGTCCACGGTCAAACCTCTTCGGGATTCTCGGTTTCCGCGGTCTGCCCCGCGCTCCTGGCACCCCGGCCTATGATCCAGAAGCCGACGACCAGCAGAATCACAAAGGCAATCGTCAGGATGTTCAAGTACTTCTCGATAAAGAGCTTGGCCGTCTCACCCAGGAAGTAGATCAGCGCCGCTACCAGCATGAATCGTCCTGTCCGAGACACGATGGAGGCGATGACAAAGACTCTGAAATTGATCGCAAAGGCGCCGCCAGAGACCGTAAAAAGCTTGTACGGGAGGGGCGTCAGACCGGCCACGCCGATCGCCCAGGCGTTGTATCGGTCGTAGTACCGCTCCACAGATTCGACCTTCTCCCGTGGGAACATTCGGAGCAGAAGCGGTCGGCCACCGTAATAGCCCAAGGCATAGCCGGCCATGCCACCCAGAATCGATCCTATCGAGCACACCAGGGCGAACCAGAAAGCCAGCTCGGGCCGACCGAGGCTCAACGCGATCAACAGGATATCGGGTGGGATCGGGAAGACACTGCTCTCCAGAAAAGCAAGCCCAAGAAGCGCCCACCCTCCGTAGGGGGTCGCCGCGAACGCCTCCACCCAATGCAGAACGCCGGTCAGCCAGTCGTGAAGTTGCGACCAGATCTCGCTCAGAAAGCTCATATTCAACCCCCGTCCCACCCGTGACGGCCGATCAGGGGCACAAAAGTGACCGGTTCGTGCACGGTTCGCCGTAGGCCTTGACGCAATTTTCGATAGACGACCAGAATCTGCTCGTTCCGGGCACCCTCCGGGATCAACAGGCGCCCGCCCACTCGCAGCTGCTCCAACAACGGTGGCGGCACCTGTGGCGAGCCGGCGGTGACCATGATTCGATCAAACGGCGCCACATCGCTCCAACCAACCGTGCCATCGAATGTTTGGACCTTGACATTATCGAGGCCGAGCTCCCGCATCCTTTGTATCGCCTGATGGGCCAGATCCGCAATACGCTCCAGGCTATAGACGCGCCGGGCGAGGTGCGCCAGGATCGCAGTCTGATACCCCGAGCCGGATCCGATCTCGAGAATGCTGTGCTCTGGTTTGACAGCCAGCAGCTCGCTCATTCGCGCCACGATGTAGGGCTGGGAGATGGTCTGGGAGGAGCCGATGGGCAAGGCGTGGTCGCCGTACGCCTGTGCGCGGACGTGCTCGGGTACGAAGCGATGTCGAGGGATCTTCTGGATGGCATCGAGGACACGCCGATCCTTGATCCCTCTTTTCTCCAGTAGCTTCACCAAGCGACGGCGTTGATAGTCGTATTTGTCGGTCACCCGCCGATGCCCTCCACCAGAGCATTCAGCCGATCTTGGAGTTGGGTGTAGCCTTCGAGACCCCTGTAGTCCGTCAGATCGAGGTGCAACGGTGTGATCGATACCAGGCCGGAGCTTACGGCTGCGTGATCGGTACCCTCCTCCTCCTGCCACTCCGGCGTCCCGGCAATCCAAAAGTAATTCTTGCCCCGAGGGTCCTTCTTCTCGACCACGACCTGTTGATATTTCCGCTTGCCGAGTCGGGTGAACCGAACCCCGCCGATCTCGCCAGCTGGGATGTTTACGTTCAGGAGCAGATCCGCGGGCAGGGACTCGCTGAGAAGCACTTCGATAAACCGCTTGGCGAATCTCGCGGCGCTCTGAAAAGAGAAGTGCTCACCGATCTCTTGGCTGAACGCCACCGACGGGATCCCGAGGAGAGTGCCCTCGAAAGTGGCGCTGACGGTACCGGAATAGGTCACATCGTCGCCCATGTTGGGCCCGAAATTCACCCCCGATACCACCAGGTCAGGGGGATTGTCCTTGAGCAACCAGAGGACAGCGAGGTTGACACAGTCGGTAGGCGTTCCGTCTACTGAGTAGACATTGGTCTCCAGCTGTTGCATCCGGAGAGGACGATGGAGGGTCAAGGAGTGCCCAGAAGCGCTCTGCTCCCGATCTGGGGCAACGACAAAGACTTCGCTGACCTCGCCCAGCGCCGCAGCCAGCATCTTGATGCCTTCCGAGAAGACACCGTCGTCGTTGGTCACCAGGATGCGGGGCATGGGTCGGCTCAGATCTCCGATTCAGTGTCGAGGTATTTGGCGACCAGAGGCGCCAGATTCCGTCGCGTCGCCGCCGGGATCACGGACGGATCGGTGATCAGGGCCGATTGCAGAGCAGTTGCACACTCACACGTTCGCTCGATGGGCAGACGTCGGAGGATTCGTCGAACCACATCCTGCGCAGTTGCAGCGTTCTGTTGGATCACCTCCATGACCGCATGTCCGCTGACGTCGTCTTCTTCCTCGTGCCAGCAGTCGTAGTCGGTGATCAAGGCCAAGGTGGCGTAGCAGATCTCCGCTTCCCTGGCGAGCTTGGCCTCCTGCAGGTTGGTCATACCGATTACGTCAACACCCCACTGACGGTAGATGTGCGATTCAGCACGGGTCGAGAACTGGGGCCCCTCAATGCAGATGTAAGCACCGCCGTCGTGGGCCCGGGCCCCAGCCTGCTTCGCAGATTCGTAGAAGATCGGCCGCAGGGTGGAGCAGACCGGGTTGGCAAATGCGATATGAGCGACCAGGCCGTCACCGAAGAAGGTATCGGCCCGGTGGCGAGTCCGATCGACAAATTGATCGGGAACCAGGATATCGGTCGGCCGGTACTCCTCCTTCATGGATCCGACAGCACTCACCGAGACGATCCACTCCACACCGAGCTGTTTGAACCCGTAGATGTTGGCTCGATAGTTCAACTCTGAAGGCAAGAGCTTGTGACCCCGACCGTGACGGGCGAGGAAGGCCACTCCGGCGTCTTCCAGCTGTCCGATGACGTAGGGATCCGATGGGTCACCGAAGGGCGTCGAGATTCTCTTCTCTTCGCGTACCTCGAGACCCTCCATGTGATAGAGACCACTCCCGCCGATGACACCGATGCGAATCTCGCTCATGGTTCCTCCCCTCAGCCGATCTGGGCGATGGCGCTGAGCACTCGATGGGCTGTCTTCAAAGCCCGCCGCCCCTGCATCCCATTCACCAGACGCCCTGGTTCACCACGGCAGGCCACCACAAAGCTCTCGAGCTCTCGCTTGAGGGGCTCCTGTTTTTCGACCGGCAGAGAATCAGGGACGATGTCGCGCCCGTCGGCCTTCTCCTCCAGTCGGAAGCCCTTGATCTCCTGTTGGTGGTAGTCCACCGAGTAGTATCCGCGCGACGGCAGAAACGCTCGCAGCTTCCTCACCCGTTCGGCGGAGACCCGGGACGCCGTCAGATTGGCCACACATCCCGAGGTCAGGGCGATCCGCGCATTGGCGATATCGATGCGGTCCGAGAGCACGCTGATTCCCGTGGCCCTGACCTCGGCCACCGGGCTGTCATCCAGGGCATGCAGAATCTGCAGGTCGTGAATCATCAGATCGAGAACCACATCGACGTCGAGGCTGCGTGGCGAGAAGGCTGCCAGCCGGTGGATCTCGATAAATCCAGGGCGCTGGTCCATCTCGATAAGTCTCTCCACCGCCGGGTTGAAGAACTCCACATGACCGACTGCCAGGACGGTGTCACCGGCAGCGTCGACGAGCCGATCGGCCTCCTGCAGGCTCGCGGCTATGGGTTTCTCGACCAGGACATGAATCCCCCGCTCCAGCAACGAACACCCGACATTGGCATGATCCATCGTCGGCACCGCGACGACTGCGGCGTCGATCTCCATGGCGAGTGCGTCCGGATCGGTGAAGACCCGAGCGCCGAATTCCTCCCCTACTGCGCCAGCCACATCCGGCTGCAGATCGTAGATACCCACCAACTCGACCTGTGGCAGGCTCGATAAAATCCGCACGTGATGGCGTCCCAGGGCACCCGTGCCAATCACTCCTGTCCGGAGTGTCGCTGATTCGGAAGCCAGGGCTAGCCTCCCCTGGTCCCTTGCCTACCCGGCAAGGACGTGATCAAACCACGCTGGCTGGATTCGAGGAACTCGATCAAGTAAGAGATCTCTTCGGTCTCTTCTAACTCCGCTCGCATCCGTTCGATCGCCTGGGTGGGATTGAGCTTGGATCGCAAAAGAAAGCGCATGGCGGCGGCGAGGAGCTGGACCGTCTTGTCCTCAAATCCCTTGCGCTCCAAACCGATGGTGTTGACCCCGTAGCAGGCCGGCTTGATACCGACGGTTTTCACCCACGGCAAAGCGTCCCTGGTAATGACCGAGTAGCCGCCGATATAAGCGTGCCGCCCGACTCTGCAGAATTGATGGACGGCACTGAAAGCACCGATAGTGGAATCGTCGGCGACCTCCACGTGACCGGCCAGCGTCGCGGCGTTGCTGAACACGGTTCTGTTGCCGACGTGGCAATCATGGGCCACGTGGGTGTAGACCATGAAAAGGTTGTCATCGCCGATGGAGGTCAGACCACCCCCCTCCTCGGTCCCACGATGGATGGTGCAAAACTCCCGAAACCGGTTGCGGTCACCCACCTCCAGGCGGGTCTCGCCACCGCGAAACTTCAGGTCTTGCGGCTCGAATCCCACACAGGCATGGGGAAAGATCCGATTCTCCTTACCGATCCTGCTCGGACCGTAGACTTGGGCGCACGACCCAACCTGGGTGCCCTCGCCCAGAGTCACATCGGCGCCAATAACCGCATTCGGACCGATCTCGACGCCATCCGCCAGCACCGCAGTCGGATCGACGATGGCTGCCGGGTGAACATCTATGCTCATACTGTTTGTACTCCCCTCCGCACGGACTCTACTTGCCAAAGGAGAACGAGGTATTGGTTCTGGAGTCGGTGCGAGCGCCTGGGTTGACGGCCTAGCGATCGATCATGGCCGATGTGCATACCGCTTCAGCTGCCACCTGACCGTCGACGATGGCCTTTCCCGAGAGCTTACAGTGGTTGGCCCGTCGCCGCAGGACCTCGACCTCGTAGCGGACCTGGTCACCGGGGACGACTGGACGGCGGAACCGGGCACGATCGACGGACATGAAATAGAGCAGTTTGTTGGCCCGATCGGGATCGTCATGCAGGAGCAGGATGCCACCGGTTTGCGCCATCCCCTCCACCAGGAACACGCCTGGTAGAACCGCGTGCCCGGGGAAGTGCCCAGTGAAGATCCCTTCACCGACGGTTACATTCTTGATCGCCACGATCCGCTGCCCCGATTCGATCTCCAGGACACGATCGACGAGGAGAAAGGGATAGCGATGGGGAATGACACTCTTGATCCACTCCAGATCCCAGACTTTCTCCTCACGACTCACTCTCGTCCCCCTTTTCGGCTGCCGACAGCTGCTTCTCCAATTGCTCGAGACGCTTCTTCATTTCACCCAGGCGCGCCAGCATCGCCTGCTGTCGGCCCCAAGCTGTAAAGTCACCTGCCGGGATACCACCGACCTTACGACCTGCAGCCACCGACTTGAATACCGCTGACTTGGCGGCGACCTGGACACCATCGCCGAGCTTCAGATGTCCGGCGACCCCTGCCTGGCCGGCCAATATGACCCCATCTCCCAGAAGGCTGCTTCCAGCAATCCCGGACTGGGAGATCAACAGGCAGCGCCGGCCAATCCGGACATTATGGGCCACCTGCACCAGATTGTCGATTTTGGCTCCGGCGCCGATTCTTGTCTCATCGATGAGCGCTCGATCGACAGTGGTGTTGGCGCCGACCTCCACGTCGTCCTCGAGAACGACCCGACCGGCGTGTTCCAATTTGACGTGGGTATTCTCATATAGGGCATAGCCGAACCCGTCGCTACCCAAAACGACCCCTGAGTGCAGAATACAGCGCTCTCCCACTAGAGTTCCGTCATAGAGCACCACTCGAGGGTAGAGAATCGAATCTCTGCCGATCACGCAACCACGACCGATCACGACATGCGAGTGTAGCTCCACTCCCGGGCCGATGGTGGCGCCGGTGCCGACGACGACGTAGGGTCCCACGGCAGCGCCGGGATCGATCTCAGCTCTGTCTTCGACGATGGCCGTCTCGTGCACGCCGGGAGCGAGTCGCTGCCGCGGATAGACCACGCCCATGATCTGGGCCAGGGCATGATACGGGTTCGGGGCCAGCAAGAAGTCCTTGTCCACACCTTCGAGAGGGTGCTCT
>Ga0255052_10003907_pt1 | contig 10110 bp, 11 predicted proteins | sample JV7_2_21_MG_FD_188632 | JGI IMG/M metagenome (GOLD analysis project Ga0255052, IMG submission 188632) | Seawater microbial communities from Jervis Inlet, British Columbia, Canada - JV7_2_21 | ecosystem: Environmental > Aquatic > Marine > Inlet | place: Canada: British Columbia | collected...
AGCGAAGTGAAACTCTCAGGATGAACGCCGTCTCAGTATCAGGATTCCGGTATACGCCTTGTGATGGTCCGGTCAGGTTAACCCAAACCATTGCACGTCGCAGAGTTCGTTGGATGAGAACCGGGTGATTATCGATTCAATGCCGTACGCCGGGCTAATTCAGGGTCATGTTGATCTGTCGGGTAATGCCTGCAGTCACCGTCGCTGCCGCCCGCTCTGCAGCGGGATAGTCTTCAAGTACAGAATCAATCACCGTCTGCAAACTATCCTTCACGCTGGCGGCCATCGAACGCGCGCTTCGACGAACAAACGCTTTTGTAAACCCACACTCAGTCGCGAAATCTTCCCAGTCCTGTTGGCTTATTCGATCAATGTATAAAGCATTTCCGATACGCAAGCTCATATCTCGCGTATGCGCAGCAGGTCCGGCGTCGGGTGCCCATGCCCCGCTTGCCGCTTCAAAATTAAGCCCATACGTACACACACTGTCATAAAGCGGTGTCACCCTGATCGTGCCGTCATCCAAAAACAGTAAGGCATAATTTTTTAAATGGGCATCAGGATTATGTAACAGTACATTTAAAATAACCTGGTTTAGTAAACGTAAACGCTCTAAAGCAGGTGATATGATCAAGCCTTTCTCGCCAAGCTTGTCCAGAAGCTTAAAGCATGGATCTAATAATCTTGCCTTTGGGCTTCCCATTTCATACTTCTGAACTGGCATCCGCCCCAGGGCCAGGCAAAAGTCTTCCTGGTGTAGTCGCCTGACCCCACGTCCAGAACCCGGCCGATCAAAGCGCCGAATCCGGTAGCAGTTTTCCCATATTTCGGTTTCAGGAACTTCCTCTTCCCCCAAAATTGACCGGGCCAGCCTCATTGTCAGAAGTTCTGTGAACACAGACCTTGGAAGGCACCCTGGTATCCGGGGTTTCAATATGTGACTGGTTGGAGCGCCATTTTCAGGTAAATAGGGGTTGTCATTAGCGTCAAAAAACAAGGCGGTTTTGGCTTGCGCACCGGCCAGGGATAACCGAATGACTCGACCTGGAAATTGAAGCGGATACTGGTGGGCATATTGCCGCCAGGAGTTGAAGTCCTCCAGACTCAGAGGAATATATCGCGGTTCGTCCTCGAATGGTGATTCATCCCCCGGCCAAAATGATAACGCACCCGCACTTTCTCTCCCAATAGCTGACAACAGGCCGAAGTCATGCTCTGCATCTACATGTAACAGTCGTTCCAGTCGATTGCGCAGACCCTTTCCCTCCGGGAGAAAGGTTGCAACAAATGGTGCAACGTCGGCATGCTCGTATACAACATCATCAATGGGAAGCCTGAGAGATACCGGGGCTCGTCCTTCTTCCAGCCATGACTCAAGATACCGGAATTCCAATGCACCTCCAGGGCCTTCAGTTAATTGGGCGCAATGCGTATTGTTGAAATAGACCTTAAGCGTATTCATTATCACCCTTCGCTATTTGGATCTGACCATCAAGAAAAAGGCGCAAGCCCAGTCTCTTGATGACCTGGACTACTTTTCCCAAAGAGGCCGACTCTTTTCCCCGCTCCAACTCTGACAAGAAACGTTCTCCCACGCCGCACAACCCAGCAGCATCCCGCTGGGTTAGTCCTATTAATTTCCGACGCTGACGAATCGCCTCGCCCAGTGCCAAAGCATCTGTAACTTCCATAATGCATCCTATTTTTCTTACCGTTCAGTAAGATTATAAGTATTTTCAGGTGATTTCAAGTGAATCTTACCGATCGGTAAGAATTTAGCAACAATTGACAAAAGATATGAAATTTTACCGAGCGGTAAGAAATTTTCAAGAGGCAAGAGGGATCACGTCACCACCATCGCAACCATTGCCATTCTGGAAGGTCATGCCCCGATAGCCTAAAAAACATCAAAATGGATTCCGGCTTCCGCCGAAATGACCGATTGTTCTGTTTTCCGCCCGAGGGGCGAAAAAATCACTCCAGGTCCAGAAAACTCCGCAATTGCTCCGAGCGCGTCGGATGACGTAACTTCCGCAATGCCTTGGCCTCGATCTGCCGGATACGTTCACGCGTTACATCGAACTGCTTGCCCACCTCTTCCAACGTGTGGTCGGTGTTCATGTCGATGCCAAAACGCATCCGCAGTACTTTTGCCTCACGCGGCGTCAGCCCGCCAAGCACGCCCTGCACGGTACCGGTCAGACCGGTACCCGTGGCAGACTCCACCGGTGACGCAATATTGGCATCTTCGATAAAGTCACCCAGGTGTGAATCTTCGTCATCGCCGATAGGGGTCTCCATCGAGATCGGCTCTTTTGCGATCTTGAGCACCTTGCGTACCTTGTCCTCGGGCATTTCCATACGTGTGGAAAGTTCCTCGGGGGTCGGCTCGCGGCCCATTTCCTGCAACATCTGGCGCGAAATACGATTGAGCTTGTTGATCGTCTCGATCATGTGCACCGGGATGCGAATGGTGCGTGCCTGGTCTGCGATCGAGCGGGTAATGGCCTGCCGTATCCACCAGGTCGCATAGGTGGAAAATTTATAACCACGGCGGTACTCAAATTTGTCCACCGCTTTCATCAGGCCGATGTTGCCTTCCTGGATCAGGTCGAGGAATTGCAAACCGCGGTTGGTGTATTTCTTGGCAATGGAAATGACCAGCCTGAGGTTGGCTTCGACCATTTCCTTCTTGGCGCGACGGGCCTTGGCCTCACCGATTGACATGCTGCGGTTGATGTCTTTCAAATCAGCGATGGTGACACGGTTACCAAGCTGCAGGCGGCCAAGCCGGGTTTGTAACTCAAGAATCTCGTTGCTGTACTCAGCCAGTGCAGCGACCCATTTCTGCTTGCCTGACAATACAGAATCCAGCCATTTGTGATTGGCTTCGTTCTCGGTAAAACTCCTGACGAATGTCTGCTTTGGCATTTTTGCCTGGCGCACGGCCATTTGCATGATGGCGCGCTCGTGCTCACGGGTTCTGGAAACCGCATAGCGCAGGCGATCGACAAGGTGGTCCACCATCTTGGCCGGCAGCTTCAGGAACATGAACATTTCGGCCATTTCATCCAGGTACCTTTGAGCCTTGGCGTAACCGGGGCCATGCGCGTCATTCAGCTGGATGAATTTTGCGTGGAGGTTACCCAGTTTTTCAAAGTGGGCCGCGACCTCTTCCGGGTCCGGACCGGTCGGACCCTGATCTTCCTCTTCGTCGTCATCATCAGTTTTGTCGGTGGGCTTCTTCGCCACCGGCAAGGGCTCTTCCGGGGCGTTCGGGTCTATGAAATCGATCATCACCTCGGTCAGGCGTTGCTTGCCCTCCTGGTGAATGATGTACTCGCCCAGTAAAACGGTGTGGGTGGCCGGGAAACGGGCCAGCGCCATGTGCACCTGTTTCAGGCCGGCTTCAATACGCTTGGCGATAACGATTTCGCCTTCACGGGTCAACAACTCAACGGTACCCATTTCACGCATGTACATGCGTACCGGGTCGGTGGTGCGTCCAATTTCCGTTTCAACAGCAGCCAGCGCCGCCGCCGCTTCCTCGGCCGCTGTGTCATCGTCCGTTGCGGTGGTCGCATCGTCGTTCAGGATCAGGGAATCAGCATCCGGTGCCTTTTCATGCACGGAAATCCCCATATCATTGATCATGTTGATGATGTCTTCGATCTGTTCCGGGTCGACGATGTCATCGGGCAGGTGGTCGTTCACCTGGGCGTAGGTCAGAAACCCCTGCTCTTTCCCCTTGGTGATCAGATCCTTTAATTGTGACTGCTGATTTTGATTCATAAATTCTTCTTCGTGATAATTAACTATAGTCCATGAAAATCATCCCGGCGACCCCTCGGTGCCGGTGTTTTTCTATCACTCAAGATTGACGGTCATCAAGCTGCTTTTTCAGATCCTGTTGACGCTGCTGCAACGCCCTGTATTCTTCATGCTGTTCAATAATATTAGTCACTCGTGACAGCAATATTTCCACCCAACTCAAGCGCATGCGATTGACCGCATCGGTGAACTCCTGGGCCTGCTGTTCCTCCTCTCCCGGAAGATGCCAGACAGCCAGTTTTTGCAAATGACCCAATGCCGGGTGGCCATGCCACAACTCCACTAGCTGCGCGGTTGTGATATTAGGGCGTTGAGCGCAGAAATCAACAAGTTCCCTGAAGATTTCCACACCCGGCATCTCGTCATTGCCAGGTCCCCGAAAATCGTCAATGTTGCCTGCTTGAGCGGCCAATGAGGGGTTTTGCACCAGGTGCGCCAATGCGATGCGCATGGGGGTACGTCGCTGTACGGGTTTACCCCTGGTGGATGAAGCTGCAGGCGTGGCATGTGTCCGCCGTTGCAATCTGTGCCTTGCAAGGGTTTCCAGGCGCTCCGTCATCATGTCGCGAAAGATGCCTTCCGGTAAGGATTCAATATGGGGTTTTGCCTGTTCAACCAGGCGCGCCCGCGCGTCCAGGCTGCCAAGATCCAATGCTGCGGTGAAGTGCTCGAAGAAATATTCCGACAGGGTACTGGCGCTTTCGATCAGCCGTGCAAATTCATCGCTGCCATGTCTGCGCACCATGCTATCCGGATCTTCACCTTCCGGCAAAAACAGGAATTTCGCCTGCAGGCCTTCCCGTAGTTTAGGCATGGTTGCTTCCAGCGCACGCCAGGCGGCTTTGCGGCCCGCTTTATCACCATCGAAGCAGAATACAACCGTATCGGCGGCACGGAACAGAATTTCCACCTGGATGGCGGTGGTGGCGGTACCGGATGTGGCGACGGTATTCCTGAAGCCATACTGTGCCAGCGCCACCACGTCCATGTAGCCTTCAACGACAATGATGCGGTCCAGACGCCCGGACCGCTGGCGCGCCAGGTAGAGACCGTACAATTCCCTGCCTTTATGGTACAGCTCGGTTTCAGGTGAATTCAGATACTTGGGTCCGTCATCGGCCAGTGCACGGCCACCAAACGCGATGACCCGGCCACGACGGTCATGGATCGGAAACATGACGCGGTCACGGAATTTGTCGTAGCTGCCACGTTTGCCTTCACTGAGCATCCCCGCCTGTTTCAGCAAAGCCAGTTTTCGTCCATCCGTACCCAGCTGCTTGATCAACGCATCCCATCCGGGGGGGTGCGTACCCGATGTCAAAATCATGCTGGATTTCAGCGGATACGCCGCGAGCTTCCAGATATTCGCTTGCCACGGGGTGGTTTTTCAACTGCTTGCGATAAAATTTCGCGCACTTGTCCAGCAACTCAAAAAGGCCGGTGTCGGGACGCTGATCCTGGCTACCGCTGGCGGGGACTTCAAGACCGGCAGTACGGGCCAGCTCCCCAACAGCATCCAGAAATTCCAGGCCTTCATACTGCATCAGAAAGCCGATCGCGGAGCCGTGCGCGCCACAACCAAAGCAATGATAGAACTGTTTCCTTGGGCTGACAGTAAACGAAGGGGTTTTCTCTTCGTGGAAAGGGCAAACCGCCTGGAACTCGCTGCCCGCCCGTTTTAACGGGATACGTCTTTCTATCAACTCTACAATGTCGCTACGCGCCAGGACTTCTTCGATAAAGGCATCGGGTATACGACCGCTCATGGACTTGTTATCGCCCCGGTGTCTTGCAGGGTGTCGGAATAAGGATAAACGGGCCTGTTGCCAGGGGGGAGGGCAAAGACTTGGCCCGGGGCATGATCAGGTGCTTAACTGTGCCTTCACAGCGACGCTTACGGCTTTCATGTCTGCGCGGCCCTGCAACTCTCCGCGGAGCCTGTTCATGACCGCGCCCATATCACGTATGCTGCTGGCTTTTGTTGCTGCGATAGCCTCCTCGATCAGGGCGGCTACTTCTGTTTCGCTCAGTGCTTCAGGCAGGTAATTCGCGATCAGGTCCAGTTCGAATTTTTCCTGTGCAGCCAGGTCATCCCGGTTTGCCGACTGATATTGTTGCAGGGAATCCCGCCGTTGTTTGACCATCTTGTCGAGTACACCAAGCACGGCCTGGTCATCCATCTCAATACGCTTGTCTACTTCTATCTGCTTGATCGCCGCGGTGATCAGACGCAACGCCGTCAGACGCCTTTGATCACGCGCACGCATGGCGGACTTGACGTCATCCTGGATTTGGGTTTTCAAAGTCATGGCGACACAAAATGGAAAACTTCGGTTATTGATTTGACGCGGGCCCTGCTCCGCGCCGGATAAGACTCCGGGAACAAAAGGCTCCGGACCCAATATAAATTAACACGGATAAATTAACACGGATAAATCAATACGGACAAATCAATACATACGGGTACGACGAATGTTTTCCCGTGACAGGCGACGCAGGTTACGTTTTACTGCGGCTGCAGCCTTACGCTTGCGTTCCTGTGTTGGTTTTTCGTAATACTCACGGCGACGGGTTTCCGCCAGTACACCGGCCTTTTCACACGAACGCTTGAAGCGACGCAGTGCATATTCAAATGGTTCGTTTTCGCGAACTTTTACGCTGGGCATTGTTACTCCGTTTAATCAGTTGTGCCTAAAATAGGCGTAGCCAACTATTTTAACATTTATACCGTACTTGTTGCAAAGGCCACGGCGCCACCCCGGCGCGGATCACCGGCAGCATGGAATTCACCGTTGCTGAGCCGTTCCACCGCGTGTACGCCACCAAAAAAAAGATTGGCTTCCGGCCACCGCTCAACACCAGGCCAACTGGCCTGCAATGAAGCCATAGCGCTGCCTGAGAAACCGTCCTCAATACTCAGGTGCTTATCTTCAAGATGGAGCCGCGGAGCCCTCACCGCCTGCTCCAGATCCATGTCAAATTCCAGCAGGTTGACCAGCACCTGCAAAATGGCGCTGCGTATCCGGTTGGAACCGCCTGAACCCAGTGCGATCTTTCCGCCATCGGACAGGCTTACCAGCGTGGGTGTCATCATGGAAGCCAGTCGCATGCCGGGTGGTATACGGTGGAACCCGCCGGGGTTGAGGTCTTCTTCACCCAGCATGTTATTCAACATGAAGCCACGGCCGGGCAAAATGTAAGACGAACCCTCCCCGTTTGACAGGGTCAGGCTGGCCATGTTGCCGGCTGCATCTGCCACGCTCAAGTGGGTGGTGCCGCGGGAAACCACACCTCCGTTTTGCATGGTCTTGTGCCACTGCTCGAGATTCCGTGTATCCAGCATATTTTCTGCGGTTGCACGATCCAGACCAGCCACCATACCGGGACCCCGCCTTTCCAGACTGGCCGCCTGCATGGCCTGTGCCAATGCCATTGCGTGCTGTTCACTACCCCAATCATGTTTCCCGGGACGCACCCGATCCAGCAATGACAGGGCAAACACGGTCAGGCAACCACCCGGTGATGGCGGGCTGTTTACACTGACCCTGGCACCGTGTGACCCCGCTGTGACCGGCCTTCGCCGGATTACCCGGTAGGATTGCAGGTCAGCGGCGGTAATCAGACCCCCCTGTCGGGCGCAGTCATTTACCAGTTGCTGACCTGGCTCACCAAGGTAAAACCACTCTGGACCGTGACTGGCCAACGCTTCGAACGTGGCGGCCAGATCCGGATTGGCAATATAGTCACCGATTTCCGCCAGTCGTCCGGGGCGATACATTGAAGCCGCCAGTCCCATTGCTTCAGGGCTGGCCTGGATAATGGGTTCCAGAATTTCGCTGATGTATCTTTGCAGCGCATTGACCCGTACCCCTTTGCGCGCCAGGCACACGGCCGGTTCAATAATTTGTGCTAACGGCAAACGACATAACTCGTTGTGGATTGCAAATAGCCCGGCAACCACCCCCGGCACCGCGATCGAGCCCATACCGATGTGAAATTCCTGGGTGGCGGTGCCGAAATCTACGTCGATCGGATAGAAATCCATTTCACCTTCGCTGGCGGAAGGTGTTTGGGTGAAAAAATCGAACACCCGGGCTTCGTTGCCGGCGGCCTGGGCAAGTAAAAACCCTCCACCACCAAGACTGGCCAGCATCGGCTCGCACACACAGGCTGCGCACATGGCCCCCAACGCTGCGTCAAATGCATTACCGCCCTGTTCAAGCAGCAGCCTGGCGGCTTTTGAAGTTTCCCTGTGCCCCGATGCGACAGCACCCAATAATCCGGTCAAGACCCACCCCGTTTGCAAATTCACCTGCCATGTTAACCCAGCCCGCTCCAATACCCATCAATTTGTCTCCGCCAACAACCGCATAAAACACGCACAAGCTATGTAGGGTGGACATTCATGTCCACCATTCAAACATCCACCAAAAATCTCGCAGCTTTCAAACCAATAAATACACATCCCCACCAACCACAAATATCACTCCATGGACTTGTCGAGAAGCCATTCCCGGCCTATATGCTTTACAATCGCAAACCCAACTTTGAAATGAACGAGATGATCGTACTCGGCATAGAAACATCCTGTGATGAAACCGGCGTCGCGCTCTATGACAGCGAGGCCGGATTACGTGCCCATACCTTGTTCAGCCAGGTTGAAATCCATGCCGAGTATGGCGGCGTGGTACCGGAAATTGCCTCGCGTGACCACGTACGCAAGCTGTTGCCGCTGATCAACCAGTGCCTCGGCCAGGCGGGTCTGGAGCGCGCTGATATTGACGCGGTGGCCTACACCGCCGGGCCGGGCCTGATCGGTGCTTTACTGGTTGGCACGGCTGTCGGGCGCAGTATTGCCCTGGGTCTGGAGCGGCCCGCCATTGCCGTCCACCACATGGAGGGCCACCTGCTCGCACCGATGCTCGAAGATGAAATGCCATCTTTTCCATTTGTGGCGTTGCTGGTTTCTGGTGGTCATACCTTGCTGGTGGAAGTACAAGCGATTGGCCACTACCGTATCCTCGGCGAGACCCTGGATGACGCAGCCGGAGAAGCATTTGACAAAACCGCAAAATTACTGGGGCTCGGTTATCCGGGCGGCCCGGTATTGGCCAAACTGGCCGAACATGGCGACGCCGGGCGTTTTTCATTTCCAAGGCCGATGACCAACCGCCCGGGGCTCGATTTCAGCTTCAGCGGTTTGAAGACGCACACCCGTAACCTGTGGATCAACAGTGATCAAACTGAATCGACACAGGCTGATATTGCCGCTGGCTTCCAGCAGGCTGTAGTTGACACGCTGGCCATCAAGTGCCGGCGCGCATTGCAACACACCCGTGCGCAACACTTGATAATAGCCGGCGGCGTCGGCGCCAATCTGGCTCTGCGCGAGGCCTTGCTGGACGACGGCAAGAAACATGGCTGGAAAGTTTCCTACCCAAGGCTTGAATTTTGCACTGATAATGGTGCAATGATTGCCTTTGCCGGCTGTCAGCGACTGCTGGCCGGCCAGCGGACCGGTCCCGGCCTGCAGGCCTTTGCACGCTGGCCTCTGGATCAACTTCCGGGCCTGGAGAAATCAGTATGAGCTTCAACACAACTGCCACAGATCTCGTATTCATTGAGGATTTACGGATACAGACCGTGATCGGTGTGTTCGACTGGGAACGCGAAATCACCCAGACGATCAGCCTTGATCTGCAAATGGCATTTGATATCAGCAAGGCAGCCGAAAGTGATGCCATCACGGACACGCTGGATTACAAGGCGGTATCGAAACGTCTTATCCAGTTTGTTGAAGCCAGTGAGTTTCAGCTGGTCGAAGCGCTGGCTGAGCATTGTGCACGTATCGTGCTGGAGGAATTTCCGGTGGACTGGTTAAAGTTAAAACTGAGCAAACCCGGTGCAGTACGCGGCTCCAGCGCCGTGGGTGTCACCATCAAGCGGGAGGCCGCGCACTATGCGAGTTAGCGCCTGGCTGGGCCTGGGCTCCAATGTCAACCCGGAACACCATATCCGTGCCGCGATCGACACGCTGTACACACAGTTTGATGAGGTCACACTTTCACCTGCTTATGCCAGTCCCTCGGTAGGTTTTGACGGGGATGATTTCATCAACCTGGTAGCCCGGGTTGAGACCGGCATGAGTCCGATGGAGTTACGCTTGTTCCTGCGTGACCTCGAAGACCGCTACGGTCGCAAACGCGATGTGCCAAAATTTTCTGACCGTACACTTGATATCGACATCCTGTTGTACGATGACTTGGTTCTGCGCTCCCC
>Ga0255052_10003908_pt1 | contig 10109 bp, 5 predicted proteins | sample JV7_2_21_MG_FD_188632 | JGI IMG/M metagenome (GOLD analysis project Ga0255052, IMG submission 188632) | Seawater microbial communities from Jervis Inlet, British Columbia, Canada - JV7_2_21 | ecosystem: Environmental > Aquatic > Marine > Inlet | place: Canada: British Columbia | collected...
TCACAGAATCGGTTGAGGTGGGGCAATTGCTAAGTCCCGGTTCGGAAATTTGTGAACTGGTGGGAACGGACGAATTCTGGATCCAAGTACCGATTCCGTTTTCTGATCTGAGATGGGTGCAATTGCCCGAAGATGGCCGGCCTGGGGCCCAAGCGCGGGTGATATTGGATACGGGAGAGGCAGAATCCCCGGCCTGGAAGGGCAGGGTCATACGCCTTTTAAGCGACCTGGATCCCCTCGGACGCATGGCACGGTTGATTGTGTCGGTAACGGATCCCCTGGATCTTCGTCGGAGGTCCGGTAGCAAACTGCCCTTGCTTCTGGGCAGCTTTGTCGAAGTGCAAATCGATGCCGGGGAGTTGGAAGATACGCTGACGATTCCTCGATCTGCCCTGAGGGAAGGAAACCAGATTTGGGTCGTTGGTGACGATCATTTGTTAAAGATTCTTCCGGCCACCATCCTCTGGCGCGAAACGGAGACGGTACTCATTTCCAATAACGTGGAAAAAGGAGATCAACTCATCGTGAGCGATTTGCGCGTGGCGCTTCCGGGAATGGAAGTGGCCTCTCAACCTGCTACTGTTTATCCCGAACTGGTGGCAGGAATGCCACAGGAAAACTGATATGGACCGCAACCCGTTTGATGACACTTCTTCGGCGACCGGACTCTTGGCCTGGTTTGCCCGCAATCATGTTGCAGCCAATTTGTTGATGTTGGCTGTGGTGGTAGTGGGATTGGTCGTCGCCCGCAATATCCGTCAGGAAATCTATCCGATTTACGAGCTCGATACGATTGAGGTCAGTATGCAGTATCGGGGTGCCAGCCCTCAAGAGGTCGAACAGTCTATTTTGCTACCCATTGAGGCTGAGGTTCGCAGCCTGGAACTCACCCGTCGAATCGTATCATCAGCCTCTGAGGGACGCGCCTCGGTTTCAGTCGAAATCATGCCCGGCTTTGACCGCAACCGAGCGCTTCAGGAAGTCACGGCTGCTGTGCAACGCATCAGCATGTTTCCGGACGAGATCGAACCACCGGTCGTTTCTTTGGGATCGGGTCGACGTAGAGGTGTGGTCTACGTGTCGGTGTTTGGCGATGTGGATCAACGTACGCTGATTCAGTTTGCCCACCAGATTGAAGACGGTCTACTGGCCCAACCGGAGATATCCCTGGTGATGATGCGGGGTGTGCGTCGTCCCGAAATCCGAGTTGAGGTACCTCAGGCTCAACTCCGCTCGCTTGACCTGACGCTTGAGGAAATAGCCAACGCCATTGACCTCGCTGCCCGGGATGTGCCGGCCGGCACCATGCGAACGCCGGGCGGAGATATTCTGTTGAAGACCACCGAGCGTCGCTACTTTGGGAGCGAGTTCTTAGAGATCCCTATCAGGAGCAGCAATACCGGCGCTGAAATCAAGCTAGGGGATATTGCCACCGTTGAGGATGGATTTGAGGAGACCGAACGGGAGTCGTATTATAATGGCAGACCATCGGTTTGGATTGGGACTTACGCTTCCGAATCCCAGGCTCCTTTGAAAGTGGCTGCGGCGGTACACAGGTATGTCGAGCAGGTAAATGCCCAATTACCGCCATCGGTCGAGGTTAAGGTGTCCTATGACAGGACGGAAGATTACCAGGAGCGAATCGATCTGTTAAGGTTTAACGGAACGATTGGCTTGATTCTGGTTCTTTTAGCACTGGGATTGCTTCTGGAACTGCGAGTTGCCTTCTGGACAGCCATTGGCATTCCGGTCTCGATTCTCGGCTCGCTCATCCTGCTGCCCTTGATGGACGCCAGCATTAACATGATCTCTCTCTTCGGTTTTATTATCACGCTGGGCATCGTCGTCGACGATGCGGTCGTGGTCGGGGAGGATATCTTCCACAAAATCTCCCAGGGGATGTCGCGGATAGACGCCGCCGTGGCCGGAGTCAGAGAGATGGCCATACCGGTGATGTTTGCGGTCAGTACGAACATTATTGCCTTTCTGCCATTGCTGTTTGTGCCGGGGGAAAGCGGCCGCTTTTTTAACATTCTACCTTCGGTGATTATCGCCGTGTTTACCGTCTCCCTGGTTGAGGCACTCCTTATCTTGCCTTCGCACTTGGCGTTTTCCCGGAAGAATATTCACCCGGACTCGATCTTTTCCCGATTTGACAGAGTCCAGACCAGACTCCGTCTCAAAATCGATGCGGCCATGGAGCGTTTCTATCACCCCATCCTGGCGGCGGCAGTCCGATATCGTTACATTACCCTGGCAGTTTTTGCCTCCTCATTTCTGATGGTCGTCGCATACCTGTTCAGTGGCCGGGTAAATTTCACCTTTAATCCTACCATTGAAAATGACTACATTCAGGGAGAGATTGAAATGCCCACCGGCACTCCGGTGGCACGCACCCGAGAAGTGGCATTCCTGATTGAAGCGGCGGCCAAAAGGGCGATAGCAAAATGCGGCGAAGAAGGGATCGTACGCGGGATTAGTATAGGGATAGCCTATCGTAACAGTAATGGAGCCAGTGTCTCCTGCAAACTGGTGCCGCAAAGCCAACGTAACATAACCGGCGCCGGCTTTGTTGAGCTTTGGCGCGCGGAAGTACCGGAAATTCCCGACATAGAGTCCCTCTTTTTTGACTACCTGGCGGGTCCGGGCGGTGAAGCTGAGATCGATATTCAACTGGCTCATCCGGAAGTGGATACCTTACGTCTTGCGGCTGAAGCGCTCGGTGAGAAGGTTGCACGATATCCCGGAGTGACCGATATCCGCAAAGGCTTTGGTAAGGAGATGCCGCAAATCAGTTTTGAGATCAAGCCGGCGGGACAAACGCTGGGGATTACCGCTCGCGATTTGGGTCAACAGATCCGCAACGCGTTTTACGGGGCGGAAGCACTGCGTCAACCCCGCGATCGCGAAGAGCTGCGCGTTATGGTGCGGTTGCCGGAATCTGACCGAAGGTCTTTAAGTGGGTTGGAGGGGCTTATAATCAAAGCAGCCAATGGTGCCGAGATTCCGATTAACCAGGCGGCAAAAATTATTGAAACGACCGCACCCGTCCGTATCGAACGTGTGGACGGAGGCCGCGTTCTGAATGTGACTGCCAATGTGCTCCATAATATTACCAATGGAAACAAGGTGTTATCCTCTCTGGAAAAAAAAGAACTGCCGGATCTTTTGAGACGTTTTCCAGGCCTGCGTTACTCCTTCGAAGGGACGCAGCGAGAGCAGCGTGAAGCAACGAATAATTTGAGTATCGGACTCACAGCTTCCTTGTTCGCCATTTTCGCCATCATGGCTGCGTTCCTGAGAAGTTATGTCCAATCGGTCGTTGTGTTGCTGACCATTCCCTGGGGATTGGCCGGGGCTGTCCTGGGCCATATCGTGTTGGGTTTTGATCTCAGCATCTTCAGCGTATTGGGCATGATCGCCTTGTGCGGAATGGTGGTCAATGGTGGCTTTGTCTTGGCCATGACCCGCAATCGTTATTTGGCCCGAGGGGTTTCCATCAACGAAGCGACCATCAGGGCCGCCGAGCGTCGTTTCCGGCCCATCTTCCTGACCGCTGTAACCACGTTTCTGGGTCTGGGTCCCATGATATTTGAAACCAACGAGCAGGCCCTCTTTCTGGTCCCAATGGCTATTTCCCTGGGAGTGGGAACCCTTGCCTCATCCCTGGTTGTGCTGATTCTGGTACCGGTCAGTTTTGTAATTCTTGAGGAGCTTGAATCGCTGAAATCCCAAGAGGAACGCTCTGCGAAAGATCCGGTGTTACCATCAGGGGTTGGGGAAGTATTCTATGCTCCTAGTCAGGACTGAAGGAATGGAGATTTCCCTGATTTTGGCGAAGTCTCTCCAGCCGATCATTGACCTTTTTCAGGTCTCTAATAGCTTAAAGTCATGTGTCCCATCTTGCCTTGACAAGCACAGTCGGTCGCGACTTTGGGCGATGGCCAACGTCACAGCCAGGCAGACAGTGACGCAAAGTAATACTGTCGTTCTAATTCACACCGGCTCTGATTGTTCCCCGACTACTGATAGCTATATGTTGTATCCGGACTCAGTGTTTATTTCATTACGTCCCTTAAACTTTATCCGGGACAACATAAGGAGTGCGGTAAACCCGTGTCAGCATTTTATCGGCTTGGGGATCATTGGCGAACTTTTCGTAATCTCCCATAAACTTCAACATACGGCCAAGACGATAAGAGATATTGGCCAGGTGAGGAAGTGTAGTTGAATAAAAGCCTTCATTGATATCGCAGCGAAGGTGCTCGTCCTTACCAGAGCGTACTGCATCAATAAAGTTGCTCCAATGATTACCATCTCTGCGTCTTGAGCCTTCTTTTGAACCGGCAAAAGATTCTCTTTCCCGTCCACGGAATGCCTTCCACGTAGATCCACTGATTTCGAGCCATCCTTCAGTGCCGTAGAAAATATTTCCGACTGCCTGACCTCGGCTTCCTTCATGATTGGTGTATCGGCCCCGCGTTTCAAGCTCAAGCATTTTCCCGTCACCGTATTTGAATGTGGCTGTTTGCGTATTTGGAGTTTCCTGCGAAGTCTTGTCACGACCATAGGTTTCTACTCTGCCATACACCATTTTCCCTGGAGTCCGAGTTTCCGGTGGGCCTTCCTCCTCATTCAATCCGTAGATACCGCCAGCAGAATATACTGAAACCGGGTGTTCGTTTTTATTCATTCCCCAACGGGCAAGATCGAGTTGGTGTGGTCCCGTGTTTCCAGTATCCCCATTTCCGGTATCCCAATACCAGTGCCACCTATAATGACTCCGTTTTTCGTTATAAGGGCGATAAGGAGCGGGTCCTAATACTACGGCGCAACATGGGCTCAAGAATTTAGGTTATCTGTGCCGATAACTCCTTATGAGCATGGTGCTTATAAGGAGAATTGGCATGGATGCAAAACTAATCAAAAGGATGGGACGTAAACTGGGAGAATTTCTGAGCGAATTTGATGACTGTTTCGGGCGTAGTGGGCCTCGAGAGCATCTGCGGACTTATGTTAGCGGGCAATTGTCAGACCTGCCTCGCAAAAGCATAGAGCCGATTGCTTTGGCAGCGAAAGTGCCGCCGCGGACATTACAGTATTTTCTCTCATCGATGCAATGGGACCAACAGCGTATGCGTGACCGAACGCAGTGGATAGTAGCTCGAGATCATGCCCACCCAAAGGCTATCGGTGTCATCGATGAAACAGGCAATCCCAAGAAGGGCCAGCACACAGCCGGTGTTCAGCGACAATGGTGCGGCAACACCGGCAAGGTAGATAATTGTGTAGTTGGTGTTCATATCGCTTACGTAGCCGATGACTTTCAGTGTCTTTTGGACGGTGATTTATTCTTGCCGAAGAAATGGGGCGAAGATGAAAAGCGTCGTAAAGAAGCAGGCATTCCGGATTATGTGGTTTACCGCAAGAAAGCCGACATCGCATTGGAGCAGGTTGGCCGCGCCCTGAAAAATGGGATCCGATTTTCAGCCTGGACATTCGATGAGTTGTACGGTCGTGACGGTGCGTTTCTTGATAGTATGGATTCACTGGGCCAAAGCTATGTCGGTGAGATTCCCTCAAACTTTGTCGGCTGGCTGCGTCAGCCAAAAGTATTGATTTCGCCAAAGCCTTCGAAAAGGTCTAAACGAGGCAGAAAACGGCAATTTCCACGTTTGTCACGTAAATCATTGCCGGCGTGTGAAGTTAGAAACCTGACCACATATTCACGTATATTTCAAAAGCAGAAGTGGCAGCAATTTCGCATCAAAGACGGCGAAAAAGGACCTATCGTTTGGGAGGTAAAGTTTAGTCATTTCTATCGCAAACATGGCGAAGCTTCTTTGCCTGGACCAACGCATACTTTGATTGTTGCTCGTAACGTATTGAATCCCAAAGAGGTCAAATATTTTCTGTCCAATATGGTAGCCGGTTCAGAAGGGATAACACTGGAATGGTTGTTGTGGGTAGCGTTTTCACGTTGGCCGATTGAACGATGTTTTGAGCTGGGCAAGCGAGAGCTTGGAATGGATCATTTTGAAGTTCGCTCATGGCAGGCGATTCATCGCCACTTTTATATTAGCCAGTTGAGTCAGTTGTTTTGTGCTCGCGTTCACCATGAGTTCAGAGAAAAAAACGACAGAGGGTTTCTATCTGACAGTCGAACAGGTTCGCGACGCAACTTGTGCCTGGCTCGGCGCTCAGGCTTTGCCGTACTCAGCTCGAAAAATAATATATCAGGATGCCGCAGATACGATTATGTATCGCCAAAAACGAAGCCGAGAAGCCCGGAAATCCCATTGGAAAACAAAGCTTCGGAAGCTTCGAAAATTGGGTATCAACATCAGTCAATTGAAATCTTGTGTACCGCGTGAGTTATAACTATGTTGCGCTATAGTACTAACCGCCGGCGCCGAATGCGGAATTCTCAATTCTCAGTTTTGAATTCCAAATTCTTGTAGATTTCAAGCTGCTTGCGCAGATACTCTACAAGCTCGGCGGCCCCGGCCGTGGAAGCTGATTCTATCGCCTCCTGTGCAGAAGTCACCGCCCGGTCGAACCGTCCCGCCGCCGCGTATGCCGCCGCCAGGGTATCGAGGATCGAGGCATCCTGATGTCCGGTCAGCTCGGCGGCTCGCTCGGCAAAACCAACCGCCTCATGTGCATCCCGAACCTTTGCGTCCGGGTGCATCACCAGGACCTGCGCGACGCCGTTCAACGGGTCGGGCCAGTCGGGCTTCAAACGCGCAGCCTGGTGAAAATGTTTCAGCGCACTATCGAACCGGCCAGCCATTGCAAGTGTACGTCCCAAACGATGGTGTACTTGTGCGTAACCGGGCTTGATCTTCAGAGCCCGGCGATAGTGACCGATCGCCTCATCGAGCCTGCCCTTCTCGGCCAGGGCGCAGGCCAGGCTGCTGTGTGCCTCGGCGTGCTCGGGATCGATCTGCAGCGCCCGGCGATAATGGCTCATCGCCTCGTCGAGCTTGCTCTGCAAATGCAGCGCGATGCCCAGTCCGCAATGTGCATGAACAAGATCGGGCTCAATCCGCAGCGCCTGGTGGTAATGGCCGATCGCCTCGTCCAGTCTGTCGCGGGCCGCCAGCGTTCGGCCCAGGCCGGTATGCGCTTGAGGATAGTCGGGCTTGAGCTGCAACGCCCTCAGATAATGACCGGTCGCTTCCTCCGGCCCGGCCGGCCCTCTCTGCGTGTCACCCAGTGATTGAAGCGCAACGGCCAGGCCGCAGTGCGCGCGAGCGTAGTCGGGCTCGATCTGCAGTGCCCGACGATAGTACGAAATCGCCTCGTCGATCCGGCCCAGCTCGACCGCGTTGCCGGCGACCTGAAAGAATGCCTCGGCGTCCGTGGGGACCATCTCCGTAGCGAGCACACCTATCTTGTAACCTTCCTCGAACTTGCCGGCCCATCTATACAGCCTGGCAATATTGCGCAGCGCTGCGCCGTGAACCGTCAGGTCAAGACTGCTCTCGACCTCTTGTCTGATCCGCTCTATCTCGGCATCGCCCCACGTGCTCGCCAACTGCACCATCCGGCGCCTGCTCATCGTCTCCAGCAGCGCCAGGGCAAGCTGGCGGTTGCTCTCGATGGTCGGGTGGACGTGATCGAGAAACATCTTCTCGCCCGGCGTGCCATGCTCGGATTGGCGCTGAACCAACTCGACAAAATCCACCACGGGGACATCCTGCTCGCCGGCGACTTCCATGACGACATCCAGAATGTGCTTTTGCGCCCGCAGCGGACAGATGTCCTCATTAATCGCCCGCTCGAAGGCCGCCTTCGCCTGATCATAACGCTCCAGCTCCCACAGCACGCGCCCGCGCAGATAGTGCGCATGGGCATAGTGGTCGTCCACCGTTGTTGCCCTGTCAATCGCCGTTAGCGCTTCGTCCCATTGGCCCGCAGCGTGAGCTTTGCTTGCCTGATCGTACAACATCTGGAAGTCTTTACGCTCGGCACCACCAAGTGTATCACTGTGTTCGCTCTTGAACGGCCAGCAATGCCGCAGATTCGATGCGGGCGTGACAAGAATAACTTTCGCCCCGACGGACCGCGCGACGTCGATCATGCGAGAGAGATTATGACGATAGTGATCGAACACCTGCTGGCGCAATTCGACGTTACGGTGATATTCTTCCGGGCCGAGAGAGTTTTCGAGTATTGTCTTGACCTCGCCGGGCAAATAATCACGCTTTGGCCCCGTTTTGCCGGGTTGCCCCGTCGCCGCTTTGACGGCCCGCTGGAGGAGTGCATAGGTTCTCGTCCGGCTCATCACCGCTCCAAGGCCGCGCACCGCCGCCGGCGTATTGATGATCCGGCCGTAAGTCCGACGTTCGAGGAACTCGTTGTGCCCCGAGTATATGACGAACAGATCCGGCTCGTACCGGACAAGCTCGACCATCAGCGCAGCGACGCGGTAGCTGGCGTAGCTGACGCCGCCGGCGTTGATCAGCTCCCATTTACGGGAGGGGTCGGCCTCGGGCAGCATCGCGCGCAGCCAGCCGCAGAAGGATGTCACGTCGTCGTAGGGCCGGCCGAACGTTGTCGAGCCGCCCACGCAGAAGATCCGGTATGTGCCGGCAGGCTTATTTCTCGCAAATCGCTGAAGATTGAAAAGCGGCAGTTTGTTCTTCGCTGTCACCATGACCGGCTTGCCGTCAGGCCCGGCCTGCTCGACAAAGAGCGGGATATTGGATGAGAATCCCACGTAAGGATCTTCGTCGTACAAAACCGGGCGCACGCCGAGAACCGCCAGCATCGCTTCGGCCGCTGCAAACAGCGCAACGATAGTGACCGCGGCAAACACCAGCTTCTTCGGCACCGATGCCTGCGCACCAGTGCCGGGCCGAGATATCCGGGCTTGGCCGGCCGGAGCCGGGTTGGTTGACTTTCCTTCCGGTGGCATCTCTGTTGCCTCTGGATACGGACGATTTTCAGCGCTTAGAAGTTTCGTTCGACGAAGCCGGTGTCGATCTTGTTCTTGACAAACAGATTGTGTGAGAGGATGTCCAGGCACGCGGGAATCGTGGTCCTTATAGGTTCGATGATAAATTCCCGCAAGGCTCTTTTCATCGTTGCAATGGCTTCTGTGCGCGTTCTCTGGTGTACGATGACCTTGGCGATCATCGAATCGTAGCTCGGCGAGACCGTCCAGCCCTGATGGACGTGGGTGTCGACCCTGACGCCCGGGCCGCCGGGCGGGATATAACGCGTAATAGTCCCGGGGCATGGGGCAAAATTCTTCTCGGGGTCTTCGGCGTTTATCCTGCATTCGATCGCAACGCCGGTATGTTTGATGCTCCGCTGGGTGAGCCCGATGGGCTCTCCCGCCGCGATCTTCAACTGCCACTTGATCAAATCGTGACCTGTCACCATCTCGGTGACGGGATGCTCGACCTGGATTCGCGTGTTCACCTCGATAAAGTAAAATCCTTTGTCCTTGTCCAGAATGAACTCGACGGTAGCGGCGTTGTCATACCTGGCCTCCTTGATAATCCTGATCGCCGCGGTGGCAAGCTCTTCCCTCATACGCTTATTCAGAACCGGACAGGGCGATTCCTCGATCATCTTCTGATGTCTGCGCTGGGTGGAGCAGTCTCTTTCGTAGAAGTGCAAAGCGTTGCCCTGCTTGTCGGCCATTATCTGGACTTCCACGTGGCGCGGTTCGATGATGAACTTTTCCAGATACACAGTGCCGTTGCCGAAGGCGGCTTTTGCCTCGGCGCGGGCGGAGCTGAACGCCGAGCGCAGATTGATATCATTGTGCGCAACTCTCATGCCGCGTCCGCCCCCGCCGGCGGCGGCTTTTATTATGACGGGATAGCCCATCTTGTTGGCCAGCTTCAGCGCTTCGGTATCCTTCTCAATGGCGCCCTCGGAGCCGGGCACTACCCGCACGCCGGCTCTGTGCGCCAGCTCGCGGGCCTGGATTTTGTCGCCGAGCAGTTGCATAGCCTCGACGGGCGGGCCGATGAACGTTATCCCGCACTCCCGGCATACCTCGGCAAAGTGTATGTTCTCTGCGAGGAATCCGTAGCCGGGATGAATCGCCTCGACGTCGGTGATCTCGGCGGCACTTATAATGCGCGGTA
>Ga0255052_10003909_pt1 | contig 10107 bp, 9 predicted proteins | sample JV7_2_21_MG_FD_188632 | JGI IMG/M metagenome (GOLD analysis project Ga0255052, IMG submission 188632) | Seawater microbial communities from Jervis Inlet, British Columbia, Canada - JV7_2_21 | ecosystem: Environmental > Aquatic > Marine > Inlet | place: Canada: British Columbia | collected...
ACCAACTCGACAATCCGGGATCGGTACTCCGGTGGATACGGTGGATGTGTCCTTGGCATCGTGGACTCCTTCCCCACAAAGGGTGACGGGTCCACCAAAACGGGTCAACTCCATCGTCATGCCCAGAGCTCCCTTGGATACTCTCCTCTTTCCACAAGTGTCGAGATGATCGACGCCACCCGCTGCTTGTCCTCGCGAAAGGTGATTCCGCACCACTGTCCCGCTCGACGCAGAACCTCCACCTGAACCCGACCCTCGTGGATCAGGGACTGAATCACATCGGGCACGAGAAATTCCGAATCGCTGACATGACCGCTGCGAACCAGAAACTCCTGAAAGTGGCGTCTCAGCTCTGGAAAGAGATCCGGAGTAAAGGCCCACATGTTCATGGAGGTCAGCTCATCGCCGGCCACCACCACTTCCCGACCCTCGGCGTCGGTGTATACCCCTCCCCCATTTCGCTTCCACATCTTGGCGATCTCGATGATCTTCTGCAGGTGGCCGTCATCACTGAGCTCGCAAAGTGCTCGGGACACGGGTCCGGCTTCGGTCAGGGTCTGACCGACCCCAAAGCCGACCATGGCGAACGTCGGAGAGTTTCTTTCTCGACCTTCGCTCAGGAAACGGGAGACAGTCGAGAACGATTCGGCACCATAGAAATCGTCAGCGTTCACAACCGCGAACGCGCCGTCGATCTCGGCCGCGGCGGCGAGAATCGCCTGTCCGGTCCCCCAGGGCTTGGTTCGACCGGCCGGTGGCACTAAGCCCGACGGCAGGTCGTGGATCGCTTGATGCACGTAGGCGAGGGGCAGATGCTGAGCCAGCCCGTTCTCAAAAGACTCTCGAAAGACGGGCTCGGTCTCTGGGCGAACCACGAGGACGACCCGCGAGAATCCGGTTCGTAGGGCATCGTAGGCCGAGTACTCCAAGATTGTCCCGCCACTCGGGCCGACCGGCTCCAGCTGCTTCAGCCCCCCGTAACGACTTCCAACCCCAGCGGCCAGCGCGACCAGAGTCAGATCCATGCCCATCGCTGCCATTTTATCGTTCCATGACAAGCCGCGTTGTTCTGTGCACGAGCTTCGAAACCGCAAGAGAGACGGTGGATTTGCAGGGCAGCATCTGGACATGCACTTGACCATCCCGCATATAGACGTTAGATTCACTAGAAGTCTTGACAGATGTGAGGAATCTGAGGGAAGGAGGAGCCCCTATGAGCGATGACTCGAAGAAGCGGATGTCCGATCGTGAAACCGCGTTGCCAGAGGATGTTTCTGGATTCGATCGGCGAAATGCACTGAAGGTTCTGGGAGCTGCGGCGGCCATTCAGGCCGTACCCAAGAATTGGAAGAAGCCTTTCACCAGCATGGGATCGGCCCCGGCATTCGCTCAAGGAACCGAGCTCGGGACCGGTGATCTGCAGGTGACCTTGACGTGGGATACTGACTTCTCCGACGTCGATCTCTACGTCCTCGAGCCAGACAGCACCTGGGTTTGGTACGGCAACACCGTGGGCCCGACGGCTACTCTCGACTTTGACGACACCGAGGGGTTCGGCCCCGAAAACATCTTCGTGCCACCCGGCAGCGCCGCCAGCGGAACCTATTCTGCTGCGATAGACATGTACAGCTTGGACGGCATCACCACCGACACGAACTGCACGATTCGGGTCAGGACTTTCGTCGACACACCCGGGGAACAGTCGCAAACCTTCAACCGGGTGCTCACGCCGGCCGACGAAAGCGGTGGCACCCTCGGTTTCTGGGTCGCGGATATCGCCTTTCCGTCCGGCAACATCACGAACCGGACCGGCACGGTGGGACTACCTCGACAACCTCGAGGTCCAAAGAGTTCCTGAGGCAACCAGGCTCTGCAGAGTTGAAGCTGACCTGAAACCCACCTTGACCATCTCGCTGAGTGAGAGATGGCCCGGTGGGTTTCTGCCCTCCCCAAGGTGAGGATGAACGACTCTCGGCGACCCATTCAGGCCCCGGGCTTCAAGCTGGAGGTGGTGGAAGAGGAGGTGATTCTCTTCCACCCCGCGCACACCACTGTGATTCACACCAATCGCAGCGGCGGCTTGGTCTGGCAGCTTTGCGACGGCAAGCGAAGCGTCGAGGAGATCGTCGGGCTGCTCTGTCAGATCTACCCCGACTCTGCCTCTGAGATCGCGGACGATGTCGAGCGAGTTCTCGGCGATCTTACTGACGGCGGAGCCGTGCAGTGGCTTTAGAAAAAGAGAGCTGCTCCACCATTCTCGTCACCCTTGCCGGTGCTGCTGTGAGCGTGGACTGCTCGGATCCAGTGCTCCACGAGCGATTTGCGACACTGTTCCGGCATTGCTCTTACCCTCCGTGCACCCCACGGATCCGCTTCTCTGTGACCCGCACCTCCAAGAAGGAACACCGGCTCGAGCGCGAAGGACGGCAGCTCTATGAGGGTGACAACCTCGACTATCTGAGCCATCTCTTGATCCACGAGTTGATGATCTGTTTGATCCGGGACTGTGTCGATGGGCTGGCTTTACATTCCGGCGCCTTGGCTAGAAGTGGATCTGGGCTGCTGCTTTGTGGCGAGTCGGCAAGCGGTAAATCGACCCTCAGCGCCTGGCTCACAGCTGCGGGATTCGACTATCTGACCGACGAGCATGCGGTCGTAGCTCTGGACGGTCGTTCGATGACCGGCCTTCCCCGGGCCATCATGCTGCGCCAAGGCTCCACCTTTGTCCTCGAGCACTGGCTGGGCAAGGACCATCGTCGGTCCTCGATCTCCTTTGCGAGCAAATCGATCGCGGTCGATCCCGAACTTCTGCGGCCGGCTTCCGTCTGCCGCCGCGCCCGACCCAAAGCTCTGTTCTTCCCACGCTACTCTCCCGGAGAGCCGCTCGCCAGCCGCCGACTATCCGCAGCGGAGGCCACGGTCAGGCTCGTCCGGGTCTCGACCAATGCGGCCAAGCTGCCGGAGAGCGGAATCCCGGCCGCTCTGGCCCTGGCTCGAGGCGTCGAGGCCTTTACGCTCGATTATCCCGACGCGGCCACGGCAGCAGCCTGGATCGAATCCAAGGTCGCCGGCTGAGCGTCGCCAAGGAGCCGCCGTGGCTCTTCCAGATTTCGGCGCCGAAAGCGATCACCTTCCACAGGTATCGCCACCGATAGGGAAAAAGGGCCCGAGGCCGATCGAGACCCCAGAACAGTTGCAGGCGCCAGTCGGCAGGCCAGAGCATCTCTCTCAGACTACGACCCCCTTCTGAAGACAACCACTCGGGCCTCTCTTGAATGTCGGGGGCCCTCTGACCGAGGACGTCCCTCTTCGGTTCGGGCAGCACCGAGATCTCTTCGTCGATGCCTGGCGGCTCTTGTTGGCCTACGGAGAGGCCGGTGCAGCCCAGCGTCCTCGCCGACAGAGGGCTCAGGTGGTGCAGCATCGCCAGCGCCCCTGGCATGGCGGGATAGTGTGTCGGCAGCTCTCTCCAATCGATCGTTTCCGCGAAGCGCTCGGCCACGCCAATAAGGTCGGCCACCCATTTGAGACGTAGATTTCGGTGGAACACGAGGTGGTAGACCAGGTGATGATGGAGCTGTGCCAACATGTCCGCGGGTCCCAGCGTGCGGGCCCGCTGACCTGACACCTCGAAAGAGGAAGCGCGATCGAGAAGATCTGCCGGACCCTTCGCTCCGGCAGACACCACCGCATGATGAAGCTCGACCATCACACGAATCCCGTCGAGCTCCCGACTGGCTGGGGCCAGGTGTCGATGCTCCGGCAGGCCGTGAGCCGGATGAACCGTAAAGCCCTCTCTCAACAGGCAGGCTTGAGCCTCCTCGACTCGCTCACTCTCCACCCAGAGATCCAGGTCAGCGAGCGGACGATGTGCGGGATCGCTGTACAGGGTGAGAGCCAGGGCTCCACCTTTTAGAACCACGCACTCGATCCCGCGGGCCTCGAACATCTCCAGGACCTCGGCCAGGATCTGCAACCGGGTCCGAGTGGCGTGACGAGCTCTCGCCACAAACCCCTCCAGAGTTCGGCGAGCCTCATCGGGTAGGTGCACCTCCGCAGCTCTCAGGTGGGCGTAGAGCAAGCCCGCGATCTCGTGATACTCGGCGGCCACGACCACCAGGTCCCAGCGCTCGATACCGGTCGCTTCCTGTACCAGTCGGCAACGGAGCTCCTCGTCGATCTCAGGACGTGCGCAGAGTGCCAGGAAACGAAGCGGATGTGGAGGGTCCAGAGCCACGGTATTCCGGCCGTGAGGGGGCGCTTTCAGGGAACAACATCCTCCCAAAGCAATGTATTGGCGAGCTCGAAATTGTCCGCGAATATCGCCCTCGAGTGGACATTCGGCCTGTAGTACTGGAGGGTGCAGCGAACCCTGCGAGTCTGTTCGATGGTGAACTCTTCCATGCAGAGGTCTGCAGTGTAATCCATGTAGTTGGAGATCGGGTCCAGCGATGCGCAGCTTTCCGTCCCTACCGGGCAGCCAAAGTTCGGAGCCTGCTCGACCGCCGTGTCGCAGATCAGATCGCCGTCACCGTAACATCCAGGTGCCGTGGCAATGCCGCAATGATTCTGCGGAGTGAAAGTGTGCTCCAGACCGAGATAATGACCCACTTCATGGGTGACTGTCCGTCCCTGGTCGTAGGGTGGTCCATCCGGAGCATTGCGCCCAAAAGCGCTCCAGAGAATGACGACACGGTCTGAGGCTCGGCCCACAAAACCACCGTTGTTGTCGGCCGGCAAGAACAGCACATAGCCCAGGTCACCCCCGGCAGAGTTGGTGTAGATATTCAAGAACCTGTGAGGATCCCAGGCCAGGGTGTCGTAGTAAGCGCCACTGTCGTTGTGCCAGGTCGAATTGCAGGAGCGAGTGATCCCAGTAGTCGGGTCGCCATCTGCGTCTGTGGTGGCAAGGTAGAAGAAGACCTGAAGATCGGCGCCGTTGGCACCGTTCGTCGTGGTCAGAGCCAGGAAGTCTTCGTTGAGGATGCTGATCTGACTTCGCACCAGCTCGTCCGAAATCGTACCGAGGCTACAGGAGTCGTCCATGATGATGTGCACGACCACCGGGATCCTGTAGAGGAACGATGAATCGTAGTCTGTGCTGGGGTTGGTGGAACTGGACGAGCAGTCGGAAGGGACTGTTGCAAGCCAGGGACCGGTCACGATCTCGCGCATCTCGCGACTCTCGGTCCCGCATCGCTGGCCTGCCAGCTCGAAGGAGCCCGGCTCGGCGATACCGGCGGTGGCCATGGCGATGCCTGAAACGACCATGAGGGCGCGACGGGCTGCTGACCACCAAATGGACTCGAGAGATGTCATGGCTGTTCTTCCCACTCCAATAGGCCGCGATCGAGAATCGCCACAGCTCGCCCCCTATCACCTTGTCCCCGCAAGGTCAGCGCCACCCTGCCGCCGGCAGGCCACTGGAGGTCCTCGAAGACGGCTGTCTGCCACTGACCAGATCCTGTCACAAGCTGCTCAGCCAGAACCTCGCCCGAGCTGTTGCCGAGCTCCAGAAGACCGCTCGGTGCGGAGGGTGAGTGGGAACGGAGGTCGACTCGGAGGGTCAAACGCTCGCCGCCAGGAACCAACGGCATCGTCACCGTACCGCCCTCTGGCAGGATCCAGCCACCCCGAAAGCGCGGCCGATCGACCACCCAGAGCTCTGGATAGACCTGTCCGGAGCTCTTGTGAACCCAGGGATCTTCGAATTCGACCACTCGCGTGGCTCGATGGCGTGCAGACCATGGAAGAAAGGATAGACAAAGCAACACCATCGCGACACCCAGGGCAGCTGCATGGCGACCTGCTCGTTTCGGTCTCCACCACAGGAGGGAAACTGTCATGAAGGCCAGAAATGGCCACAGCCAGGTTGCGGCACGTGGCCGGGTCGAGCTTGGAAAGAAGCGAGCCACATCGGCATCCAGGCGAATGGCGAGAAGATCGAGTAGATGGGATCGTCCGTGAGCCACGTTGTAGGTCCAACCGGGCTCCACCAGCCATAGGATTGTAAGGGCAAGTGTTAGCGCACCAAGTCCAGTCAGCAGAGCGCGGGCGATTAGCCTGCGACGATTCGATAACAAGGGAATCAGCCAGAGAGCCAGAAAGGGCAACATCACGACCCCATAACGGAAGGGAGGGGACCAACCCCCGAACCATTCCACTCGCGGCGACAACAGAAGGAGATAGAGAGAGAACACGACGACAAAATCGGTAAAGAGTCTCGATCGCTTGCTGATCACCAGAAGTGTCGCTGGCAGCAGAAGCATCCAGAGTGGCCCACTCGAGAACAGTCCAAAGGCACAATCAAAGCCCAGCCCCGTGAATCCCTCGAAATAGCTCTCGAGCGTGCCGGTCAGTGAGGGCAAACCGCTGAGCTCGTGATACTTGAGAGGATTCTGAAAGACCTTCTGGTTGAACACCAGGATTCCGAGGCCCACTACAGCAACCCCTCCAAGCACTGGGACGAGCACTCTGCGGAGTGACCGGTCGCCACGCCAGACGGCCAAGAATGCCAACGGCCCGGCGATCAGCAAAAAACGAAGCTTGAGCAAGGGCAGGAGCATCAAAGGCAGGATCAGGCCGAGCCAGACACGCCCTCGAGTCACTTCGCCTTCCCCCAGCTTGTGGATGTGGACCAACCCCAGGACGGTAAGAAGCGCGGCGGGCACCTCCACCCAGACCTGGTAGGAGAAGAGAAGCAGTGGGGCCGTAAAGGCCAGGATGGAATAGGCAAGGAGTGCTTCACCTGGGCGATCGCGCTCATACCAGTGGCTCAAGCTCAGGGTCAGCCAGCAGATCGCGGCCGTGAGTGTGGCCATCAGGGTCAGCACTGCCGGGGTTCCAAGCACGCGATAGGCCGGAACGAGGAAGAGAGGCAGGAGAATGTTGTGGCGCGAATACAGCTGGCCGTCTTTCCCCACTGGGTCGCCCGCTTGGGGACTGAGCCGCCGATCGACAAAGCGCAAGGAATCGCCTTGGTCGTAGTTGTTCCTCAGATCACTGTCGAGGTCGTAGGCCAGACTGTGCGTCAGGAGAAGATTGTGAGGCTCATCGCCGGCGGGTGAGTGATGGAAGGATGACCAGGGCAGGATCGACACATAGACAATCAAAGGCAGGGCGAAGAACGGCCAGGGAGGTCGTGCGGGCACCGTTGCGCCCAGGGACGGCCTCAGGGCCAGTAGCAACCAGGCAATTCGGTGTGCGAGCAGAAGTGCAAATCCGGCTGCGATGACCCCGTCCGCGTTGCTGCCACCAGGAACCAGTCCGAGATGATGGCGTCCCCACACGAGCAAGACGAGGACGACAACCAGGACTCCTTCGGTGGCAGTGACCGGAAAAGGGGGTCGACGGCCGCCGTGAGCGTAGCCCCAGCAGCCAATCCAGACCAATCCAGCGACAGCCAGTGGCAGTACCGCCAAGGTGCCACGTAGGGGGTCGCTGTCCGCCAGTGGCAGCCCGAATTGGGCCAGGGCGGAAATCAGGGCGGCAGCAGCCAGGTAGATGATGTTCCCTTGAATCGCCTGCATTCCGCAGTCTACCCCTCCTTCCACGGATTGGTGGCGAACACCGCAAACTCGGGCCACAGCGCGCGCCGATGGGCCGCAAGCGACCCCAGAATGGCGTCGGCGATGTCGGAAGCGTAGAGCTTGTTGGGGTTGTTGCGGCCGACCTTGCCGCCCCAGGCGGTCTGCACCTCGGAAGGGCAAACACACACCACCCGGATGTCGTGCGGTCTGAGCTCTGCCTGCCAACACTGGCTGATGCCCCGCACGGCCCACTTGCTCGCCGAGTAGGCGGTGCCATTGGGGTGTCCCTTGATCCCCGAGGTCGAGGCGATGTTGACGATGTCACCCTGTCCCTGCTCCTTCATCAGCGGCACGACGCGGTTGGTCAGATCCACCAGGCCAAAGACGTTGGTGTCGAACATCGCCTTCATGGCATCCATGTCGACCCCGCCGATCGGAGCCATGTACCCATAGCCGGCGTTGTTGACCAGGACATCGATCCCGCCCATCCGTTCACGACACGCCTCGACGGTCCGGGCATTGTCCTCGGCCACCGAGACATCGGCTCTCAGACCATGGGCGCCGGTTGCCGACGCCACCTCTTCAATCAGCTCCTGGTTGCGGCCAGTGAAAACAACTTCTTCGCCCGCCGATCGCACGGCCTGGACGAGTGCGGCACCGATGCCCTGACTACCGCCGGTGATCAAGAATCGCCTGGTTCCCATCTCGTGCCTCCTTTTCCTAGGAGGCTGATCTTACCCGGCAGGGCCCAGGCGGGATCGTGACGAGCAGCTAGCGGACCTCGAATGCGCCGATGCTGGGCGGGGTGTCGTAGCAGGCGGCGCCAGAAGGACGAGCGCAGGGGCCAGGGACGAGTAGCAGGAAATGCCTCAATGCGCACGACATTCATATGCGCTCGAGCCTGATCAGTCGACCACGTCGTCGATGGTCCGCATCCCGTACACCGGAGGAATGCCGGAGCGCAGTGGCCCCGCCAGGCTGTCACCCTCGACAAGTAACCTGCCATCCTGGATGTAGGCCTCACCGCGCAGTTCCTGCGCCCACTCGATAATGGCGTCGATCGTCGGCACCGAGACATCTAGCTCCTGCGCCATCCACTTGGCGATGCAGACGCCGTAGGAAATGTCGTCCGTGAAGAAGCGGTGGTCGGTGTCGATGACCCATCGCCCATCGGCGTTCTGTCTGACCGGCGGCTTGATAGCGCCGAGGGTTTTCGAGGAGACAAAGGACTCTCGGATGTCGGTGTTTTCCGACTGATACGAGAGTCGCTCCAGCGCCAGGTAGTCCAGCATGTATGGGAAGTCTCGGTCGGGAAAGCGCGCTCGGATCCCACCTCGTACCTTCGAGTAGTCATCGTCGAGGGCGCGTAGCAGATCGGCCGACTGCTCATCTAAGTCGCGATAGAAGTAGGGGATCTCCACTCGTGAGCTCCAACTACCGCCATAGCGGCGAAATAGGCCGTAGCAGCGCGACGGGTGGATGATCTGGTTGTCTACAGAAAGGGTCAGCGACAAGAAGCTGTCAGAATGCTCGAACGCCCCCTTGCCCAGCCACTCCTCGCAGATCACCGAGAAGAACGCATCGTCGAGCTCCTCGAATCGATCGCGCGGCGACACCGCCGCGACGTTGACCGCTTTGCAGCCGTAGGTCACTCCCACGGCGCCGTACTCGCGCACCCTGCAGACCCACGGAATGAGTCCGACGGCGAAGGTGACGACGGAGCCGAGTTCGAACTTCTCGAGGATCTCGCCCACCATCCAATTGAAACCTGCTTGTCCGTAAATGGTGCCGATATGCACGGCCGAGTCCCGGCGCAGGTGGGGAGCGATCTGATGTAGCGCGGCCCGGTAGGCGCTCACGGGCATGCAGAGCACGACGATGTCGCTTCGCGGGATGACCTCTGATGGGTCGTCACTCACCAGGGACAGGGAACCGTGGAATGTCTCTTCCAGCTCTTCATCGATCGACTGCAGCTCCAGGCGAACACGATCCGACCACTGCTGCGGCTGGCGCGTCAGCAGCCGCACCTCGTGCCCGGCGCCCGACAAGAAGGGTATGAGCACGTGGGCGCTGGCGCCGCCCCCAACGACAGAAACCACCTGTTTCGTGCGTTGACGCATGCTTGACTTCCCCTTGTAAGAACTTGGACCTTCCTGTGGAAGAACGACCACTTGGATGGCCCAGCAAGCCTAACAGAGCCGACAGCGGTGAGCGCTGGCGCCGCCACAACCAGCTCTCCTATTCGCTATTCTTGTGTCATGAGCGACAAAGAAATACGCCGGACTCTCTCCAAGCTAATACGGCAGAGCCATAGCCACGCCGGACTGAACCGGACACTCGAGGACTTTCCGGCCGGTCTTACCGGACGCCGCGTGGAAGGGTTTCGGCACACTGCCTGGGAGCAAGTGGAGCATCTACGGCTCGCCGCCGAGGATCTCGTCTCCTATTGTCGTGACACGGACTACGAGGAGCTCGGATGGCCCGACGGTTATTGGCCGGAGACGGCCGCGCCACCCACCGAGGAGGCGTGGCACGAGAGCGTTCGTAAACTGCTCGACGCCACCGAGGTCATGGCTGC
>Ga0255052_10003911_pt1 | contig 10106 bp, 8 predicted proteins | sample JV7_2_21_MG_FD_188632 | JGI IMG/M metagenome (GOLD analysis project Ga0255052, IMG submission 188632) | Seawater microbial communities from Jervis Inlet, British Columbia, Canada - JV7_2_21 | ecosystem: Environmental > Aquatic > Marine > Inlet | place: Canada: British Columbia | collected...
CCGTATTCGCCAGCGCGGAACCGCAACATGCGCCGTGGCCGGGCGGAATTGCCGTAATCGACGTCGGCCCGGCGGAGGCGCCGCGACCGATTGTCGAATTTGGTGAGAGGCGCGTACTGGTTACCCGGGTCGGTGACCGCTGGGCCGCGGCCGTCGGCATTCCGTTGGACACCCCGATCGGAGAAGCATCGCTTCGTGTCAACACGGCGCGCATCGTTCCGTTTGAGGTAAATGATCACTCTTACCGCGAACAGCATCTGACCGTCAGCAAGAGCTACGTCACTCCCGACGAAAAACAACTCGAACGCATCGGGCAGGAGCGCAAGGTCATCGATGCGGCGCTCACTAAATGGCGCGATACGCCGGTAGACGACGTGACGCTCGCTGCACCCGTTGAAGGACCTCGAAGTTCGAGCTTTGGCCTGCGGCGTTTTTTCAACGACGAGCCGCGCTCGCCGCACAAAGGTATGGACATCGCCGCACCGGAAGGAACCGTGATCAAAGCGCCGGGCGACGGCATCGTGACGGCGACCGGCGACTACTTTTTTAATGGCAATACGGTGATCATCGACCACGGACAGGGCTTCGTCACCATGCACTGCCACCTGAGTGACGTCGGGGTCGAGGAAGGGCAAGCGGTTACCGCCGGCGACTCGATCGGCGCTGTCGGGTCCACAGGCCGGGTCACGGGCCCGCATTTACACTTCGGTACCTACCTGAACGGCACCGCCGTCGATCCGGCATTGCTGCTGCAATAAGACGTCAAAAAAAATGAGTGGCAGGACCCGGCATGTACGGGTATCTTCCGCTTGGAATAAATCTAATCTGCCAAGGAAGAACCATGCGTTGGACTGTCATTGGGCTGTTGCTGCTCGCAGCACCCGGTATTTCGTTTGCACAAAGTAATCGCGCCGGTATCTGGGAATGGTCGGTAATCGGCATCTACCAGGATTCATCCAGCAGCGGCGGTGCCGGTGGCTCCAGCCTCGCTGTCGACAGCGATTGGGGACTCGGCTTCGGCTTCAACTACAACCTCAATAATCGTTTCGCCCTCGGCGCGGACCTGGAGTGGGTTAGTCCGGATTACACGGCGATCTTAGTAAGTAACGAAGTTCCGCCGCAACTCGAGACAGTCAGACATTCCTTGTCACAATTCAACGGCCGTATCAAAGGTACGTGGAATATCATGGACGGGCCGTTCACGCCTTATCTCGAAGGCGGTATCGGCTGGACGTACATTGATTCGAACGTTGCTGATGGCCCACCGAGTACGGGCTGCTGGTGGCACCCCTGGTGGGGTCCCATTTGCTCGAGCTTCTGGAACACGTTTGACACGACAGAATTTTCCTATGGCGGCGCAATTGGTCTTCGCTACATCATGCGCGGTGGGACGATGCTGAAGTTCAGCGTCAACCACTACGAACTGGATACCGGTGGTGATCGAGCCAACCCGACCCTGAACGCCGCAAGGCTTGAGGTCGCCTGGAGTTTCTAACCTGCGGTTCTGTCCCGGAGGTTCAGGCCTTCGTAGTGAAGTCGCCGGTGCATTCGATGAACTCGCAGATAATGGGACGAAATGCGTCCATGTCGACGAGGAACGAATCGTGGCCACGAATGCAATCGAGTTCGATCAGCCTAGTGTCCTTGCACGCGGTTTTCATACCGTCGGCCAGTTGCCGTTGCTGATGGATCGGGAACAGGATGTCGGTGGTCACGCCGATCACGAGCACGCGATCGAGTTCCAGGCGCCGAAAGCCGGCGGCTAGCGAGCCGCCGTGCTCCGCCAAGTCGAAGAGATCCGACGCGCGTGACAGGTACAGGTAGCAATTGGCATCGAACGCGCCGCTGAAGCGGTTCGCGTGGGCTTCCAGGTAAGACTCGACCGAGAATTCGATGCGAAACGGCTCGTCGCCGGGACCAGCGTAATTAATCCGCTCGCGACCAAACCGCTGTTCCCACTCCTCCGGTGACCGATAGCTCATCATGCCGAGCTTGCGCGCCAAGCGCTGGCCATCCACGGGCTGATCACCGGGATCGTAGTTGCCACCCTGCCAATTGGGATCGCAGCGAATCAGCTCTCGCTGCAATGACCGCATTGCGATTGCAAATGGCAGCGGCCTTGCGGACGATGAAATCGACACGAAGGACCGCACGGTTCCGGGATGATTCACGCAAAGCGCGAGACCGCTCATGCCACCCATCGAGCAGCCGACGACCGTGTGAATCTTCTCGATGCCGAGACTCCGAATGACGCCAAATGCCGCTTCACCGACATCTTCGAGCGTGAGCGTCGGAAAAGTCAGCCTGTAGAGTTCCCCGGTCTCGGGATTGACGGATGCAGGGCCCGTGGATCCGAAGCAACTGCCGAGCGAGTTAACACAGATGATGCAGTAACGATCGGTATCGAGTGGGAACCCGGCGCCAATCATGTCTTCCCACCAGCCCGGCGTGGAGTCTTCACCTGACGACGCGGCGTGTGCGGATGGCGACAGGCCGCTGAAGATCAGAATCGCGTTGCTCTTATCTTCGTTGAGATCGCCCCAGGTCTCGTACGCCATGGTCGGCGATTCGAGATAACCGCCACGATGCATCTTGAAGCGGCCCTCGAGTGTCACGTATTTTGTTGCCGCACTCATTGCCAGTCCCCCCGGTTCCCGAACTCCCCTGAACGCACTATTTCTTGACGTGTTTCATGAGCCGCTTGCGACGCCGATCCTGTCTCGGCGTGAGTTTGTTGCGCCGGCCCTTGTAGGGATTATCGCCAGTCTTGAATGATAAACGAACCGGCGTACCGCGTAGTTTAAACACTTTGCGGAATCGATTGATGAGATAGCGGCGATACGCCTCCGGCACACGCTCGGTCTGGTTGCCGTGGATCACTATGACGGGCGGGTTGCGGCCGCCCTGGTGTGCATAACGGAGGCGAATCCGTCTGCCTCGCACGAGCGGCGGCGGATGGGCGGTCACGGCGCTTTCGAGTTCCCGCGTGAGCTCCGTGGTCGATAAGTCGCGCGTGGCCGCCTTGTAAGCACGCTCTACGGCAGGCAGCAGATCGCCGACGGCCGTACCGTGCAGGGCCGAGATCGTGATGCGCTCGGCGAAATCCAGAAATGGCAGGCGCCGCTCGAGTTCGTCGCGCACGTGCTTGCGTTCGTTCGCCGTGAGCCCATCCCACTTGTTGGTGACGACGACCAGCGCGCGACCTCGCTCCAGCACCAACCCCAGCAAACTGACGTCCTGCTCGGTGATACCTTCGTGCGCGTCGAGCACGGCGATGACTACCTGCGCCTGCTCGATAGCCTGCAAAGCTTTGATAATACTGAATTTTTCAATCGCCTCATGGACCCTGGCGCGGCGCCGGATGCCTGCTGTGTCGATCAGCACGTAGTTGCGATCATTGCGCTCGAACGGCACGGCGACGCTGTCGCGAGTCGTACCGGGTTGATCGAAGACTACGAGCCGGTCCTCCCCGAGCAGACGATTGATAAGCGTTGACTTGCCGACGTTGGGCCGGCCGATGACCGCGATGCGTAACTCATCGTCATCGTCTTCGCTCGCGTCCTGCTCTTCCTCGTCGACCTCGTAGTCCGCCAGCACCGCGTCCATCAGCGCACCGATGCGATCGCCATGGGCTGACGATACCGCGTGCGGTTCGCCGATACCGAGACCGTGAAACTCAATGGCCGCGATATCTGCATCCAGGCCTTCGGCCTTGTTGACGGCCAGCCAGACATGTTTGGCATGCCTGCGCGCCAGGTCGGCGACGTGCTCATCCGCCGCGGTCAAACCCTCGCGACCATCAACCATGACGATGGCAACGTCCGCTTCCCCGAGAGCACGCACTGTCTGCTCGACCGTGCGCTCATCGATACCGCTCTCGCCGCCCGCGACACCACCGGTATCGATGACGAGATAGGGAACGGCGCCAAGCTTGCCAAAGCCGTACTTGCGATCGCGCGTCAGGCCAGGGTAATCGGCGACGAGTGCGTCGCGGGAACGCGTCAGGCGATTGAAAAGAGTCGATTTGCCGACGTTAGGTCGACCGATCAGGGCGATGACGGGGAGCATCGGACAATACCGACACGACGAGGTGTCAGGCCTCCTCGTTGGCCGTATCGGGTGCGCGGCGCTTGTCCTGCTTGGGTTCCTTAACAATCCAGGCGGACACCGTGCCATCGTCGGATTGCACGTACAGCCTGTCGGCAACGACGATTGGAGTGCCTATGATGGCTTCCCTGCCGGCACGCACCCGTGCCACAGGTTCGCCATCGACGTTGCTGAAGAAATGCAAATAGCCCTCCAGATCGCCGACGACGGCCGTAGTCCTGAAGGACACAGGCACGGTCGGCTCGCGGCGCAACAACGCACTTTGCCGCCAGATCTCGGTCCCGGTGCCGCGGTTCAACGCGACCACTTCGCCATTGTCCAGCGTCGCATAAACATTATTCCAGTCTGCCGTCACGCCTTCATGAGTCGACAATTCGCGCGACCAGAGAATCTGTCCGGATTCGGAGGCTAGTGCGGCGACGCGACCCTGGTATCCGGACGCGTAGACGTCCTGACCGACGACGGCGATGTCGCCATCGATATCGGCAAGTCGGTCGAGATCCGAGCGACCAGTCGGCGGCGACAACATACTTTCCCACCGAATATCGCCGCTGGCCGGATCGATGGCAACCAGCCGGCCGTTATCAAATCCGGACACGACGCTTTGCCCCGCTTGTACTGGAGACGTGGTGCCACGAACCGTCAGGGTCGGCGTCGACTGTTCCATCGACCAGCGTTCCGTGCCGTCAAATATGGACAGGGCACGCAGGATATTGTCGACCGTTTGAATGACAACGTACTCATCAAGCACCAGCGGCGTCGCCAAGGATTCGCCGGCGATGTACGAGCGCCATCGTTCGTCGCCATCGCTCGCCGAGAGAGCAATGACATAGCCGTCGGCGGCCACGACGACAACGAGATTTTCGCCGACGCCCGGTCCGGACGACAATTCGATATCGAGCTTGTTGCGCCATGCCTGCTTGCCGCTCTCCGGATCGAATGCCAGAACGTTACCATCGAAGCTCGCCGCGTAGATGCGATTGCCATCGCCGACCGGGTGTAACGCAACTCGGAGGAATTCTGCCTTATCGCCAAGCTTGGCCGACCACAACTTCTTGATCGAAACCTTGGTTTCGAAATCGATCAGCTCGGCCGGCTCGAGTTCCTCTTCCTTGTCGCCGAAGAGACCGCACGCCGAGAGTGCCACAAGGGCTGGCAACGCCAGAAGATTGCGTGCGACAAATGTCACTCGCCGCTTTCCTCACTCACGTCGTCAGCATTCATATCGGGCTCGACTTCACTGTCCTCCGCCGGTGCCGCGGTTACCGCGGCCTCTTCCGGCAAATCGAGCAACTTCAACTGCACGAGGCCCTGATCGACCGTAGGTGTCGTTTCCCGTAGCGCGGCCTCGTAGGACGCACGCGCGTCAGCAAAGCGCCCTGTCGCCACATAGGCATCGCCGAGTGCATCGGCATAGCGCGCCGCAAATGCTGAGGATCCCTGACCCTCCAACAGTGTCACTACCTCGTCCGCTTTATCCTGGTAGAGCAGGACCTTCGCAAGCCGCACGCGGCCTATGTGCTTGAGGTTGTCGAATCCGTTCATGGCCAGTAAGCCCTGCAACGCATCGACGGCATCCTGATCACGGTTCTTGTCCATGTACAGTCGCGCCATTGCAAGCTTCGACTGCGCCGCATAAGACGTGTCCCCGTGACCTGCTGCAAGCTCCGCCGCCGTCGCTTCTGCTGCTTCGAGATCGCCGTCGGCAACACTGAGCGTCAGCGTGTCATATAGCGCAGATGCTGCAACCTGCGCATCGCGTTGCGCGGTCTGATAGTAGTTGAAGCTGAACAGAATAAGCGCGCCGAGGACGATGCCCCCGATGACGTAATAGCCGTACTCCGACCACCAAGCCCGCATTTTCTCAATTTGTTCTTTTTCCGAAAGTAATTCGTCCACAAGTTGTGCCCTTAGTCCTTGCCCGCGCCAGCCGGTGCTGCCGCCTCACTCAATTTACCCGTCAGCGCCGTCGCCAGGTCATTCAGCCCGACGCTGTATTGCTCTTCACGCGTGTGCATCGGCTTGATGCTGACGCACCCTTCGACCAGCTCCTGCTCGCCCAGTATCAACGCGTAGTCCGCGTTGCTGTTGTTCGCACGCTTCATCTGCGACTTGAAGCTGCCGCCGCCGAGATTCAGCTCGACGCGAATTCCGGCGATCTTGTCGCGCAGTTCTTCCGCCAGCGCGAACGCATGTTCGAGCGTACCGTCGCCGACTGCCACGATGTAGACGTCGGCATCGGTTTGCGGCGCTTCGCCGCCACAGGCTTCGAACAACGCCACGAAACGCTCGATACCCATCGCCCAGCCCACGGCCGGTGTCGGCCGCCCGCCGAGCTTTTCGACCAACCCGTCGTAACGCCCGCCGGAGCAGACGGCACCCTGTGATCCGAGCGCGTCCGTGACCCACTCGAACACGGTTCGACTGTAGTAATCGAGCCCCCGGACGAGGCGCGGATTCAGCGTGTAACTGACGCCTGCCGCATCCAGAAGTGCTCGCAGCTCATCGAAATGCTCTGCCGATTCCGCATCCAGAAAGTCCAGCATCACCGGCGCCGCCTCAACAATTGCCTGCATGTCCGGGTTTTTGCTATCGAGAATTCGCAACGGATTCCGCTCGAGGCGCCGAATACTATCCTGATCGAGCTGACTTTTCACGCCAGAAAAGTAATCGACGAGCGTGTTCCGGTAGCGCTGGCGGGCATCGGGCGTGCCGAGTGAATTGAGCTCGAGATTGAGCTTCGATATACCCAGTTTGCGCCACATTCTCGCGCTCATGATGATGAGCTCGGCGTCGACGTCAGGTCCGGCATAGCCCAGCGCTTCGACGTTGAACTGGTGGAACTGGCGGTAGCGCCCTTTTTGCGGTTTCTCGTAACGAAACATCGGGCCAGCCGTCCACAACTTCTGTCGCTGGTTGTGCAGGAGGCCGTTTGTGATGCCCGCCCGCACGACGCCCGCGGTCGCCTCCGGCCGCATCGTCAGGCTTTCGCCGTTGCGGTCCTCGAAGGTGTACATCTCCTTCTCGACGATATCCGTGACCTCGCCGATGGAGCGTCGGAACAATTCGGTATGTTCGAGGATCGGCAGGCGAATCTCGTCGTAGCCGTAGGAGCGAAAGATATCCTGCACGACTTGTTCGAGATAGCGCCACGTGCCAGACACGTCCGGCAGGATGTCGTTCATTCCCCTGATGGCTTTCAGTTTCACGATCGTGTCTAGGACCCGTACAGCATCAACCGCGCCGTGCGACCCCGGCGATCGGCGTCCGCGATTGCAAAGTCGTTACCATTGACCTGCAGGCTGACGTTGTCTGCGTCACCCAGAAGCACCGACAATGGCGCCTGACCGCTGACGCTGATCGTCCGGCCGGCCCGACCGAGGTCGAAAAACAGTCGCCTCCCCGACGCATCCGTGATCTCTGTCCAGCAGTCGCCGACAAACGTCACTGCCAATCGAACCTCACCATCCGCAGTCGCAGTGGCAGGCGGGACGCGCTCGGCGGCCACCGCAGGCAGGTCCTGTTGCACCGGCACGTCCGGCTGCGCTCCGTCATCGACGGCCTGGTCCTCGACAGCCTGCTCATCGACAGCCGGGTCCTGCATATCATCCGCAGCTTCGTCAGTTATAACGGCGGAATCCGGTGCATCTGTGGCAGCCGGAATATCGACCGGGCTATCGCTTTCCGGCGTCGCGAACGGCTGTACAACCAAAACCAGGTAGGCCATCGCGGCAATCAGCAGCACGACGATCACAGCAATCCACGGCCCGGGAGTTACGCCGCGTTGTGGCAAGCGCCGCTGCGTTACGACCGGTGGCATGGTCTGGGATCGCGTCAGGCGGTAATAGTCGGCCAGGACGTCGTCATTGTCGACACCAACGAGTTGTGCATATTTGCGCAGGTGGCCCTTGGCGAACACGGGAGCGCCGAGCACGTCAAATTCATTTTTTTCGAGAGCGCGGACCTTGGGCTCGTCGAGATGCAGTTCCTTCGCGACCTCGAGAACGCTTATCTGCTGCGCGCGCCGCGCCTCCGCAAGCCGTTCACCACCAAGCGGCCCTTGTGGTTCCACCTGGAGTTCCGCCTGGGCTTCCACCTCGGACTCATTTTCTTCCGGCTTGTCGATCTCTTCGTTCATGGTATCTCTAGCCGGACTGGCGAATGCTCCGTGCTTCCGCCGAGTCCGGGAAATTCTTCAACAGTTGCATCGTGTAGTCACGACGAGCCGTATCGTCGCCGAGTTTTTCCTCGATTTGTATGCCGTGGTACAGCACCGGCGCTGTTGCCACGTTGCTGCTCATGTAGCGTTGCAGAAATGCACGGGCTCTCAGGTAATCACTTCTTTCGAAGAACAGTACCGACATCTGCAGCAGCGCCTCGGCATGATTCGGCCGGCGCTCGAGAGCTTCGCGCAGGTATATCTCAGCCTGATCGTAGTCCGGCTTCTGCATCATGCAGACACCGGCATTGGTGTACGTGCGCTCGGCATAATCGTTCGTCGGCGCACTCAACGCCCGATCAAAATATTTGCGGGCGTCATTGTGGCGGCCCTGGCGGCACAGAAAAACCGCGTAATTGTCCTGGATCTGGAAATCGCGTGGCGCAGCCTTCACGGCCTTGTCGTAGGCTTCTTCCGCCAGGCGCACGTTGCCCAGGGCTTCGTAGGTGAGTCCGAGCGTTGACCACGAGATGCCGCTCTTGGGGTCGAGTTCCAATGCAAGCAGTAAACGATCTCTCGCGAGGTCGTAGTCGCCGTTGTGGTAGTAGCGTGCGCCGAGCTGGTAATTGAGGTCAGCCGCATCGCGGTCGTCGGCTTTCGGTTTCGGCGGGCCAGTCGTCGTTGACACGCATCCCGCACAAATAAGTAAGGTCGCCATCGCCACCATAATTCCGTCGCTCTTTTTCACGCCGTTGCCACCTTGATGTTTTTTTTGCTCAACCTGCTGCGTACGCGGTCGCTCACCTTGCCAGCCAGTTGCCCGCAGGCCGCGTCGATGTCGTCCCCACGGGTCCGCCGTGTCGTCGCCACAATACCGCGATTACGCAGACGATTCTGGAAATGCCGGATCGTATCCACCGCCGACCGCGCGAACTGCGTATCCGGGAATGGATTAAATGGAATGAGATTGACCTTCGCCGGTTTGCCCTCGAGCAAATTTGCCAGCTCATCGGCATGCTGCGTAGAGTCATTCACATCGCGCAACATGACGTACTCGAACGTAATGAAACGGTTGGCATGCTTCCCGGCATAACGCCAGCAAGCATCCAGCAGCTGCTCGATCGGGTGCAGCTTGTTGATCGGAACCAGCCGGTTGCGCAATTCGTTGTTCGGTGCATGTAGTGAAACCGCCAGCGACACATTGCATACGTCGCCGAGTTTTTCAACATGCGGGACGATTCCCGAGGTGCTAACTGTCACACGCCGTCTCGACAAGCCATACGCGTAGTCGGATATCAGCAACTCGAGCACCGGCACGACGTTGCGGTAGTTTGCCAACGGCTCGCCCATGCCCATGAAGACGACATTCGTGACGGCCGTTTCATCATTCGCGCGTCGCGGCAATACTTCGTTTGCATGCCAGACCTGGCCGATGATCTCGGCCGCGGTGAGGTTACGATTGAAACCCTGCGCTCCCGTTGCGCAAAACGCGCAATCGAGTGCGCACCCGACCTGCGACGAAATACACAATGTGCCCCTGCCCGGTTCGGGAATGAAGACGGCCTCTACGCGCTGACCTGAGCCACTCGCGAACAGCCACTTGACCGTGCCGTCGGTGGACTCGTGTTGCGAATCGACACGTGCAAATTCGATCTTTGCCGTAGCGGCCAGCCGTTCCCGCACAGACTTCGAGAAATCCGTCATGGCATCGAAATCAGTTACGTCACGCTGGTACATCCATTGCATCAGCTGCCGTGCACGGTAAGGTTTTTCGCCGAGACCGGCGAAATACTGCTCAAGCTCGCTTTGCGGCAAGCCCAGCAGATTTAGTTTTTCAGCC
>Ga0255052_10003913_pt1 | contig 10104 bp, 9 predicted proteins | sample JV7_2_21_MG_FD_188632 | JGI IMG/M metagenome (GOLD analysis project Ga0255052, IMG submission 188632) | Seawater microbial communities from Jervis Inlet, British Columbia, Canada - JV7_2_21 | ecosystem: Environmental > Aquatic > Marine > Inlet | place: Canada: British Columbia | collected...
GCTTTGATGAGATAACCACCCTGAAGATGGCCATGCTCGATCGCCTGGTGGGAGTGCCGGGAATTCCAGACACAACGGCAGGAAACCTGCGGGTTCGCGGCAGACCCAGCCTGACCAATATAAAGCGTCTTTCGATCGGAATAGTGAACAGACACGACACAATGCCGATCGACGGAGAGATCTGGGCCGATGAGATGCGGGTGGTGGATGTCAGGAGGGATCAGGGGGGAGCAACCCGGATAGGCGTACGCGCACAGATTTCAGATGTCAGCACCATCGATTTTCGCTTTAGCAGAAGGACCGCAGATTTCCACGGCTTGAGGGAGAAACGCGGGTCACAGAGCACCACGGCCAACACCAACTTCTCGTGGCGGATGTCGCTCGACAGGTTCACCAATGAGAAGTGGGGTCTGGTCATACCGCTAACCTTCAACTGGCGCAACAGCCTGAGCCTTCCAAAGTACCTGCCTGGCTCCGATCAGGTCCTGGCTGAAAGTGCCATGAAGGAACATCGGACCTATCAGAACGATCAGAGCATTAATATTTCTTTCAGGAAGCAGGCAAAGAGCGAAAACCCGCTGGTCGCATTGACCATTGACCGCATGAATTTATCATTCACAGGGAGCCAGCGTGACGGACAAAATCCCATCAATCCCATCAACAAATCATCGTTGATGCAGGGTTCTTTCGGCTACGATCTTTCTCCCTCCCCAACGAGAACACTGGAATGGCACCCTCTAAGTTTTATTCCCCTGCTCCCCAAAGCGTTGAAGGAATTGGCTATCAATCCCTTGCCGACTCGGCTGACCTATTCGCTGGGTACACAGGAGGTCCGGGAAAAAGTTGGGGACCGAACCGGACAGGTCCGCAGCAGGTACTCATTAACCGCAACCGAGATGTACAGGATCGGAATGAGGCCCCTGGAGACGGTCAGAACGACATACGACCTCGATTTCAACAGAGATCTGACTCAGGGGTGGGAGCCGAGCGACTTCAACCTGGGCAGGGAGGTAAGACGCAGACAGGTTTTTGACACCATTTACGAACCGAACACCATCACCTGGCTGACACAGCGATACCAGTATACGGCTGAATACAGGGAGAACAACGATCCCAGATTCAACACCAGAATTACTCCTGAAGGGGAAGAAATACAACTGGGCAGGGATGTCGTATCGAACGTGGATGCAAGTGCGGTATACACGATTCAGCCGGCCCAGATGCTTGGCATACCGAAACAGGTGGAAGGTTCTGAAGGACTTGCAAAACTTATGAACGACATCAGGCGTATGGCGGGGAATTTTACTCCCATCATCATAAACCTGAGTCAGGACCGCAGCGCGAATCAGTACAACCTTGTGGGAAGACCCTCGATGGGGTACCAGCTGGGATTCAGCGAATCACCCGATGTGGAGCGAGCAGCAGCGGCGGCAACTCAGCAATCGACGATTCGTACCGTCAAAAGGGTCGACATGAACTCGGGTGTCCAGCTGCCGCTGTCGGCATATCTGGATATGCGGCCCACATGGAACTGGACTGACAGATTGAGCCAGTCCAAGTCCACATTCACGCAATCGGTAACCTGGCCCTCCGTAAGCATGCAGTGGACCGGTCTGCAGCAGTTGTGGAAATTCTCCAACTGGATCAGCGCCATCAGTATCTCTTCGAGTTATCGCAAAACTACCGATAATACAGAACAGCTGAGCGATGACGAACTGCGTGTCAGAAAACCTTACAGCAGCATGGTGACGAAAGGATTTCAGCCTCTCATTGCCATCCAGACTACACTTAACAACGGTATAGGAATATCGCTCAGCAAAAGCAGCCAGGTTGCGCTGCGCCAACAGGAAACCAGCAGAACAAGTCAGACCAGGAACAGCAACTCCAACTTCAGAATCGACATTTCGTATTCCTTCAGTGCGCCTCAGGGGATCAAGATACCCTTCTTCAAAAAGCCGCTGCGCTTCACAAGCAATGTGGACATCTTCCTGGGTATCGTCCGCAGTACCGAGATTGTCGAGGTGAGAATTGGTGAAAAGAAGGATTTCAAAACCATTACTTTCACTCCCTACACCCCAACTAATTCCAAAGCCACGTGGTCCTTTCGTCCCAACATACGTTATAATTTCAGCCGCAGGGTTCAGGGGGGCTTCGATATGACCATAGAAAACATTGAGGACAGGCTGATGAGCAGAACGCGGAAGGTCCGCGAGGTAGCTGCCTACGTCAATCTCTTCTTTAATTGATGCAGGAAAGAAATCGAATGAGAGGACTCAGAGTTACAGCTTCGGTGTCTATTTCGCTCTCACTCTGCATTGCAGCAGGATGCTCACAGGGCAGCGCTGCACGATCGATACCGGAATTCAGCGGCGATGCCGCCCTCGCGCTTGTAAAAAAACAAACATATTTTGGCCCTCGTGTACCGGGATCAGAAGCGAACCAGAGAACCCTTGAATGGATGGAATCTTTCCTGGAGCCTCTTGCCGAAGTTGTACAGCGCCAGCCCTTTACCGCCTACAATCCGTTCTCAGGCGAGAACGTGACCTGCACCAATCTGATAGCCAGTTTCTATCCCCAGAACAGACGAAGGATCATGCTCTGTGCCCATTGGGATTCAAGGCCAATTGCTGACAAGGAAATTCCCGTAATTAATGAGCCGATCGATGGTGCGGTTGATGGCGCCGCCGGTACGGCGATCATGCTTCATCTGGCAACGATTCTTGCCGAATACGAACCGACGTACGGTGTTGATATTGTGCTGTTTGATGCAGAAGATCTGGGACTTGCCGGTGCCTATCCGGAGTTCGAGAACTGGTTCCAGGGCAGTCGGTATTTTGCCAGTGTGGCCAAACAGACAGGATATAGCCCCTGGTTTGCCATTCTCGTGGATCTTGTGGGTGACCAGGAAGCCACATACTACAAGGAAAGGATCTCGGTTGACTACGCCCCCGATGTGGTTCAAAGGGTGTGGGACCTGGCCGCTTCTCTTGGAATAACCCAGTTCAAGGAGACCGCTTATCCCGCGTCTCTGTGGGATGATCATTGGATACTCAACCGCGATGCAGGAATTCCTTCGATAAACATCACCGAGATGGTGGATGATTACCCTTACTGGCACACACTGGAAGATACTTACGACAAAGTGAGTGCCGAGAGCCTTGCCGCCGTCGGCAAGGTGCTCGTAGCGGTTCTTTACCCCCCGCAGTCCTGAAACAGCCATAGAGGGCTATGCTGAAACAGTAAATAGTGCCCCCACCGAACTGCCCCCCGGCAGGGTACAATAATGTCTTCTTCGCCATTTACTCCGGCTGAACGCCGGATTGCACATCTCCTTCTCGCAGCGACAGTTGCCGGAACGATCTGGCATGTAGTCGGGGAGTTGCGCCCACCGCCGCTGCCTGTAACAATTCTGAAAGGGGCGCTGCAGCCCGCCCCTGATGAGGATCTGCTATACGAAATGCAGATGGGGGGCGTCTATTCTGAGAAAGATAGCAGTGAGGCCCTGATTCTGTCGTCGCCGCTCGATCTTCTCTCAGCTGGTGAAATGGAGCTGCAGGTGCTTCCGGGAGTAGGTCCGGTGATTGCCCGGCGAATAATCGAATGGCGCAACCAGCGTGGACATCCCTGGGGACCCGATGACCTTCTGGAGGTATCAGGAATAGGTCCGGCGACTCTGGAGCGTCTCAGACCTTATATAACCGTTGGTGAATGGCGTTGACGGTCTTGAAGGTCCTCACTATGATACCGCGGTTATCTGCGGCCGGGTTCCCCCGAGGGGGGTTCGGCCCCGTTGTCAGGTGGGATGCAGGAGGCTTTTAGTGAACCGTAATTTCAATCAGAATGGCTCAATCCTTTGGAAATGCCTGATGCTGGTTTTCATCGTGGGTCTGGGCGCAACGATCTATTTCCCGATGAAACAGCGCAATCATGCGGTGGAACAGATGCTGCTGACCAGGATGCACCTGGTCGATATATACCTGGCAGAAAAGTTCTTCTTCGAGGGTAGGCAGTATTACACTTCCGATCCCGAGAGCCTGTTGAGCTACATCAATAACGTGCGTGCAATGAAGATTGATTCGGTCTCCACTCCGATCGGACTCATGAACGCCTACGCTCTTGGAGACACTGTCCGCGACATTGATTTATGGAAGATCATGCAGCCGCGATCGCGGATTCGTAATATCTATGTATCTCCGATAGATTCGTCCGACTATTTGCTGATAGTGAAAAATGAGGGCATTTCGATAACAGTGAAGGATCGCCACGGGATCGGACGGATCGAAGATGGAGAGGTCTCCTGGTTGCAGGGACGTAAAGGGGACTAGTGCGCACTAGCAGGTCGGCTACGGTGTGCTGGGATTAAAATTCGCCGACCGAACTTTCCGATTTGCCAACATAGACCATCTGGATAACGGCCTTGAGCTGACTGCAGCCGGGGCCGGACTACTTCCCTTCAATGCCAAGCTGAGAGGTCAGATATGCTCTGCCGGAACCCAGCGTCTGGTGGACGCGCTCGACCGTGCTCTGGACAAGGCAGAAATTGAACGGGGCGATACGGTAGTCATCCTCGACGGACGAAGCCTTCTAAGGACCGTATTCCCTCTTGCCACAGAGAAAGCTGAGAGCCCTGAAACTCTGAAAGAGTATGCGCGATGGGAGCTCTCGCAGAGATGGAATGGACCCGGGGATAAGGACATGCTTCAGTTTGAAGGCATGATACGCAGTAGAAGAGGAGAGACCACTATTGTGGATGTCTGGGGAGGGCACCCGGAGGTTTTTGATGGCTTCGAGAAAGTGGTTGAGGCAGTTGGCTGCCGGGTTGCCAGGTGGGACTGTGATCAGTGGGCGATTACAAGACTTTTCGAAACATACTCCGCTGAAATCGGTTGCGTTGAACCATCAGTAGTAGCACTGCTGGAAGCTGAATCGCTCGAGATATCCCTCATCGACGACATCTGCTCTGTTGGTGTCACCTCATTGAAAGAGAAGAAGAGCAACAGTATGCGTCAGAGCTGGGATCCCGACGATCCGGATAGTTTAGCAACCGAGATCATCAAATGCATGCAGGAGCTTTCTGGACGATGGACGGCACTCTGGAGCGGGGAAGATATTGAGGTGTCGAGACTCTTCTTTACGGGCTCCGTTGAAGAACCGGAGATGCTGCTGGCGTCACTGGTACGGTCCCTCTCCATCCGTGTCGAAATGATGGAACTCCAGAAGATCTTTTTTATGGATGAGTCTCTGGTAGAGAGCCCTCTGATCCGGAGCAACCTGGGAGCTTTTGCCCTGTGTGCGGGAGGGGCATTGATCTCACAGATCTCATGATCCGTCTTACCGGAGGACAGAGGAAAGGAATGATCCTCTCCGCCCCGAAAGGACATCTGACCCGCCCTGCCACATCACGGGTTCGCCAGTGGATATTCGACGTTACAGGTTCCCCTTCCGGATTGAGCGTTCTGGATCTCTTTGCAGGAACTGGTGCAGTCGGCCTTGAGGCTTTGAGCCGCGGCGCAGACACCGTTTTCTTTATTGAAAACTGGCAGCCCGCAATAGACTGCCTTCACAGGAATATCAGGAAGACACGCTACAGTGACCGGAGCGAAGTTCTCGTTAGCGGGGTAGAGCGTGCCGCCACCGATCTCCTCCGCGGTGACAGGAGATTCGATCTCTGTTTCTGCGATCCCCCGTACAGATATGACGTTCTCGAAGAACTTCTCGATGAGAGTGTCTTGGACCTGATCGCTCCAGGCGGTACTTTGATAGTAGAACACAGGGGAGAGCCACCTCTGGCACCCCGCGGATTGCTCCCGTATAGGGAGGAAAAGTTCGGGGATACGGTTGTGAGCCTCTGGATCGATCTGCATATTTCCCAGGAGAAAAGTCTGTGACGAGACTGGCTATCTACCCCGGTACTTTCGATCCCATCACCAATGGGCACCTCGATATCGTTCAGCGAGCCTCACATATTTTCGATGAAATAATCATCTGCATTGCAGAGAACGTGGCAAAAACTCCTCTCTTCACCATCGAGGAACGTCGTGAGCTGGCAATCTCCTCTGTTGCCGGCAAAGATCATATCTCGGTAGAGACTTTCGGGGGGCTTCTGGCCGAATATGCACGTATGCAGAATGCGACGGCGATTATCAGGGGACTTCGGGCGGTAAAGGATTTCGAGTACGAATTCCAGATGGCCCTGATGAACAAATCTCTCTACCCGGAGGTGGAAACCATATTCCTGATGCCCTCCGAGCGATTCACATATATCAATTCCTCCATAGTCAGGGAAGTGGCCCGCCTGGGTGGTGATGTCACATCCTACGTTCCACCGAATGTTGCCGTTGCGTTGAAAGAGAAGTACGCACACAGCAGACCTTCGGAGTGAACCGACACAACATCCCTCAACCCGATGCCGATAAATATTTCAGATAGACTCGATATACTCAGGCAACCCGCAACCGTCGCCATTACCGCCAGAGCGCGCGAGATGGAGAGGGCGGGTCAGGCTGTGATCACGCTCTCTTCCGGAGAGCCCGATTTCACTCCCTCTCCTGAAATACGGGAGGTTGCAGCCCGCGAAGCAACCGAAGGGATTACAAGGTATGGTGCGTCAGCCGGGACTCTCCCCCTGCGAGAAGCGATCGCGGCGCACCTTCATGAGAGCCGCGGAGTCGAATACACTCCTCAACAGTTGATCGTCACCAACGGGGGAAAGCATGCGATATTTCTGGCTTTTGCCGCACTGGTCAATCCGGGTGACAAGGTTCTGATACCTTCCCCCTACTGGGTGAGTTATCCATCACAGGTTGAACTGATGGGCGGCCGGCCCTGTTTCATTAATGGTGAAGACCGGAATGGGTTCAAGATCTCACCAGATGAACTGCGATCAGCGATTGTGGACGAAACGGTTTGTGTTGTGATCAACAATCCCTCCAATCCGGCAGGAACATTCTACACTGGCGAGGAGATCGCTGCTCTCACCGAAGCGTGCACAGAGAGAGGGATAGCGATCGTGAGCGATGAGGTCTATCACGCTTTCATCTACGAAGGGGGACCATTTTTCTCTTCGGCTGCTGTTTCGCGGCAGGCGGAAGAGACGACTGTGATTGCCGGAAGCCTTTCGAAAACGTATGCAATGCCGGGCTGGCGAATCGGCTATCTGGCAGGCCCCGCAGAATTAATGGAGAAAATTGTAGCATATCAGGGACATGCCACTCACCATGTCAGCGCTCTTTCACAGGCTGCAGCTCTGGCAGCATTTACAGGCAATCAGGATAGTGTGGAGGAGATGCGCGGTGCCTTTCGGGCTCGCAGAGATTTTCTTCTCGAAGCCTTCTCTCAGCTCCCCGGGTTTGATGTTGTGACGCCTCCGCAGGGTGCTTTCTATATCTTCCCAAGGATCACTGGATTGATAGAAGCGATACCTGAGTGTGACGGAAGCATTGAAGCGTGCGGGTGGCTTCTGGAGAAGGCGCTTGTAGCCCTTGTACCGGGCGCAGCGTTTGGTGCAGAAGGATTCCTCAGAATATCTTATGCCGCTTCGATGGAGGAGCTGCAGATGGCTGTGGAACGGATTGGCAATGCGGTAGAGAATCTTGGAATATAAGTGCATCAGGTTCCACCATTATGCATTTTTTTATGATGGGTACTGGACTCAACAAGTGATTTTGAGTCATATTTGACAGTTGCGATGTCATAATATTATAGCCCGGAACTCCGGGCGTCGTGCCAGAGAGAGTTGAGATAATAGAGGAGAGAGTTACAGATGCAGATACAGCACGACGTTAGCGGTGAAGTCGCCGTCCTGCACCTGCAGGGCAAGATCATGGGAGGACCCGATGCGACCTCGCTTCACGAGAAGCTCCATGAGCTTATCGACAATGGCACATTGAGTGTAGTGGTCGACCTGGAGGGAGTTGCCTGGATGAACTCCTCAGGACTAGGGATACTTATCGGTGGACTTTCTGCCCTGCGCAAGAGTGGTGGCGATCTGCGACTGGCACGTGTCACGGAAAAGATAGAAGAGGTCCTACGTATAACCAAGCTCGACAGAGTCTTCGATATTTACGGCAATACAGATGATGCCGTTGCCAGTTACGGATCTTGAAAAAAGCAACAGAGAAAAAATATCGCAGCCGGATTGACGCGGTTGTTAAAGCTGAACGGCTTGCCGGGAAAGTCACCAAGAAGCTCAAGATAAGTGAGCCGGAACGGGTTGACATCTGCATCGCCGTCACTGAAGCGGTTAATAACGCTGTAGAACACGGCAACAAAATGCTGAACGACAAGTTCGTCACTCTTCTGTTTGAATACTCAGATGACAAGTTGCGTATCACGGTCGAGGACCAGGGTGAAGGATTCGATCTGGAAGCAGTTGAGAATCCACTTTCCCCGGAGAATCTGACCAAACCGAACGGAAGGGGCCTTCTGATCGTTGATGCATTAATGGACAACGTAGAAGTGTCATCTTCAACCACCGGAACCAAAGTGATTATGATCAAAAAGAGATAGCGGTGTCATTAGAAGGACTTCAGGTCGGGATCTTCCTGGCAGGTGGGCTTTTGCTCATGCTTCTGGGATCGGTGATTTTCAGGGAGAATCCTGGAAAGCGCCTGAACAGGGTAACGGCCGCCATGCTTTTTTGGGGAGGTCTCGGTTCCCTTATGGGTGCCGCGGGAGCATCCCTTGGCGATGCCATCACTGTTCAGGCAGCCGATGCAGCCGCTGATACTTTTCTCTCTCTCCAGAATATCAAACAGCTGACTGTTATATGGGAGTTCTTCTTTCCGACGCTGGTCCTTTTCAGCCTGGTCTTTCCGCGTGAATCAGAGGTGCTCCAGCGGCATCCCAGACTATTATGGCTGGTCTACCTGCCATACATCTTCCACCTGGCGCTGGTTCTGCTATTCCTCATAGATCCCAACCTGCTCGATTCGATCAATCTGGGTGGCAGGGGAGGATTGTTCGGCTCCTTCCTGAAAATGGTTAATTTCGCAGTGGTTCTATTCGCCATGTTGTTCAGGCTGATTTTCCAGGCACATATCCAGTTATGGGCAACCATTAATGTTTTCTATGTCATTATGGCCATCTACTTCCTTCGCCAGACGCGCAGATCATTGGCCAATGAACGCCTTGGCATGCAGGTCTCCATCCTTCAGGTAGGCATCGGTTTCAGCGTCGGAATCTATATTGTTGTGAACCTTGCTTCGATTGTGCTGCCATCGGCACCGTTACCGAACTGGATACAGGCCATACTCCTTTCCCTGGCCCTGCTGATAGGTTGTGGCGCAATTGCCTGGGTGATAATCCGGCACCAGTTCCTTGATGTTCAGATACTTGCCAAGCGCAGCCTGATCTATTCCGCCGCCACCGGTGTAGTAGTTGGTGTTTACTTCCTTCTCTATACCTGGTTCATCGATCTCTACCAGGCGATTATGGGTCCTGACGTTACTGACGTACAGGTAGTGCAGATAATCTTTGTTGTTATTGTTGTGCTCTCTTTCCAGCCGCTCCTGGGCAGAATCGAGTCTGTCGTAGATCGATTCTTCATACGCGATGAGACCGATTACCGGAATGTATTACAGCAGAGTGTCAGGAACATCATCGGTATCATCGACATGGATTCTCTGATCAGGTCGCTCTACCAGACTCTTGAGCGGGCCTTTCTGGTTGAAGAAGTGGCAGTTGTTCTTCTCGATCGCAAGACTGGTGCGTTCCGGTTCATACGACGCGGGCCTCCACCACTGAAACAGGAAAAGTGGGAGCTGAAAACACCTGCAGAACTGGAGGCGGATGAAGATGAGCAGGGCGATACCATCTCTGGTGGCCTTGTCGAAGCACGCAAGAAAGCCGCGTCCGGTCCGGGGCGTGCAATTTTCCGGGCGGGTGACCCGGTCGCAGAGGTTCTGGCCAGAGCATCCGGTCCGGTCAGATATGACAGACTGATTGCAGAGATACCTGAAGAGGAGCGCAGCGAAAGGACTCCTCTGCAGGGACTGAATCCGCGGATAGTTATACCTCTCAAACAGCGCAACAACCTGGTGGGGATATTCACCCTGGGAGCCAAGCTGGCCGATACCTCCTTCAATACCGAAGAGATCACACTCC
>Ga0255052_10003915_pt1 | contig 10101 bp, 9 predicted proteins | sample JV7_2_21_MG_FD_188632 | JGI IMG/M metagenome (GOLD analysis project Ga0255052, IMG submission 188632) | Seawater microbial communities from Jervis Inlet, British Columbia, Canada - JV7_2_21 | ecosystem: Environmental > Aquatic > Marine > Inlet | place: Canada: British Columbia | collected...
CCATCGCACGGATTATGTTCGTAGCGCGGGATTCGGCGAATAATTCGGCAATGAATGGGGCAGCGACAAACAGAACCACGGTGACGAAGAGGCCGCGCATCAAACTAATACTCCAGGCGGTATCCAGATGCTGCTTTTGCTTTGCTGGTGTCTGAATAAGCGCCGGGATCAGACCAAAGTTGGTAAGTTCACCAACTAAAGTTGCTACCGTCATCCCGATGGCTACAAGGCCAAAATCTTCCGGTACAAGGAGTCGCGCCAGAACGAGCAGGCGCGCCAGGAAAATCAGTTTTTCGGCCGCCAGGGAGAGGCCGCGCCAGACAACCGCATTGCCGGCCTGATGGGCGAGATAAGGCTTGGTCGAATCCATTTTTACGCTACAGTCGGCGTGCGGCTACGGACTGGTCGAAACGAAAATTTCGTGCCTGCGCCGAGCATATAGAAGGATATGAATATCGAATGCCTACTCATGTGCTGTTGATGAACTCACTCCTACAGCGTGTCCAAGAGCATCCCGGCAGGGCATCTGCCGATCTCTGGATTGACCGCACATCGGTAACCGATAGATTGGTGCTATGGTGACGACATACGCATCCCTGCGCATCAACTTGGCCAACATGCAGCTCATTCTCCATCTGATTTAGTCGGTCTAATCATGCACCAGAAGAGTGTCACGGTCGATAAGCTGTTGTCAGGCAGTCTGCTTGTGATTGCGCCGCATATGGATGACGAGGTTGTCGGCTGCGGCGGCCTGATGCTGTTACACGAAGATAAACGCCGGTTACATTGTATCTATGCTTCCGACGGAAAGAAATCGCCCACGGCGCTCTTGCCCTGGCAGAATGAGACGGATAGCGACCTCGCGCAGATCCGGAAATGCGAGTCCAGAGAAGCTCTCGCCGAAATCGGGGTCTCGCCGGAAAATTCTACATTGCTGAATCTGCCGGATGGTGGCCTCTCCCGGGCCAGGGGAGAACTGGAGCGACGACTGGAAAACGAGATCAGCCGGATCGATCCAAATTTCATCCTCGTTCCGTTTCGTTACGATCTTCACTCGGATCATGTGGCCGTGCATCGGACTATACGAAATCTCAAGCGCAGCGGCCGCATCCGTGGAACGGTTCTGGAGTATTTCATCTATTTTCGATGGCGTCTTATCAAGGGTCGAGACATTAGATTGAGAATCCCGAAGGGAAATCTCTTACACGTGGACATCTCGTCGGTATCCGCTGCGAAGCGCAACGCGTTGTCAAGATATCGCAGCCAGACCAGCATATTATATGCATGGCAGGAGACGCCTATTCTGACCGAGGAGCGCGTCCAACAGAGGTGTCGTGAGCCCGAATGTTTTCTTGTCGCTGATCCCGCGGAACCGTTATTGTCGTGTTTTTCATCGAGCAAATACTGGTTTCTATTTGCGCATTATGTAGAAAGACTGGGCAAGCGCAGAAAGGACCAGGTGCTCGCTTTCTTCAAGTGGGCTTTGCGGCCATCGGCACGACAGACAGGTTGAAACGGACGAGTGTTTAGCAAATCATCAGCGATCCGCGTTGTCGTTTTTACCGGTGGTCCACGATTCAATTCGAAAGTCTCTTCGTTTCTGGAGAGACTGGAGAGCGATCCGAATATCGATCTGGCTGGGATATTCTCTCAGTCTCCACGGCTCGGCGTTTCAGGCGTCGTCCGGGACCGCTGGAATCGGCGTGGCCTGCTCGCCATTCCGCTCCTGATTCAGTTGCTGTGCCGCTCGATCTACCGGGAAATCAAGTCCCCGACCGTGGCTCGGCGGCGTCGCAGGATTTTGCGAGAGCTGCAGCCACGAACGCATTATGTAAATAACATTCACGCCCTCGACGTCATTGCCCGCGTGCGGGATCTCGAGCCGCGGCTCGGGCTCGTTTATGGTGGTCCGATCATCAAGCCCGAACTATTCGGGATACCTTTGCATGGCACCCTGGGGATCCATCATGGCAAGGTCCCCGAATATCGTGGCAAGAAGACCACTTTTTGGGCCATGTACAACGGAGAAAAAGAAGCGGGAGTCACAATCCAGCGGATCGGAACCCGGCTCGATGGTGGCGATGTCGTTATGCAGACTCTGCTGCCGCTGGCAAAACGGCCGCTACATCGCATAAAGAGGCAGCTGGAGAATGCGGGTATCGATCTCTACATCCGGGCTATTCACTCCGTCAGGGAAGGTTCTGCGACTTACACTGCACAGCCGACCGAACCGATCACTCTGTACGCGGATCCCGGTGCGGCCGATATCATACGATTCTGGTACCGCTACCTGTTGCGGCTGATTCGGAATTGATATTTTGGGGTCTCATTTCTGATGTGGGTTTGGCGACGCCAGCGTTTAGTATGCCGCTGGAGAGTGGTTGTTACTAAGCATGCCTAATCAAGACGATTTTTCTGCCCGAATGAACAGAATCAATGTCTGTCTGCTCACCGAGACCTTTCATCCCGTGACCGGTGGTGGCGAAACTCAGGCCAGAGTCCTGGCATCAGGTCTGGCTGCCTCAGGATCCGCGGTGCAGGTCGTTACTCGGCGATCAGACAAAGCGTCACCACGACGCGATTGTCTTGGCTCTGTGCGGCTCTGGCGCGTGTCGCCAAGCGGTGCTGGCCAATGGAAAAAATGGGGCCTGGTGATTACTGCTTTGATCATGCTGCTGCGCTTACGCCGCTCATACGATGTGATTGTCGTCTGCGGTTTCCGCGTTCTGGGCATCCCTGCTGTCATCGCCGCTGCTCTTTTGAAGAAGCCCTGCTTGCTCAAGGCGGATGTTCTCGGGGAGCTTTCCGGCGAGTTCTTTCGAGCCGGTCTTAAGCGTTTCGGCCTGCAGCCAAGTGGTCTTCTAGTCCGTTCGATGCTCAAGCTTCGGCATCGACTGCTCCGGCGCGCAACTGCGTTCGTCACGATATCGACCGCCATCGAGAAGGAACTCGTCGAATGCGGTATAGGCGACGAGAATATCAGCCGAATACCCAATTCGGTTGACACAGACCTATTCTGCCCCGTAGACGGGCCAACAAAAACCAAGTTGCGCCAGAATTTGGGCATTCCGCTCACCGGCCACATAGCCATCTACACGGGCCGGCTCGAAAGGACGAAGGGATTACCGTTGCTGCTGTCTGCCTGGAAGAAAATAGCAGGCCGATATCGAGACGCTCGCCTGTTGCTGGTAGGCGCTGGTGGGCTTGGCCTTCAAAATTGTGAAGCCGAGCTCCGCGAGTTTGTTGTGCAGAATTCTCTCGATCATTCCGTTACGTTTGTGGGCAGCGTGGAGAATGTGGACGAGTATCTCAAGGCATCCGACTTTTTCGTTTTTCCGAGCGCGCGTGAGGCTTTCGGTATTTCTGTCATCGAGGCGCTGGCCTGCTCACTGCCGGTAATCACGACGACCGCAGGAGGGCTCAGTGATATCGTAACGGCAGGCCAGACTGCAATCGTAGTCCCCGTAGGAGATGTCGAGGCACTCGAGACGGCGATCGAAGGTGTCCTCCGCGAGGAGGTCAGAGTGCGGGAACTCGTGGCGGCTGGTCGAGAGCTGGTGATCCAAAAATATTCGCAATCGCAGATTTTGGAACAGTATGCGAGGCTGCTCGCGAAGCTTCATGACGCCAATGGCGAACCGGGGGCAGCGGTGTGAGCAATGAGGAGACAGGGGAAAATGACGTCGACATAGATGCGTTTCGATCTATCCCCGTCGGATTGCGCCCTATTGACAGCGAGATCACCTTGCTGATTCCGACGCTGGGGCGCGAAATGATCGGCGAGTGCCTGCTTTCGGTTCTTGCCGGACGCTGTTGGCCGGGGCAGATTATCGTTGTTGATCAGGGCGGGATCGTGGAGATTTCGGCTTGCCTGGAGGAGATTGCAAAGCTCAGAATCCGGACTCGATATGTACGCTCGAGGCAGACAGGCAGATCGCGCGGGCTTAATCGGGGACTGGAGTTGATCGACAGTCGGTTCGTGGTTATTACCGACGACGACTGTGTCGTCGACGAGGCCTGGCTCCATAACGTCGGACGACATTTGCGTCAGTTTCCGGATCGCGTGTCCACGGGCCGCGTTACCGCAACGGGTGAAGAACCGGTATTGGGAACAGTCCTCGGCGAGAAACCGAGCATAGCCAGAAAACCCGGCCTGCTCTTCGATCGCTTGTCGGGAGGTAATCTCGGTGCGGCGATGGAAGTGTTCCGTCGCGTAGGTTTGTTCGACGAGGACCCCTGTGTCGCGTTCTCCGAAGATGGTGAATGGGCGTATCGGGCGCTCCGCTGCGGTGCGGAGATCGCTTTTGCGCCGGACGTGGTTGTGAGCCATAAGGGTTGGCGCACCCTCGATGAACGAATGCAGCAGTACGCAGCATATGCCAGAAGCCACGCGGCGTTTTTTGGAAAACACCTCCGGCGCGGGGATGCCTTCATAGCTCTCAGAGCCGTCTTGCATTTTGTCCGCGCAGTTCGTAGATGGATCTTGGGCGTGATGCGTGCCGACCGAGAGCTGGCCGCCAACGGCCGTGCCTATGTATTTTACTTTCTGCCGGGGCTGATGGCTGGGATGAGGAGTAATGTCTCGCCTCCATGCCTCGCAGAAGTATCCGCGGGACAGGAACAGCGGACCTGAAATGAAAGGACTTCACGGCAAAGAAGCGGTAGGCCCGGGTCTGGACCACAAGAGCGCCCCCCGCATCGCCGCCATCATTCTCACAATCAACCAGCGAGATCAGACGCTGCGTTGCCTTGAACATCTTTTACCGCAGCGCGAAGGTGATATCGGATTCGAGGTCCTTGTGTGGGACAACGGGTCTACCGATAGCACGGCAACTGCCATTTCGATGGCGCACCCTGATGTAATCGTTCGTTCCTGCGAAGTGAACCTGGGCGTCGCCGGCGGCAGAAACGCCGCAGCAACCGTGGCGATCGATGAACTTGAGCCCGATCTCCTGCTTTTTCTGGACAATGACATGGTGGTGGCACCAGATTTCGTCGCCGAACTCGCGAGACCTTTTGTGGGCGACAGGGATAATGTTATTGGCCAGGTGCAGGCCAAGCTGAGGCTCGCGGATTCACCGGAGCTCTTAAATGATGGTGGCGGCTGCCGGCTTCAGTTCTGGCTGGCTCGTACTCGTCCGGTTGGTTTCGGGGAGATAGACGATGGTCAGTTCGACCGGCCATCAAGATGCATTTCCTGTGGCGGAGCAATGATGGTGCGCGCTGATGTATTTCAACGGCTCGGTGGATTTGACGAGGTGTTCAACCCGTTTGGTCCGGAAGACCTCGACTTTTCGCTGCGCCTGCAAGAAGCAGGGTTCGAGGCGTGGTATATGCCGCAGGCCCTCGCTTATCACGATGTGAATCACACCTTCGGCGCTGGAGGCTACTCGGAGAATTACGCCAGGCATCGTGCCCGGCATTGGCTGCGGCTGATGCGCCGGCATGCGGGTATTGTCGGCTGGATCGGCTTCCTCTTCGTAGGCGTGCCCATTATTGCCCTGCGGGTTCTGTTCCGCGAAGGTCTTAAGGGCAATTTGGCCGCCCTGCGCGGCCTGGTGCTGGGTGCAGTGGGGCGCCGTTGATGTGTAATTGCTTGCTGTCTGTCTTCCCCGGTCTTTAGCGGCGTCCGACTCGTTCCAATATATCGAGTGTCTCGCGAGCGCACCGCCCCCAGTCGAACATCTTGGAGCGCTCGGCCGCCTTGCTTGCTAGTTCTCTTCGTCGCTCTTCGTCATTGAAAAGGCCGAGAACCGCTTCCGCGATGTCTTCTGGTTTGGATGGATCCACCAGTACAGCGGCATCTCCGGAGAGCTCCTTCAAGCCAAAGACGTTTGACGTCACAATCGGCGTGCCGCTCGCCAGCGCCTCTGTTATCGGGATCGGGTGTGCTTCCATATTCGATGGATAGAGGAAAACGGTCGCCACCTGGTAGAGCGCGGGGAGATCCATCTGGTCGACCCAACCCGGGAAATGAATGTCCTTGCCGTAACCGTCGTCCGGGATACGGTAGCGCTCGCGAAACCTTTCGCAGTCTCGACCCGCTACGACCAGCTTGCATCGCTGGCGCTCGTGAACGCGGCGGAAAGCCTCGAGTATGGTCCCGAAGTTCTTGCGATCATCACGATCCCCTCCAGAGATTGTCAGTATGAACCGGCTCGGCAAACCGTATTTCTCGCGGATGGATGCAACTCGCTCCGCATCGTAGCGGGTTTTGAATTGCGGGCCGGGACCGAAATAGATCGTCTTTATCTTTTCCGCCGTTACTCCCAGGCGCTCGATAAATACATCACGCGTGATATTCGACACGGATACGACGGCCCCGGCCAGACGGCAATAGATCGGCATCATTATGCGCGTATAGATTCGGGTTGTTCGTGACCAGAAATGTTGTGTCTCCGGTATGAACCAGCCAGCGCCGTGCAGCACCATGACGCCTCGCCCAGAACACAACAGGGGCACTGTGAACTTCGGATGAAATATCACATCAAGGCGATCGCGGCGAAACCAATAAGGCATTGCCACCTGATCCCATAGCGCTTTGCCCGGCGCGTTGACAGTGCGCACCGTTACATTTTTGTGCGTGGCGAAATCATCGCGATGCCGATCATTGGTCATATACAGGAAATATTTGTGTTCGGGGCCGGCATTCAGCAGCTGTCTGCTTATGTTGCGGGTATATACGCCGATACCTCCCTTTTCGTCGAACGCCCGCAACATTATTCCGATGCGCATCGCTCAATTTCGCCGGCCAATAACTTTGGCCGGCCTTCCTGCTGCAATCGCGTATTCCGGTATCGCCCCCTGAACGACACTGCCGGCACCGATCACGGCGCCACGTCCTATCTCTGCGGCGGGCAGGACCACGGACCCGGCGCCTATAAGGACGTCATCACCAATGGAAACACCGTTCGGCCGCGATTCAGGTTGGTCGATTATTCGTCTGTCGCGACTTGCAACTTCTTTTGTACCACCGACGATCGTGCAGTTCGGCGCAAACCGAACGTAGTTGCCGACCGTAACATTGCCTTCTCCGGTAGAGAAATGGTTGAAGCTGCTTAGCGCGCACTCACGACCGAATCGAATCGAGCCGCCCGTCGTTTGTACTATGACAAATGGTTTGACCACAGTCCCAGCGCCAAATTGTATGCGGCGGGTCATTTGCACCCTGGCTGATGGACTCACGATTGCGTGCGATTTCAAATAATGATACGCGCTAATTACGAATCCTGGCACGGCGTGCCGCTGCAGAATTCTTTTGACGCCGGAATGCACTACTTAGAGTGTCGAAGAATTAATGTAGGCCCGGTTCATCGCGGGATGTCTCTAAGTCTTCACGGCAATAACGGAATATTTATAGGCGAATCTCTTCGCTACCGATTCGGGAAGCATGTTGTAGACCGGTCGGAATCCGTATTTGTAAAGCCAGGCTTTTAGTCCGCGGCGCGCTACCGGCAAAGCTCGATAGTGGTCACGATGCGTTTCGACGACTTCGAATCCTTCGAACAACGATTCGATTTCCTCTTCAGTGCAGAACTCGTTTACTGGCGGGTCCTCATCTTTGTGTTCGATATTCTCACGACCAAGGCGATGAAGAATATACATCCACGACGGCCTCCGATAGAAATGCGAAATAATTGCTCGGCCACCAGGTTTCAGGACTCGCCGCGCCTCTGAAATAGCCTTTCGCGTATCGCCAGTGCAATGCACAACACCATTCGCCCATAGAGCATCGAAAACATTATCATCGAAGGGAAGATCGAGCGCATTGCCGACCACTAAATCATCTGCTTCAGCACCGACGTGCTCAAAGTGGCGACGGGCAAAGTCGATTGCAGCGGGCGTAAGGTCGACCGCAGAGACTCTGACGCCTCGCTTTATGAATTCCAGGCTGTCATAGCCCATGCCACATCCGACCTCCAGCAGGCGCTTACCAACGAGCCTGGCCGCCTCCGCCTCGATTCGCTCCATGATCCAGGAGAACTTGTACGGATTCATCCATGGTCGAATATGCTCAAAGAAGTCTGGCGTGCCCGGTTCTATGCCGGGGTCAGAAACATACTGCGTCCCCAGAGGACGCTCGTTCCAGTAGGTGCGAATTGCCTCTGTACGTGTATTCATTTGCTACCTGCGGCACGGGAAGATCAAAGCTGATCAATAGCTTACAGAATCGCGTTTATCTCGAATAGCCGACCAGTTAACAAATCAGCGCATTGCCTGATGGATTCGACGCGGTCTATGAGCCGGACGAACGTGATTGCCGGAGATCACTCATCGCGAAGCACTGGGAATCTCAATAGATCTGTCCCCTGCTGACGGCGCGTAGTCCAAGTGGGCCATGTCCGCGTCAAGTGCAACCTCTAGCACGTCTTGCGGAGAAACATTGCGCCGAATGTATATCTTTTGCTCGGATCATCGGGCCATATCAGATATGTCTTGCCGTTATCGGCGAATTGGGGGTTTCCGACCGCCTCGAAATAGACCGAAGATAAGAAATGACGCTTAACATCATCGGGCGTGCGGATTATGTTGCTCGGCTCATAATTCGGCCCAGTGTCAGCGAGGAATACACCGGGCGCCCCGTAATCGAAAGTGATGGCCAGGATGCCGCACGGCTTAAGCACTCTGGCAATCTCACTCAGCGCGAGCTGTCGGCTATCTGCATCAAGGTGCTCCAAAACACAAATGGAATAGGCGTGGTCGAAATAGGAATTGTCGAACTTCAATTTGGTCATGTCCATGCAATAAGAGCGCAGGTTCCAATTCATTGCTTTGGATGTCTCGTCCCCTGCGGCGACCAATCTCTCATTTGTGTCTACAGAGTGGGCTTCGACTCCCTGTGCCGCCAGATGGTAGCTGAACAGAGAGCCCGTTCCTCCTGCGTCCAGGACTCGGTCTTGGGCAGACAACTTCGGGCCGTGCGCCATAACCCAGTACGCTTCCCAGTATAGAAACCACGGATGTTGATCATCGCAGGTAATGCCCGGGACGGGGTCGTAGGACTCGCCGCCGCGATTGATCGCTGCTGTCGGCCCGACGCGGCTGGTTCGACCGGTGAGCCGTCGTCCGACCGACCTCACCCACTTGATCGAGAGCTCAAACCGGGGCCTCATGAGGGCGCCGTACCACGACGTGACCGGCAAGCGCTTTTCGTCCAGCTCCATCGCAAGGTCGTTCAGGCGGGCGACGAATCGTGAGCCCTCCGGGGTCAACAAGTCGTCGCGATCCATTGTCTTGTTAATCGGGTTTTCCATCAGGCGAAAAGCCTCCTCGTCCGTGCATCGTAGCACCTGCGCAAGCCATCGTGGCTCAGATCACAATCGTTCGTGCGGGGCATGCTTGCGCCGGGTGCTCAACATGCGTCTTTTGTACTGCAGATATAATTTTGGCGCGAAGGCCAGACAGGCGTCGCGAGTGAACGCTGCCTGATAGGAACCCTTTCGCAGGAGCTCGAAAAAAGTTCGGGCGCGAATCGAAAGTGATGGGCTCACCAGTCCCGCGCTGGATTCAGCGTCGGCCATCGAAGCCGATATTATCTCGCGCAAGCCCTCGAACTCTTCAACATGATCGGGCATAAGGGCCTTCGCTGTTTGCAGATCAGAAAGCCGGCTGTCCCGGTGCTTGCGCGCCTGATCTATGCCCCAGAGAAATCGAGAGCGATAGCTATCCACTGAGTCGTACACATCGAACCTCTGGGTAAAACTCCCGGGATGACGGCGAACCTTGACAAGTTCCTCATCGAGGTATTTGACTTCACCCAGAAGACTTGCCCGAAACGGTAGCACGACGTCCTCGTTAATGTCGGGATCCAGCGAGCCGAAACTCTCGAACACCGTTCGCCGAAAAGCGAGCGTCCCTCCCGAAGCATAGGCATCCACGTTGGCGAACCACGATTTAGTATTCACCTCTGATGATGGGTGGGGTACGACGCCGGATCCAAATGGGCGGCCAGCATCGTCGATTAATGAATATCCGGAATAGACAGCCTGCACCGTCGGATCGCGCCGAAACGCCTTAACGATACTGAGCACTCGGGAGATTTCGGAGATATCGTCACCATCGAACGATACGATTATCTCACCGGATACCCTCCGCAAGACG
>Ga0255052_10003916_pt1 | contig 10098 bp, 8 predicted proteins | sample JV7_2_21_MG_FD_188632 | JGI IMG/M metagenome (GOLD analysis project Ga0255052, IMG submission 188632) | Seawater microbial communities from Jervis Inlet, British Columbia, Canada - JV7_2_21 | ecosystem: Environmental > Aquatic > Marine > Inlet | place: Canada: British Columbia | collected...
GACTGAGACGAAGAGTCCAAATCGGACTAGCTTCCCCGGTGAGGGTATTGAGATGATCAGGGCGCCCGCTGTGGCGCCCTTGATTTAGAAGCAATGCGATTATGGCCAAACGTGACTATTACAAGGTTCTTGGGGTAACGAAGAACGCGACGAGCGATGAGATCAAAAAATCTTATCGTCGCCTGGCCATGAAACACCATCCTGACCGAAATAAGGATGACGTAGATGCGGAAAGCAGATTCAAGGAAGCCAAGGAAGCTTACGAGGTCCTGAGCGACGGCGACAAGCGGGCCGCTTACGATCGCTTCGGTCACGACGGTGTTCGTGCCGGCCCGGCAGGCGGCGGATTCAGCACCGAGGGTTTTGGCGATATTTTCGGCGATGTCTTTGGTGACATATTTGGTGGTGGCCGTCGTGGCCGAAGCCAGGTATTTCGCGGGGCTGACCTGGGCTACGAACTCAGACTTGATCTGGAACGGGCCGTCAGAGGTGATTCGGTCACGATCGAAGTGCCGACCCAGGTAAGCTGCGAGGCCTGTGACGGCAGCGGGGCCGAGAAGGGGACCGAGCCGAGCAGTTGTTCGACATGCGGTGGCTCGGGCCAGGTCCGCATGCAGCAGGGATTCTTTTCTATTCAGCAGACCTGTCCAGCGTGCAAAGGTGCTGGCACCGTCATCTCGGACCCCTGCCGCAAATGCCACGGTCGTGGTCGCGTATCGAAGACCAAGAAGCTGTCGGTCAAGGTCCCGGCAGGCGTTGAGGGCGGGGATCGAATCCGGCTTTCCGGCGAAGGTGAGGCAGGCCGAAATGGCGGTCCACCCGGCGATCTCTACGTCGAGATTCGTGTCAATCCCCACAAGATATTTCACCGTGATGGTGCTGATCTTTCCTGCGAGGTGCCCATCGGTTTTGCAACAGCGGCTTTAGGGGGCGAGGTCGAACTGCCGACGCTCGACGGCAATGTATCGCTCAAGATTCCTGAGGGCACCCAGTCGGGAAAGAATTTCCGCCTGCGCGGCAAGGGCGTAACCACTGTACGGGATCACAGGCAAGGTGATTTGTTCGCTCGCGTTGCCGTAGAGACGCCGGTAAATCTGACTGCCGAACAGGAAGCGGCATTACGCAGTTTTGACGAGTCCGTGAGCGCCGGCGGAGAGAAACATAGCCCACGAGCCGGCGGCTGGCTCGATATGGTCAAACGATTCTTCGAGCGTGTCAGCGAATGACGACGCATGCGCCGCCGGTCCGAATCGCCGTACTCGGCGTGGGCCGCATGGGGCAGGAAGTCATGCGCGCAATCGCGAGCGATGATGCCTTCAGACTCGCAGCGTTGTGGACCCGAAAAATCAGTGCTCAGGAGGAGGAGATCGTCGTCAGCGATGATCTGACGGCAGTATTGTCTGTCGCCGATGCCGCTATCGATTTCAGTCTCCCCGATGCCACACCGACTGTCCTCGATGCCGTAATCGCATCCGAAAAACCGTTGGTTATCGGTGTAAGTGGCCTCGATGATGCCGTTGTTAACCGGATCTCCGAAGCGTCTGAGACTGTCCCGGTTCTTTACGACCGCAACATGAGTCTCGGCATTGCCGTGCTGGATAATCTGGTTCGTAAGGCGGCTTCAGGTCTAGGCAGTGGTTTCGAAGCCGAGATTCACGAGACGCATCATGTGCACAAGATCGATGCGCCGTCGGGTACAGCGCTGAAACTGGGCAAGTCGCTGGCCGAAGCCCGCGGACAGGACTTCGAAGCTGTCCGACGATATGATCCGGCGGGGCTCGAGCGGCCCCTGGATCCCGGGAGCATCGCCTTCGAGGTCACCCGGGAAGGCGAAATAGCAGGCGAACACACTGTCATCTTCGAAAGTGACTCGGAGCGTGTCGAACTGACGCACGTCGCCGCCAGTCGCCGTGTATTTGCCGATGGCGCGCTGAGGGCGGCCCGATGGCTCATCGATCAGACACCCGGTCTCTACAGCATGAGCGACCTGGCTATTCAAGCTGGCGCCTCCAGTCAGGCTTGAGTAAACTAACGCGGATCGCTGGCTTGTAGGCGGTCAGATGAGCGGGAGGCCACGTCCTTCCGCTTTTGTGCATCTGAGGATTTGGTTTGAGTACGCCTGCAGTTTTGGCATTGCAAGATGGGACGATTTTCCAGGGCAAGTCCGTCGGTGCCGACGGCAAGACCATTGGCGAGGTCGTATTCAATACGGCAATGACCGGATATCAGGAAATCCTCACTGATCCCTCCTATTGCCGACAGATCGTTACCCTGACCTATCCCCATATCGGCAATACCGGCACTAACAGCATGGACATGGAGTCTTCGCAGATACACGCTTCGGGACTGATAATCCGGGACGCCTCGATGCTTGTCAGCAGCTGGCGCGCAGAACGCGACTTCCAGGAGTTTCTGAAGGGTGGCGAAACAGTCGCCATTGCCGATATCGATACTCGAAAACTGACCAGGCTGATCCGCGAGAAGGGCGCGCAGTCCGGCTGCATTATGACGGGGGACGTCGATCCGGAAACGGCGATTGATCACGCCCGTAAGTTTCCGGGAATTGCCGGGATGGATCTGGCCAAGTTCGTCACAACGGAACGCATGTATCAATGGTGTCTTGGTACGGACTTCGGCAAGCGAAGCCGGATCATCAGCCGGCGAATCGCGCCGTATCATGTGATCGCCTACGATTTCGGCATCAAACGAAATATTCTGAGACTGCTCTCGGACCTCGACTGCAGAATGACTGTCGTGCCGGCGGCGACGACGTCACAAGAGGCCCTCGCTCTGGCGCCGGACGGCGTATTTCTCTCCAACGGTCCGGGTGACCCGGAGCCCTGCGACTACGCGATCAAGGCAATACAGGAGATCCTGGAGAACGGCGTGCCCGTATTCGGCATCTGTCTGGGTCATCAATTGCTCGCGCTCGCGTGCGGAGCGAAGACCATGAAGATGAAATTTGGCCATCACGGCGCTAATCATCCTGTGCAGGACCTGAATTCGGGCAGGGTAATGATTACGAGCCAGAACCACGGCTTCGCCGTCGAGGAAGATTCACTGCCGGAGAATGTCGAGGCCACTCACCGTTCGCTATTCGATGGCACTTTGCAGGGCATTGCCGTCAAGGACCTTCCTGCTTTCAGTTTTCAGGGGCATCCGGAGGCCAGTCCCGGACCGCATGACCTATTGCCGCTTTTTGAGCGTTTTATCGCTGACATGGACGAACTCAAGCGAAGCTCATCGCAGACGGCCGCGGCATTGCAATGAATAATTGTTTAAAAACAAATAATTACAATCGTTACTTGAAGTATTTTCTCACTATTATTCGTGCCGTCGTCCGGCCCGAAGAGCGGCCCTGAAGCATGCCTAAACGTACCGACATAGACAGCGTCTTGATCATTGGCGCCGGTCCCATCGTCATCGGCCAGGCATGCGAATTCGACTACTCCGGCGCCCAGGCCTGCAAGGCTCTCAGGGAAGAAGGCTTCCGGGTCGTCCTCGTTAACTCGAATCCGGCCACGATCATGACGGACCCGGAAATGGCCGACGCGATCTACATCGAGCCCGTTCAGTGGCGAGCCGTCGAGCGAATCATCGAGAAGGAACGTCCCGATGCTCTGCTACCGACGATGGGCGGGCAAACGGGACTGAATTGCGCTCTGGATCTCGTCCGCGAAGGCGTACTGGAGAAATACGACGTTGAACTTATCGCCGCCTCGCGGGAGGCGATCGATATGGCCGAAGACCGAGACCTATTCCGCCAGGCGATGACCGAAATCGGTCTGGCCGTGCCGGACTCATCGATTGCTCACTCGATGGAAGAGGCGCTGGAGAAGCAGGTCGATATTGGCTATCCGACGATCATCAGACCGTCGTTTACGCTCGGTGGTACCGGTGGCGGCATTGCCTACAATCGCGAGGAATTCAAAAGTATTGTTGCACATGGGCTCGAAATGTCGCCGACGACTGAGGTGCTGCTCGAGGAGTCGGTGATTGGCTGGAAAGAATTCGAGATGGAGGTCGTTCGCGACAAGAATGACAACTGCATCATCGTCTGTTCCATCGAAAACGTTGACGCGATGGGCGTTCATACCGGAGATTCCGTCACCGTTGCACCGGCCCAGACATTAACGGACAAGGAATATCAGAGAATGCGTAATGCATCCATTGATGTGTTGCGTAAGATTGGCGTCGAAACGGGCGGTTCCAACGTGCAGTTCGCCGTGAACCCCGAGGACGGCCGCATGCTGATCATCGAGATGAATCCCAGGGTATCGCGTTCCTCGGCCCTGGCGTCGAAGGCGACAGGCTTTCCGATTGCCAAAGTCGCCGCAAAACTGGCCGTTGGTTATACGCTCGACGAATTGAAAAACGATATTACCGGCGGTGCGACGCCGGCCTCGTTCGAGCCGGCAATCGACTATGTGGTTACAAAGGTACCCCGGTTCACCTTCGAGAAGTTTCCGGGCGCCAACGGGCGCCTGACAACGCAAATGAAGTCGGTTGGCGAGGTCATGGCTATCGGCGGGACCTTTCAGGAGTCCTTTCAAAAGGCACTGCGTGGGCTGGAGACCGGGGTCACCGGTTTGAACGAAAAAAGCAAATATCCCGTAGAGGATTCCGAAAGAGACCGATTGCGGCAGGAGTTGCGACATCCGGGGGCCGAACGGCTCTGGCACGTCGCCGATGCGATGAGGCAGGGATTCACTTTCGATGATGTCGCCAAGCTGACCGGTATTGACCCCTGGTTCCTGGTGCAGATTGCCGACCTTGTCATTGAGGAAACGAACACGCGCAAGGAGGGCCTCGACGGTCTGAGCGAACAAAGATTGCGCTTGCTCAAACGTAAGGGATTCTCGGACGCCCGTATCGCCGAGCTGGTGCGGCAAAGCGAGGATGTCATACGAAAACGCCGCATCAAGCATGGGCTGCGGCCGGTGTTCAAAAGAGTCGATACTTGCGCTGCCGAGTTCGCGACGACAACGGCCTATCTTTACTCGACCTATGCAGAGGAGTGTGAGGCCGAACCGACTGACGAGCCCAAAATCATGATTCTGGGTGGTGGCCCGAATCGCATCGGCCAGGGCATCGAGTTCGATTATTGCTGTGTGCATGCGGCGCTCGCTCTCCGTGAAGCCGGCTACGAGACCATCATGGTCAACTGCAATCCGGAAACGGTCTCAACGGACTATGACACCTCGGATCGCCTGTATTTCGAGTCGCTGACCTTCGAAGACGTCATGGAGATCATCGACAAGGAACAGCCGAAAGGGGTCATCGTCCAGTACGGTGGCCAGACACCGCTGAAGCTTGCCCGGGACCTGGAAGCGGCCGGGGCGCCGATTATTGGCACGTCCCCGGATTCAATCGATCTTGCCGAGGACAGAGAGCGCTTCCAGAAACTCGTCAACGAACTGGAACTTCGTCAGCCGCCAAATCGCACGGCCCGCAACCGAGAAGAAGCGATCGAAATGGGTAGTGATGTCGGCTACCCGCTGGTCGTGCGGCCGTCCTACGTACTGGGTGGCCGCGCAATGGAGATCGTGCATGGCGATGAGGACCTTGCAGCCTATATGGACGCCGCAATCGACGTCTCGAACGATAGCCCGGTCCTCCTCGACAGGTTCCTTGATCTCGCCACCGAGGTCGACGTCGATATAGTCTGCGACGGGGAACGTGTCCTGGTTGGCGGCATCATGGAACACATCGAGCAGGCGGGCGTCCATTCCGGGGATTCCGGCTGTTCCTTGCCTCCCTTCAGTCTTGGTGAATCGGTTCAAGAGACGCTCATCGAACAGGTCATCAAGCTGGCGAAGGGATTGAACGTAGTCGGGCTCATGAACACCCAGTTCGCCATCCAGAACGACATTGTCTATCTGCTCGAGGTCAATCCGCGAGCGTCGCGGACGATTCCGTTTGTCTCCAAATCGATCGGCATTCCGCTTGCGAAAATTGCTGCGCGCGCAATGATCGGCGAGACGCTGGAAGCGCAGGGCTATGTGAATCAGCGAATACCGAGTTATTTCTCAGTGAAAGAATCGGTGTTCCCATTCGTGAAGTTTGCCGGCTCAGATCCCATCCTCGGACCCGAAATGAAATCGACTGGTGAGGTCATGGGCATTGGCCGCTCGTTTGGTGAGGCTTATGCGAAAGCGCAGCTTGCCTCAGGCGTCGTCCTGCCGCGGCAAGGTGCCGCGCTCCTGAGCGTCAGAGACCGGGACAAGGACGGCGCAATCGAACTTGCTCAAATTCTGGTTGAGAGAGGATTCGACCTCGTCGCGACACACGGCACGGCGCAGGCGCTTGCAAAAGCGGGAGTATCCTGCCGACGGGCAAACAAGGTGAGGGAAGGCAGGCCTCATATTGTCGACATGATCAAGAATCATGAGATTTCGTTGATCGTAAATACGACCGAAGGCAAGCAGGCGATCCAGGAGTCGCACTCGATCCGTGCTGCGGCCGTACGCCAGAACGTAACCTACTACACGACGCTCGGTGCTGCCGTTGCGACCTGCAAAGCGCTCGAGCACATAGACGATTGCGACGTTAATCGACTGCAGGACCTGCACAGAGAGGTAGCGGCATGAACAAGGTGCCGATGACCGTTCGGGGAGAGAAATTGCTCAAGGACGAACTGAGGAAACTGAAGTCCCAGGACAGGCCCGCGGTGATCCAGGCTATCGCCGAGGCGCGCGCGCACGGCGATCTCAAGGAAAATGCCGAGTATCACGCTGCCAAGGAGCAACAGGGCTTTATCGAAGCGCGTATCAAGGACTTGGAGGGCAAGCTATCCAATCTGCAGGTTATCGATGTCACGACGGTCAATGCGAACGGAAGGATCGTCTTCGGTTCCACCGTCGAATTGCTCGATATGCAGACCGAAAAGGAGATTATTTACAAAATTGTCGGCGAGGACGAGGCCGATATTAAGACCGGGCTTATTTCATTTACGTCGCCGATTGCAAGAGCGTTGATAGGCAAGAACGAGGGCGATGAAATCAGTTTCTCGGCGCCCGGTGGCGAGAAATGCTACGAGGTCATCGAGGTCCGCTACGAATAAGTGCATCAATCAGGGCAGCTTGATGCGTGGTTCATCGACATTCGGCCTGTAAACAAGCGCAACATTGCCGATTCGCTGAATGAGAACTCCGGAAGCCTGTCGACAGAGTTCCGCAATCAGAGCATCACGCGTTTCCCTGTTCGGGCTCCGGATGCGAACTTTGATGAGTTCATGATGCGAGATGCTCGTGTCAAATTCTTTCATGACAGACGGGGACAGACCCGCACCGCCCACGGTAATCACCGGTTTGAGCTGATGACCGAGTCCACGAAGGTACTTTTTTTGCGATTCCGACAATCTCATGGCGCGAAAGTCTAACAGCTGGAGAGAACGCCAGGAACGGGACCCGTACGTCGTTCAGGCGCGGCGGGACGGCTGGCGGTCGCGCGCCGTCTACAAACTCGAGCAGATATTGCAGAAGGAAAAGCTCCTCAAGCCGAATATGGTCTGCATCGATCTCGGTGCCGCGCCGGGTAGCTGGAGTCAGTACGTTTCGACTCATTTGAAGGGGCGCTGCCGCATTATCGCGGTTGATTTATTGCCGATAGATAGCCTGCCATCGGTCGAACAAGTTCAGGGTGATTTCACAGAAGAAGAAGTGCTGGAGGCAATTATTGCCAGGATTGACGACGCTGAGGTGGACCTTGTAATGAGTGATATGGCGCCCAATATCAGCGGCAATAAAGTTGTCGATCAACCGCGGTCTATATACCTCGCCGAGTTGGCACTCGAGTTCGCCGGCAAGGTTCTCAAACGCCGCGGCGATTTTGTTTGTAAACTGTTTCAAGGCCAGGGCCAGGACGCATTTATTAGAGAGGCAAGGGCAGCCTTCGACAGGGTAAGAATCATTAAACCAAAGGCCTCCAGGCCCGGTAGCAGTGAGGTTTATTTGGTAGCGAGAAACTATCAACTATAGTAGGGTCTAATTATTAGACGCAGTCTAATTTTCTGGTCGGGAGCCACCGAATTTCCGTGAATGATTTAACCAAAAACATCCTTGTATTCGTCGTCATCATCGTCGTACTCCTGTCCGTCGTACAGGGCCTGAGCGGCGTCAGCGGACCGGCGCCAAAGCCAACGGACTATTCCAGTTTTCTGGAACAGGTTCGTTCGGGGAGCGTTCAGCGCGTCGAGTTCGAGGAAGACAAGATCCGTTACGGGAACAGCGATTCGCTCAGTTATTACACGATCAGTCCGGAGACCGATAACAACACCCTGATCGGTCTGCTCGAGGAAAATGGTGTTGAGTTCACGGCGCAGGAGCCGAAGTCACAAAGCCTGATTGGTCAGCTCCTGATCAGCTCGTTTCCGATACTCCTGTTAATCGGCGTATGGATTTATTTCATGCGGCAGATGCAGGGCGGCGGCGGCGGCCGCGGAGCTATGTCATTCGGCAAGAGCAAAGCGCGCCTGCTCGGCGAGGATCAGGTCGGCATCTCTTTCGCCGACGTGGCTGGTATCGATGAAGCCAAGGCCGAGGTTGCCGAGATCGTCGACTTCCTCAAGGATCCGAGCAAATTCCAGCGCCTGGGCGGCAAGATTCCAAAGGGCGTATTGATGGTCGGACCGCCCGGTACAGGCAAGACCTTGCTCGCCAGAGCAATTGCCGGCGAGGCAAAAGTGCCGTTCTTTACGATCTCCGGCTCGGACTTCGTCGAGATGTTCGTCGGCGTCGGCGCGTCGCGAGTACGTGACATGTTCGATCAGGCGAAGAAGCAGGCGCCATGCATCATTTTCATCGACGAACTCGATGCGGTTGGACGACATCGGGGCGCGGGCCTCGGCGGCGGGCACGACGAACGCGAGCAAACACTGAACCAGATGCTCGTCGAGATGGACGGATTTGAAGGCAATGAAGGCATCATTGTTATCGCAGCGACGAACCGCCCTGATGTGCTCGACCCGGCGCTGTTACGGCCCGGGAGGTTCGATCGACAAGTGGTCGTGCCATTGCCCGACATTCGCGGCAGGGAGTTGATCCTCAAAGTGCACATGCGCAAGGTGCCGCTGGATGACAATGTACAGCCGGGCGTCATCGCCCGCGGCACACCTGGATTCTCGGGCGCCGACCTGGCCAATCTCGTCAACGAGGCGGCTTTGTTTGCGGCTCGCGCGAACAAGCGGGTCGTCAGCATGGACGAGTTCGAGAAGGCCAAGGATAAGATCATGATGGGAACGGAGCGCCGTTCCATGGTCATGAGCGAGGAGGAGAAGCTCAATACTGCCTATCACGAAGCAGGCCACGCCATCGTCGGCTACTGTGTTCCCGATCACGACCCCGTATACAAGGTGACGATTATCCCGCGCGGACGCGCCCTCGGCGTCACGATGTATTTGCCGGAGGAAGACAAATACAGCACCTCCAAGCAACAACTCGAAAGTTCGATCTCGACGCTTTTCGGCGGCCGGCTGGCCGAAGAAATGGTCAACGGGCCGGAACGAGTCACAACCGGTGCATCGAACGACATCGAGCACGCTACCGAAATCGCGCGAAACATGGTGACCAAGTGGGGGCTTAGCGAGAAGCTCGGACCGCTGACCTATAGCGAAGACGATGGCGAAGTGTTCCTCGGCCGATCGGTAACACAACACAAGCAGGTGTCGGACATCACGGCGCATACGATCGACGAAGAAGTCAGAGAGATCATTGACCGCAATTACCAGCGGGCCAAGTTGATACTGGAAGAACACGAGAAAAAACTTCATGTCATGGCCAAGGCGCTGATGAAGTACGAGACGATCATCCAGGTGCAGGTAAAAGACATCATGGACGGTCGCGAACCGAGGCCGCCCGAGGACTGGGACGACACGGACGATTCGAAATCGAGCGGCGCCAAGCCGGACGCGGAGGCGGAGGCGACCGGAACGATCGGTGGTCCGGCCAGCGAACACTAAGCCCGGCGAATTTAGACTCGAAGCGGCAGCCAGACGGCTGCCGTTTTATTATTGGCGATTATGAAAATAAGAATGGGATCCCGATTTCTCGACCTCGATTCGCCCAAGGTCATGGGCATATTGAATGTCACGCCGGATTC
>Ga0255052_10003917_pt1 | contig 10096 bp, 8 predicted proteins | sample JV7_2_21_MG_FD_188632 | JGI IMG/M metagenome (GOLD analysis project Ga0255052, IMG submission 188632) | Seawater microbial communities from Jervis Inlet, British Columbia, Canada - JV7_2_21 | ecosystem: Environmental > Aquatic > Marine > Inlet | place: Canada: British Columbia | collected...
AGGCCGTCCAGTCGCCAGACAATGTCTACACCTGCCCGAGCGACTTTCACTTTTACACGATCGATTCGCAGCTTTGCGTCGACAAGGTCATTCAGTTTGAATCACTGCTGGATGACTTTTCTTCCGTTTGCGAGCACCTGGGTCTTGGTGCTTTAGACGCCTTGCCGCGCGCGAAGGCGAAGATCCGCAAGGAGAAGCGGCATTACTCCGAGTATTACGACGATGAGTTGAGAGAACTTATCGCCGGGCGATTCCAGAATGAGATCGATTTGTTTGGCTACGAGTTCAGCGATAGGTGGAATTGATTCGCCGCTTCGCGGCTCACCCTTCGGGCGCACTTCGTGCGTCCAAAATCGCTACGCGATTTTGTGAACCACCTTCGGTGATTTCAAGTCACCCCGTCACACAGGCAAACAAAAAGGGCGCCACAAGGGCGCCCTTTTGATTTGCTTGGTGGTGATGGGTACTATCGAACTCGACGTGTATCCGATTGATTATTAGACACTTTTCTCTTTCGAATTAGAGTAGTTGCCCCCAGATTTGCCCCCAATAAGCGCGGCTCTCTTCGGACGCTAGCGGAGGATTTCACGACTCATAGGTTAACATCAGAATCCGGCAAATCCTCTCGGAAATCCACTCACAATTCGCAGGGCTTTTCGGTTAAACATCCGCGGAAATGCGCATATCTTGACAGCCTCATTCGGATTTCAATGGAGACTTCATGATGTCAACCACAACCGTTTGGCGGCTTCCAGAGGTGTTACGGCAGACTGGCTTGTCACGCTCGACAATCTATGAATTGATCAGTCGTGATGACTTCCCAAGGCAGATACAACTCGGACGACGGGCCGTGGGCTGGATAGCCGAGGATGTTATCAAGTGGATCCACGCCAAGGTCGATTCACTGTCCGATGACAAGCCCGGCGGCACTGCGTAGAACTGTCGGAACAGTATCGAAATTGACGTGCACATCAGCTCCAGAGACCCGGCCAAACTCTTGTTATCAAAATCATTACCGTTGGCCCCTTTTCAGAGACAACCAGGTTCGTAGATAGATTTTCGCATTGTAAGTTATTGTAATTTGTGTGAAACCGTAGGGGCGTGCGTTGCGAATCTCGCCCTACGATGCACAACGTAGCAGCGCTGATTTACGCAAAACCCCCGCAGCATCGCTTGATTATCCGCGTCAGCTATCTCCGATATTTCAGAAAATTCAGTCGGTCAGAATGCGGTCGAGTTCGCCGAACGTACTTTGCTCAATTTCGGCCTCCAACCTTTCGATCTCAGATCTGTCGTAGTTCGGCGGGAAAGGCACTTTTGCGGGGTCATATTGCCTATGGCTCAATCCTTTGTTCAAAACGTCATATATGTCGCCCAACATCGACCCAGGACTATCACCACCCGCATTTTCGTCAATGTTCATATAGCTCCCTTTAACGCTTCCAGATTCTGTGCTTACTTGGATGAAGTCGCACCATCTATGGCCGACAGGCGCCTGCCCTACCGACGTAGGGTGCTCTTTGACAATCTGCTCAGTCCTGACATGCAACTCCGTCGCTAGATTATGCGGCATCGGTTGGACATCAATTCCCCTGACCGTATCGTAGGTAACTACAGTTGCAGCAGAATCGGAAATCAGTATCAACACATAGTAAAATCCGCCCGAAAACAAACCTTTCGCGGCGAGATACGAATTAGGATTCGTCGTTATACGCTCAACTTGATCGAATACCAGATCGATCTCATGCTGCTGAAACACGAGCGAAAATCGGCATTCAAGAGCAGGCGAAGCGGCATGCTTTCGCTCAGCAGCCGATTCGTCCTGTGCGCAAGCGCCTGTAGCCAACAGCAAAATTGCTTGAAAAGCGGCTAGTCGACGTCCGAATAAGAATCTAATACACATCGAGATCTCTTCGACCACCTGGCTCAGCTTGCACCCGAATGAGTCCATGTCCTTCCTCCCGGCGAATTCTATTTGTATACCTAATCGCCTGCACCTGCGTATCTTTCACTCCACGTCCATAAAGCACCGGCGCCTCAATTCTGGGTACGGGACTAATAGGGGCGGAAGTCTGCCAAACATGTACTAGCTCATGCGCGGCAACATAGTGAGTCCGGAAGTACGGAATACCCTTTTGCCCGGTTGAATTGACAAAATAGACTTCTGCATAAGTGTCCTTTTCAAGCAGCCCCACAATAGAGTGACCCTCAATAGCACCTCGACTTGTAGTTGCAGGAGTTTCCGTTGCGAAAAACGAAACCAATCGCCCGCTTTCGGCAACGCCTCTGAGTATTTCCAGTCCAGTCTTGGTTCTTCGCAATCTATTCAAGTCCGCTCTCACCTTCTTCTTGAAGTCGTCTGTACCTGATATCTCATACTTCAGCTCTTTTTGGTCCTTGCCCAAGTAGATAGAGTCGCTAGACACACCGTGCTCCTGTACGCTCGCTTCGAACTCCTGAATATGCTCTTCATCCGTTTTACGAAGATCAAAAGCTCCATGCGCGCCTTTTGAACCTATGGAATCCTGCGCTCGACCTGCGCCCCCATCGTCGCCGCCGCCGAACGTTCCTGCGGCTCTCGCTGATCCTGACGAACCACTACCGCCATTTGACGCGGATATGTGAATATTGCCCTTTGCCGTAACACTCGCCGTTCCAGTAGACGTGCGCCTGGTTACGATGTTGCTGCCGGTTTTCGTTTCCTTCCATGTGACTGTAAAGTCAGCGGAATCCCCGGTGTCGGCAAGATCGGTCTCGTTGCACCTTTCGCAGTCGACTTCGACATCCCTGGCAACGTAGCCACTGGGGTCGATCCCTGCCAGCGGATTATTCATAATATACGAATACGGATTGAAACTTTGGCTGTTTCCGGGCGCCTGGATGAAGGGATCGACACTCAGGAACCGCCCCAAGCTGTAGTCGAACGCCCTTCCATTCATATGAATGAGCTTGCTTTCATCCAAATGCTCGTGGTCCGTGAATCCTCGCGGCGTGGTATCGGCGTGATTTGCCGGAAGCACTGGCACAAACAGGTCGTCCCAGTCATCATCTCGCGGCTTACCAAACGGATCGTAGCCAGTACGCGCAACGATTGTCCCCGAGGTGTCGACAATCGTCGCGACACCGCCAAGCCGATCGCGCAACAAGAAGTTCGTTTCGGTCGTCACGGTTCCTGAGGTGTCCGTCTCGGTCTGTATCGCGACATCGCTAATGTAATGCCGATAGTCGATCTTTGACCCATTGGCCTCGATCTCAACAAGCTTGCCGAGATATAACGTTGTAGATGGCGCTGAGCCGGTTTTGACTTGCGCATATCTCGACAAATCGGCGCCGTAGTGGAACGTGCTGGTAACGCCACCTGATGTGATTGCGAGCGGCTTGTTGAAAGCGTTGTAGGTTACCGTCTTGCCGTCGCCGATCGTCATGTTGCCGACCGAGTCATAGCTAAAGTTGACGGTTCCGCCGCCGAGCCCAGCGACTAACGTGACCTTCTTCACAGCATTGGGGCCTCCACCCGTGCCGCCATTTACGTAGTCATACGATGTCGAATAATCACTCTTGCTCGTAATGTTGCCCGAAATATCGTAGCCGTATTTAGTTCGATTCCGTCGGGGCGCTATTCGTTGTTTTGTTTTGCCTCCTAAAAAATGCTTAGTTGGTTTTGTCGAATTCGTGTGCAAAACCTGCATGTCACTGAGTGTAACCATGCTTCTGTCGTTGTTTCAAACATCGTATCGCATCCATTTTCAGATTATGGGTACGACGAAGCCTCGGCACGTGTCACCGATGGCGCAAAAACCATGTTGTCTGTCAGGTTTTAGCTGCTAGCCGTAGCCCGTTCGACGCGGTGCATATTGAATCGGCAACTTCACGTCGGGCAACAGATGACTGATGGTCTTCATCAGCTTGCCGATGGGATGTTTCTCAGCGGCACGTCGAAGATCCTCAGCGGTAGAGTGCAAATACACCTGGGTACTCGTGATCTGCTTGTGTCCCAGCAGGTCACGAATGGTCACCAGGTTGACTCCATTCCTCACAAGGTGCGTGGCGAACGTGTGTCGCAATCGGTGCGGTGAGACTCGCTTGGTGATCTTGGCGCGATGTCCCCAGGTGCGAACACGTTCGTAGATCGCACCACGTGACATGGCGTTGCCACGACGGCTGCGAAAGAACGGTGCCATTGGCACGGCGGGTCCACGGTGGTGTCGGTACAGTGACATCGCATGCGCAACACGCTCATTCATCGGCACCGTTCGTTCATGCCCACCTTTGCCAACGACGCTCACCACGCACGCATCGAAATCGACATCAATGTTACGAAGTCCGGAGCACTCCGACACACGTATGCCGGTGCCATAGAGGAGCGCCAGGATCGCGCGATCACGCAGCCCGAGCACTGTGTCTTCGGGGGGCAACGACAACAGCTTCACGATCTCTTCGTTGGTATAGGTCACCGGTAACTTCTTACGTGCCGCCTTGACCGATGGGAACGCGGTCATCGGGTTGTCGAACGAGTCGAGATATCCCATCGCCACCATCGCTCGATAGAAATTCTTCAAGATCGTGACGGTGCGGTTGACGGAACTGTCGCCGTTCTTGCGCGCGTCGCGCAGATGCTGCACGTACTCGAGTACATCGCGTGCGGTGATCGCATCGGGCGCTTTGTCTTCGAGTGCGATCCGCGCGTACTCATGGAACTGCCGGAGTGTCGCGTCGTACGCGGCTATCGTCTTTGGTCTGAGCCCTCGGGCCGTGCAATGGGTCTGCGTATACAAGGTTATCCAGTAGCGCCACTTCATGATGCTTCTCCCGGGTTAAGGGTGGTGATCGCGTGCTCCTTGCGCGACGGCAAGACGTGCAGATACACACCGGTCTCCTGTGGGCTGCGGTGCCCCATCAGGGACGCAATGATGCCGAGGTCGACACCGCGGTCCATCAGGTGCGTTGCGAAACTGTGCCGCAGGGTCTTCGCCTTGATGTCGGTTGATAACCCGGCACGCAGCACGGTCTGGCGAATCACGCGGCCAACATCCTTGTTGGAAACACGTGTCTTCTTCACCCAGGTCCGAAACAGGGGGCCGCGTTTGCCGCCTCGTTCGTGGAGGTAAGCTAGCAGCTCGGTATACACCGCGTCTGGAACTGGCACGGTGCGGGGCTTGTCGCCCTTGGCCGTCATGACGTTGATCTCCCTGCGCTCAATGGATATGTGCTGCACGTTGAGGGCACAGAGCTCGTGGGTTCTGAGGCCGCAGCCGTAGAGCAGCAGCACAATGACGCGGTCGCGGCGTTGCTCACGCGTCGCCTGCTCGCAGGCCTCAATCAGGATCTGCGCTTCCTCCAGCGTGAGCGACCTCGGCGGCGAGCGCCGCTCCCCGTCCTGCAGATAGAAGCCCTCGAGCACGTTGCGATCGGCACGTCCGCAGCGACGTGCATACTCCAGCAATCCGCGAGCATGAGTAATGTACTTGTTGATGCAACGCGGGCTGGCATCGGCCTGGCGCTCGAGCTCCACGTAACGCAGGTAATCCTCGAACGAAAGCTGCCACAGCGACACATCCGGCCGGACATATTGCATCTGCCGCATGACCCGGTTCAGGCTGCAACGAATATCCCTGAGCGTGCCGGGTGCCACCTTGTTCACGTCCTTCTTGTAATCGAGATAGCCCTCGATGAGTGGGTCGAATCGGGTCATCGTGTGGCCTCCGTTGTCAGCCAGTCGTTCAAGGGGTGCATCTTCATCGCCTTGTGTCGTTCGGGATCGGCAATGTGCAAATAGCGCATCGTCGTGGCCACGGAACTGTGGCCGAGTGTGCGCTGAACCTCTGGGATCGGGACGCCGGCAGCCAGCATGTCCGATGCACAGCTGTGCCGAAACTGGTGCAGGCTGTGCAGCTTCACGCCGGCCCGCTTCGCAGTGCGGTGCACCAGGTTGCTGACGGCCTGCTCGGCCAGGCGGCCACTGCTTTTGCTAACGAACAGCGCGCGTTGGTCGATCCGCCCTTGTGCCTCGAGCTGGTTGTGGCGGTGTGGCAGGTACGTCTCGATGCAGTGGTAGACGATGCTCGGTACCGGCACGCAGCGCTCTTTACCGGTCTTGCGTCCGTCGATCCGCAGGGTGCCGTCGTCGCGGTTCCAGTCCGACACATCCAGTCGCTGCAACTCGCCGCGCCGCAGTCCTGTGCCGTACAGCAATGCCAGCAGCGTGATCCCGAGGTGCTTGCGGTAGGTTGTCCGGCCAGCCGATGCGGCTGCTTGCCAGAGCAACTTCATGTCCGTCGCACCGATGCGCTTGGGCATGCGGTGATACGGCGTCACCTTCGGTCCGTGCATCCACTTCAAGGGGTTGTCGATCCACACGCCTTCGCGTACCAGGAAGTCGCCGAAACACCGCATACGGCTCATCAACGAGTAGATCGTTGCCTTCGACTTGAAGGGCGTGCGGTCCTTGATGTAGTGGACCAGCAGCTCGGGGCCAATATCCTCAAGGTGCGGCTTGGGGCGCCGCCGCTTCATCCAGCTACCCCACCTCAACAACTCGCGGTGCGCGTTCTCGATCGTCGCCGGGTTAATACCGCGCGCTTCGTACTCTTCTATATAGGCGTCTGTCAGGCTGTCCCATCGTCTCATCGTTCGTCTCCTCGCAAATCAGGTGACCCCTGAGGGTCTCCTCAAACACGACAAAACAAAACAATACGACGCCCGATATGATGCCAATGGACGGACACAACCATCCATTATTGAACTAAATGGACGGTAAGTTTCATATGGGGGCACTTTTGGGGGCATCTATTGTGAAATTGTCCTTAGATGCCCCCAAAAGTGCCCCCAAGATGCCCCCGATGTCAATGGATTTACCTGGACAGCTTTGGACAAGCTTTCCCTGTAACTCACTGTATCTATGCCAAAAAAAGAGCCGTGCCGGATTTCTTCGGACGGCTCTGGATGTTGAATTGGTGGTGATGGGTGGAATTGAACCACCGACCTACGGGTTATGAGTCCGTCGCTCTAACCGTCTGAGCTACATCACCAATATCTTCAATCCTACAATCCCACTGGGTGGAATTGACTCGGATCGGCTCGAGCCGATCCTCGCCCCTGCGGGGCGCCTCCGGCGTCCAAAATGCTGGCACATTTTGTGAACCACCGACCTACGGGTTATGAGTCCGTCGCTCTAACCGTCTGAGCTACATCACCGGTGTCTTGTTCAGGCATAAATGCCTGTGGGGGTGCGGATTTTCCTTGGTGGGCTAGTACGTGTCAAGGTCATTGCCCAGCACTACCTCACCATCATACTTTTCCATGACCTCACGCAGAAGTGCCTCCTCCGAGGCTCCCCAGAACAGGATGTGGTACAGGACCAGCAGCTTAGGCCTTGCCCGGCCTGCCATCTCGCCCAGTTCGTGCGTCGAGGTGTGGTTATTGCTGTGGTACTTCTGCCAGTCAGGCGTCTTTCTTGCGAACCCTTCCATCGAGTAAACCTCGTGGATCAGGATATCCGCTCCTGCGGCTTGCGCTTCGATCCGTGCATCGGGTGCCGCGTCGCCGGAAATTACGATCACCCGGTCAGGCGTCGTGAACTTGTAGGCAAACGCATTCGTCCAGGTGCCGTGGCGGACACGAAATGCCTCGACCTTGACGTTGTCGTCCTCAAATATCACGCCATCGTCGATTTCGTGGACATTTACGCGCCAGCCCCGATCGTTGGCCGGCTCGAGACCGTCAACCCGGTAACGGATGTCCGCCTCGTACGCCTTCAGGACATGGTTCGCCATATTGGCTGTGCCAGTCGGCCCGAACAGCTCAAGTGGTTCGTCGCGCCCCATAACCCAGGGCGACAGGATCAGGTCAGACAGTCCGGCCGAATGATCGGAATGCAGGTGCGTCAGGAACGCATGCTTGAGGTTGCTTGTCTCGAGCGCCTCCATTTCGCCGCCCCATGACGGGGACATCGCGGCAGCCCGCCGCACGACGCCGGGGCCAAAGTCGACCAGATAGGGGGTGCCGTTGACGACGATCGCAACGGCGGGGCCAGATCGTTCCGGGTCAACATTGGGCGTTCCCGTGCCGAGGAGCACAACCTGGGTGATCTCGGACGGCTCAAGCTCGGCCGCGAACACCATTGGGCAAACGGCAACCAAAGCAGCTAACAACAGGAATCCAGCTCTCATAGCTGCCGTATAATGCGCGATTGGCCCAAGCGGAGCAACGATGTTCCAGAACCCTGAAATCGCTCTCGATGACCTGCCTGGTATGGAGGATCTCGACTGGCAGAAGCTGCATAAGGACTTCGTGCGCCGAATGCAGGTTCAGCATGCGCTGGTCGCCCTGGCTCCCCTGGCCGGTGCGACCGTCTTTACGGTGTTACTGCATGCCCTTCTGATACCGACATTGTTCCTCTGGACCCTCGCCGTCGGCTTTGCGATTGTGTTCGTGTCCTGGCCACGCATTTCGGTGCCGCGGCGTGGCTATGTCGTTCGTGACAAAGACATCGTGTTTCGCTCAGGTGTTATCTGGCGATCTGTTACGGCGATTCCCTACAACCGCATTCAGCACGTTGAAACATCGAACACGCCGCTCGATCGAAAGTTCGGTGTTGCGACATTGCAGCTGTTTACTGCAGGAGGATCGGGCGGAGACCTGAAGATTGACGGCCTCGGCGCTGAGGTCGCTGAGCAACTCCGTATCTATATTCTCGACAAGGTCGGGGTCAGTATTGAAACCGCCTGAGCCAGGTAGCTGGCGACGTACGTCCCCGCTCGCCATCCTGTTCTTTCTTGGCAAGCTGTTTCGCGACATTGTAAAGAACGCATGGCAATCGTTCGCCCCGATTGCCGCGCTGCTCATCGCATCCAGCGGCAACATTATGGACAGGTTGAAGATCGGTGCCATTGTTGTGCTGATTCTTGTCATTGTTGCGGCTGTCTTGCGTTACTGGTTTTTCCGCTTTCGAATTACGGAGGATTCTGTCCTTATTCGGGAAGGCGTCGTTAAGAAGAAGCAGCTCGACATCAAGTTCGATCGTATCCAGGGGATCAACACCGAGCAGAACATTGTTTACCGCTACCTGGGCCTGGTTACAGTCAGTTTCGACACCGCCGGATCCTCGGGTGACGAAGGTAGTCTGCCCGCGGTGCCAAGAGCGTTTGCCGAAGCTCTGCGCGAACGAATTGGTCGCCCGTTGGGGCAGGCCTACGCCGCCGATTCGCCAGAAAACATTGCGGCGTCAGAGCCGCTGCTCGCATTGACCTGGCGCGACATGGTCCGCATAGGGCTGTCGGATAAACGTGTCCTGCTTGTGATGGCACTGCTGAGTCCGCTGCTGGACCGATTGGGTGACGAAACCGACGAGGTTATTTCGAGCTACCTTGATAACGCGACACAAGGGGCGATGCAGTTCGGTGTCGTGGGTGGTGTATTCCTGTTTGTCGTAATCGGAATCGGAGTGATTCTGCTGCTCGCGCTGATTTCGATCACAGCGGCATTCCTGCGCTATCACGATTTCAAGTTGCACCTGGACGGCAACACCTTGCGTTCACGCGGTGGACTGCTAACGCGACACGAAGTCTCGATGGACCTCGGCAAGATTCAGACGCTGCGACTGCAGCAGGGCATCATATTGCGCGGCTTCAGTCGCTTTGTAATGACGGCCCGCCAGGCAAGAAGCAGCCATAGAAACGACAGCAGCAAGAATTTCACGATTCCTGTGGTCACACAGGAGCTGGCCACGAGCCTGCGACGACGTTTTCTGCGACAGGAAGGCCGTGGCCTGGTGCAGATCCCGACGAGCACTGACTTCAGGGCGATCTCGAAGTATTCAATGCGAATCCCTGTCCTGATCAACGTACTGATACCGATGCTGGTCACTGCAATCACGTACTCGATCGAAGGAGATCTGGCGACTTTGTTATTCCTGCTGTGGATACCAATTTCCGTACTACATATCTTCAGGACCTGGCAGCACGCCGGCTTCCACTACACGGATGACGGGCTGGTACGCCGCTCAGGCACGCTCGGGTATCGAACAGTCGCTTTGCTGTACCGGAAGGTGCAACGAGTAACCGTGTCGCAGTCGCGGCTGCAACGGCGCAAGGACCTT
>Ga0255052_10003918_pt1 | contig 10094 bp, 8 predicted proteins | sample JV7_2_21_MG_FD_188632 | JGI IMG/M metagenome (GOLD analysis project Ga0255052, IMG submission 188632) | Seawater microbial communities from Jervis Inlet, British Columbia, Canada - JV7_2_21 | ecosystem: Environmental > Aquatic > Marine > Inlet | place: Canada: British Columbia | collected...
CGGTGCAGGGAGGCAATTTCGTCGGAAAGTTGACGACAAAAACCAGCGAAGTGGCTTTGATGGCCGTACCAACGAAGCGATCCAGACCGTATGGGATTGTCATCAACTCGAACGATGAACCCTGGATCGTCGAATTCGGCAGTAACAAGCTCATTCGGATAGACAAAGACGAGCTGACGCTCGAAGAAATCGAACTGCCCAACAAGAAGTCCCGGCCGAGGAGACTTCAGATCACGTCAGACAACAATGTCTGGTACGTCGATTACGCACTCGGCCTGCTCGGTCGTTACGAGCCCCATGACAAAAAGTTTACCGAATGGCAATTGCCGTCCGGCAAGGAGAGCAAACCGTATGGCATGGCTGTTGACAAGAGTGACCGTCTCTGGATCGTCGAGACCGGCGTATCGCCGAACCGTTTCATCGGTTTCGACACGCGGTCCGAAACATTCTTGAGTGAAACCGACATCCCGAGTGGCGCCGGATCCGTTCGGCACATGTACTATTTCGAACCCACCGGCGAGGTGTGGTTTGGTACTGATACCAACACAATTGGCCGCGCCAGGGTGCACTAGCCCGCGCATTCAGATATCGATAATCGTAACTCTGTAGAGAGCCGATCGACCAGACCCTATTCGATTTCCTCAATAGCGACCGGCTTGAGCAGAAACCGGAATGTCCGGCAGGCTCTCGCAACTGTGGCCTCCTGGTTCGACCGCAAAGGCTCGTAGCTCGATTTCTTGATGGCCTTAAGCGCCGGTTTCGCGAACATTTTGTGGGAGCTTCGCTTGACGGCTGGCCGGCGGAGTCGGCCCTGTGCATCAATCGTGTAACAGACGGTCGCTTCCCCCTCGATCCGATCACGTCTTGCTAATTCGGGAAATTGCGGAACCGCAGTAACCAGGGGCATCCGGTCGGACGATGAGTCCTCCATATGCGTTATACGCGTGACTCGCGTGCTGTCGTCCGCCAGAACGATGGCGGATGACGCCATCGCCAGGCAGACTGCAGCAATTACGGCTGTTTGTCTTGCGGTGGTCACCAGACACACCTAGCCTTCTTCCTTTACGGAAATATTCGTTTTCCTGGTTTTACGATCATCAATAACGATGTTCGGCGATACCGGTTGTGTTGCGTCCATGAACATGCCCTTGACCACCTTCAGAGTACGGGCGTTGGGATTGATCTCCTGGCCCATTGCAAGGTCCTTTTCTGCCTTTTCGTATTCCTTGAGCATGACGTAAATCAGGGCGCGATTGTTATAACCTCGCCAGTGCCTGTCGTTACTCATGAGGAGCATGTTGCAGTACATCAATGCGGAATCGAGCCGATCGATCATGATGTAGCCGGCACAAAGATTGGATAAAGCGGACTCTCTCTCTCTTTTTCCGTGGGCAGATTGCAAGCCACGCAAGGTCAGTTCAACGCCCTCTTTGGCATTGCCGGCAAGGAGTTCCTGGGCGCCCTCCGCCAGGTCCAGATTTCTCGGGCCGATGACAACTTTGTTCTCTTCGGACCAGGCTACAGGAGTCAGCAATACGGCGGTGACGAGGGCAATGGCAAAGGCGGCAGGCCCACTCATCATTCTTACCTCCGGCCGCTACAACAGAAGAGTGAAAGCGGCCTCCAGGGACCATTTGACTAACTGTACTCCCGAAAATTCAATCGTGCATCAGCGGGCCGCCTTTTGAATTGTCCGGGCCGAATGTTCGATCAGCTGGAATAGACGAGGGCGCAGGGCCGCACTCCGTAGGGGTGAAATAATCGGGCTAGCCGCTGATGTAGTGCTCGAGGTGCTCTATTTCCTCTTTCTGGTCGGCAATTATCGCCTTGACCAGGTCGCCAATCGATACCAGACCAGTGACCTTGTTTCCCTCTACGACAGGCAGGTGCCGGATGCGTTTGTCGGTCATCACATTCATGCAACTACTGACCGTTTGATCAGGACTCGTCGAAATTACACCGGTCGACATGATGTCGCTGACGGGGGTGTCGTCCGACGACCGTCCTTTCAGAATAACCTTTCGCGCGTAGTCTCTTTCCGTGACAATTCCTGCCATAGCCTCCCCATCCATGACGATGAGAGCACCGACCCCTTTCTCGGCCATTAGCGTTATCGCATCCAGAACCGATGCCGACGGCGCGATCGACAATATGTCATGGCCCTTCAAATCAAGCAGTTGGTTGACCAGTTTCATTTTGGTTTCCCTTTTATCATCGCCGGACATGGCTTCTTATCAGCCAATCATAGGACATTCTGCTCGAATGAGCAGCATAGTTAATGAAATCGCCCTTTGGTACGGGCCAATCGCCCTTTGGTACGGGCCAATCGCCCGTTGGTCCGGGCCAATCGCCCGTCAGGACGGGCTCCTACGAGGATTCTGTTGCGATCTGTTGGAGCCCGGACTGACGGGCCTCTTCCGAAGCGTTATTAGTCTTTTTTCTCGACGTGGCCGTTGACGCGTGTAAAGTTCAGCGATCCGCTACCGGCGTCTTCGATGATCAGGTCTGCATCGACGTCGGTTACGTTGATGCTGCCGGAGCCGTCATCAATTACTACGCTGCCACGTACATCCTGCACAGTGATGCTGCCGGAACCATCTTCTATTGAGATGTCACCGCCGACACGTTCTACAGAGATCGAGCCGGAACCATCGATGACCCGAACTTCGCCGCCAATGTTTGTCATTTGCAGCGATCCGGAGCCATCCTCGACCATAATTTCACCCAAGACATCACGGATCTGGATCGACCCGGAGCCATCTTCGATATCGAGTGCGACGCTTTCCGGCACCTCTACCTCAAGGCGGACGCTGGGACTGCCGTCCCATCCCCAGGAACTGGAATCGAAATACCCGATCAGCACGGCTGTGTCGCCATCGCGCTCAAGGGTCAATACCAGATCAGATTCAATGACTTTTTGAGCCTTTTCATCGCTCTTGCCAGGCACCTGAATGAGCGCGGTGACGGATATCTTCCTGGCGCCGGGGTTCCCGCGCACGTCAAGGCTGCCTGCTCCAGCCTCGATCTCAACCCTATTGATTCCGCCGGCATCCAGCGTCAAATCGCGGACTTCTTCATACTCGCGCCAGGCCGCGTTGGTCAGGCTGGCAGTGAACATTCCTAAAATAAGAAATACGCGCATAAGATTGATCTCTCAGGTTGATTTCGGCCGTTTTGACCGCTCTTGTATGTCTTAGATGCCGCTCATCAAGAAACGGTTGCACCGGGGACGTGCCCCACGCGGTCTGTCCCCAATTGTTGTCGCTTTTCTCAAAGCTCGAATCTCGAGAGGATCTCGCCCAGATCATCGCGGGCCAGCCAGCGCCCTCGCAGCATCACACCGTGAATACGGCGTGCATTCCCGATGTCGGTCAGCGGATTTGCATCCAAGAGGACCAAATCTCCCTCCTTGCCGGTTTCGACAGTACCAAATACGCGCTCCTGCCCGAAAAACCTGGCTGGATTGACCGTTCCGGTCCGTAGCGCCTCATACGGAGTCAGTCCTGAGGCCACGAGAAACTCAAGCTCCCGGTGAACGGCAAAGCCCGGCACATTGAATACCTGCGGAGCATCAGAGCCCAGCAACAGTCCGGCGCCGGCCTCGTGCAGCGCAAGAATCAGTTTTCTTCTTACTTCAACCGCCCTGGTCGCGATCGCGGGATCGTATGCCGGATCGTTCAGGATCTGCTGCTTGGCATTCACCCATCGGCTGATCGTCGCAAGCGGCACATAACGCATTTCCGGCCACTCACGCATCTCCGCAGCCGTGGTCAACGAGATTCGGTGCTCAACCATCGACTGCGTCGGCACATTCCAGACGCTTGCGGCCGCTGTTTCCGCAGCAATTGCTGGTATCTTTGCTTCATCGATCTGGTCTGCCAGAAGCACGCCGAAGAATCCGGCGGGGCCTCCGGACAGATCAGCACCGTCTTTGAGCATCGCGTTCATGTAGCCATCCAGATGGTCGATTGATGCCATACCGGAAGCCAGCGCATGTGGCACGCCGACCGCAATCGACACATGTCCGGCGAACTGAATACCGAATCGTTTCGCCGTATTTGCAAGCGCATCGAATTCGGCCCTCGTCAATCCGGGATGTATCTTCAGAAAATCGTAGCCCGCCCCATGCTGCGCTTTAACCATCTCTCTTGCGCCTTCAGGGCCGTTAACGCTGTTTCCATTAAACGAGGGACCGGACGTAAATAGCCTCGGTCCAAGCACCTTGCCACTCCGGATCTGCTGCCGGAGGTCAAGGTGGGCGGGTCGTCCCAGCATGCCGCGGACAATCGTGACTCCGTTCGCGACGTTGAGGCCCAGTACTCTCTCGAGATCGGGAGAACTTACGCGGGGAATGTGGGCATGCATTTCCGACAGTCCCGGCATGAGGTACCTGTCCGTACCATCGATTACGAACGCGTCTTCTGCGATTGGAATATCGTCTACATCACCGATCGTCACAATTTTCCCGTTCTCAACAACTACGGTCTGTGCTGCAATGACGGTCTCGGATGTCATGGGAACGACATTGACGTTAATAAACACCGTTTGCGCCGCGGATGCCGGAAACGCCTGTAGCAACAATGCAATTACTGCAACCCTGAGGATCAGCATAAAGGTCTGCTCTTACTGTTCGATTGAGAGTTTTGAGTGCCGTGGGCGCTCGCAGTTCCGGTAATGGTAGCAAATAGCCCGTTAGTGCGGGCCAATAGCCCGTTAGTGCGGGCCAATAGCCCGTTAGTGCGGGCCAATAGCCCGTTAGTGCGGGCCAATCGCCCGTCCGGACGGGCGAAATCAGCAAAGATGAAACAGTCGGCTAGATGACTTCTTTCAGCGTCTCTCTGCTGATGTTGCCACCACAGATGATAACGACGACGTTTTTGCCCTTGTAACTGTCCGCGCGGAGTCTGAGCCCGGCCAGCGCGACCCCGGCGGCGCCTTCGGGCAACATGTGGTGGGCATCGATGAACTGCCGCATCGCCTCGGCGATCTGATCCTCGGACACAACGACATAATCATCTGTCACCGTGCGACAAAGATCGAAAGTAATCGCATCGGCCTCGATGCCGCCGGCTGTACCATCCGACAAAGTCGGCTGACTCGGCAAGTCCAGAATTTCGCCGGCTTTGACCGATTCCGTCATCACGGCAGACGCCGCGGGCTGACAGGCGATGACGGACATCGTGGGATTGACCGACTTCAGAAAGCTGCCGACGCCGCTGATCAGACCACCGCCACCGACCGCAACAAAAATCGCATCAACCTGTGGGAGCTGTTTCGCGATTTCCACACCGCAGGTACCCTGTCCGGCAACGACATCCTCATCGTTATAAGGCGACAGGTAGCACATACCGTTTTCGGCAGCGTATTCCCTTGCGTGCATTTCGGTGTCGAGGCCATCAGTGCCGAAAAACCGCACGTCGCCGCCGGCCCGCTTAATAGCGTCCACTTTTGTCGTCGAAGTCCCTTCAGGAACGAAGATCACACCTTTCGTGTCGAGCTTCGACATGGCAAAGGCAACCGCGGCGCCATGGTTGCCGCTCGAAGCTGCAACACAGCCGGCCGTCCGCTGTTGCGGAGTTAGTGAAAGCAGCTTATTAAACGCACCGCGCAGCTTGAACGACCCGGTAAACTGGAGGTTTTCCAGTTTCAGGAAAACATTTGCTCCTGTCAGATCACTGAAAAACGGAGAGCGATCCAGCGGTGTCTCACGAATATGTGGGGCTATGCGATTCGCTGCCAGAACGACGTTTGCGGGTAACAACTCTTGTCTCATCCGCCTACTTTATCCCAGCGCACAGGCAGAGTAGTGAATTTCTGTTTACTAAAACATGTCCTGCTTGCGATAACCTTCCGGCGGTTCGAACATCGCGGCGTCGATGGACTCGCTGCGGCTGGATGTCAAGGTTGACTCGCCTTCCAGCATACCTGTGTCATCATAATCTCTTGCGTAAACGGGATAACCACCCAGCTCCCTCATGTGTGCAAACACTTCCTTTTGTTTGCCCATGAAATCAGATCCGGCAGCTTCTGAAAATGCGTCGTGCATGCTCTCGAAGAACTTGCCCATTCTGATCATCGCATCGGCTGCCTCGCGACCACCTTCTATGTCGTCCCATTGGGCTACACACATATCGCGAGTTTTTCTTCCCTGCCTCAGAACCTCATAAAATTCGCAGTCGTAGCCGTTTATCGTGTCGCTTTCTCCCGTCTTGCGCAGCGTGCTTGGCGCCTCCTGCGCTGGCTGCAATCCCGGCATCCGCTGCTTCATCATTTGCTCAGCCATCGCACGTTGCTCGGGCGGCAGCGACGCCAGCATTTCTTCCATCTGTTTCATCGCATCGCTGACCTGCGCCGCCATCTGGTTCAGAGTTTGCTGGTCGATGACGTAGTACTCCAGTCGCTCATTATCGGCCATGATCATCTCGTTACGGTCTCCGCGATAGATCACGAGGCCGTCCTCGTCAGATGAAACAGAAGTGATTTCGATTCGGAGTAACACCCCATCGGCAAACATCTTTGACGAGCCAATCGCAGGCGGATCAACGTGATACTCCTTCGTTTCCATTTGCAACGCCGCACCGGCGAAAGCCTGATATGAGATAAGAAATACGGACAGGAGTGTGAGCTTCGACACGTACTGCATTGCACTTTCCCCCTTCGTGAAGGCGCGATTGATCAGTGCTTGGAAAGTAACCCAGACGAGCGTTCATTGCCAGAAGGTAGAGCAGGGACTGAGGAATCTCAGAGAATCGACCCCCTTTGGTCGGAAATTCTCATCTCGTCATTCGATTTAACATTTTCCCGAAACCAGCCTCGCTGAAAATTGACAGCATGATCAACGCTGTGCAACGATTCATACTCGTTGGAAAAAGGCACACCTGTCGAAAGGCAGGGTCGCAAAGCCACCGGTCTAAGGGGATATCCTATGATAGCGGGGTTGCCGATCCGAATTGCCGGATGCGACATTTCTTGCCGTCGCAGCAACCCTCTTCATTGCCCTGATCCTCGCTCGCAAGAGTTTCTGGGTCCCCCGTGATCATGCTGGCTTCGCTCGTTTTCCTGCCCAAACGAGGTGGTCGTAACCCAATCGGAGCCAGCAATGTCAGCCAAAGCCAGTACCCTGCGTAGCAGTGGCCTATTCTCCAGCCACAAATCTGCAACATCTACCGTCGTCCGCCCTACCACTTTTAAAGATATTCAGGGTTACCTGGACCCTTCGTCGAATTACGTGGCTCCATTTCGACCGATGGGGGCAGGTAGCTCGTCGACAGACTGTAATGCTGCGACTGCCGGGACGGTTATCGATATGACCGGCATGGATCAGATCATGAACATCGACGCGTATGCAGACACCGTCACCGTGCAAGCCGGTGTCCGACTACACAGACTCGTCGACGCCCTCGCCGACAGCGGCCTCGAACTTGCGGGGAATTACGACCTGATGAACCGGACGGTTGGCGGCGCCGTAGCCGGTGGTTGTATTGGCCCATCGATGACGGCCGACGGCGCATTCTTTGCCAGGCAGGTCATCAGCATGAAGGTCATCACGCCGGCGGGCGATTTCCTGGAAATAGACCAGAAAAAGAAAAATATCCTGAACGCGTTTCGCCTGAGTTACGGCATGCTTGGCATCATTTGCGTCGTAACTCTGAGAGTGCGCCCAATCAAGGGATTTGCCGCAAATCACAAGCGTTGCACCATTGATCAATTGGCTGCGTCAGCAAACACACTCGCGACGACCAATATCGGATTGAAATTCTATTTGCTCCCCTTCAGGGACCGTGTCTATCTGGATCTGAGGAGCTACAGCCTTAAGACACAATCCACGCATTCCATTCCGTGGAAGATAAAAGACTGGGGAGAGAGCACTGTCCTTCCGAACGTATTTAGATCGCTCGGTCGCCTTGTCCCATCAGGCAGCTTTCGATATCGCCTGATCGATGGAATCAGCGAAGCCACGCAAGAGCTCGTCAACAACCGGCTGGTTTCCTCTGGTGACAACGCGGCGACGCAGTCATTGAGGGTTACCGGCGCCCGAATCACAAGCCCGCTGCAATATTCGACGTGGTGTTTTCCGGCAACTGACTTTTCTGTCGTTGCCAAGGCATATGAGAGTTTCTGCTTCGATACTTATTCCAAGACGCGGTTCCGCTGCGACATGCCAACAGTCGGATTCCTGCTTGCTCGCGATCGAAGTGCCCTGTTATCGCCGACCTTTGAAGACCCGATGTTTGCACTCCGCGCTGTATCCACCCCGTCCAGAGGGTGGGAGGATTTTGTCATTGATTTTGCCGAATTTGCACAAAGCTGGGGCGGCTCGCCCTTCTTTAACCAGACGCGAAGCATGGACCCGGACTACGCCCGGCATGCATTCGGCAGCCGAATCGATTTCTTCAGGAAAATTCGGCGCCAACTGGACCCCAATAATCGTTTGATGAATTCATTTCTGTCGCAGTATTTCCTATAGCGGCATATCGCCCGTCAGGCGGGTGAATGCTCCTGCAATACCCACACTCCCGTCATCCATGGCGGTCGGACAGCTCCTACGGCGCTTCAATTGTGACGTGTTGGAGCCCGTCCTGACGGGCGTGATCACAAATTCGCCGGGGTGAGGTGGAAAGCCAATGCATCGCATTGGCCCACCGAACGCCGAAGCCATGGAAGGCGAAGGCCGGAGTTGTTAGTGAGGCAGGATGCCGAACTTACAGCTAAATTTGGACGCCCGAAGGGCGCCTTTGCGAAGCGAAGGTCACGACCAGGGATGGTCGTGATCAATCCAAATCCGCGTTTCATGCATCTAAGGGTCGAAAGGCTGAAATTACAGCCCGGCTTCTTGCCCGGTCCGGTACCTCAAACTTCAGCCATTCTTTGCAGTCAGATGGCTATCAGGTCTCATTTTTGGAAAATATTTTTGAGGTCCTGGTCACCAGAAACTCCATAAATTGTTGATAAATAGGAGAAATCGGCAAGGTTTGGGTCAAGATCAGGGGTGTTGCGTTATAGTTATCTAGTGTTATACTTCACTACAACACTATTAGACCCCCGGGGCCCCACTGTCCCGTTTCAGGTGAAAAAATGAACTTAAAGAGAATTGGCGTCGTAGCAACTACCGCGATTATCACCGCTTCGCTATCGGCCTGTGGCGTCGGCGAAGCCAAAGTTGCGGATCCGGCCGAGATAGCAGCGGCCACGCCGTTGCCGGTTGAAGTTTCTACGCCGCAGATAGCAGACATATTCGCTACCTATCAGACCACAACTACGATCACGTCTGACTCCGAGGCGCCGGTGCTTGCGCGCGTGTCTGGCGAAGTCGTCGAGATTCTGGTCGAGGAAGGTGACAAGGTTGAAGAGGGGCAAGTACTGGCCCGTCTGGACGGCGACCGCCTGCGCCTGCAGATGCTTCAGGCAAAGGCCAATCTCGAGAAAACAAGCAAAGCGTATGAGCGATATGTTCAACTTCACGAGCGCGGTCTTGTAAGCGCCTCGATCTTCGAGGGCCTGAAGTTCGACATGGATGCGCTTAACGCAAGCTACGAGCTGAAGCAGCTGAGTTATAGTTACACTACAATTCGTGCGCCGATCTCCGGCGTAGTTTCCTCCAGGGACATTAAGCTTGGGCAACACTTAATGGCTGGGGCGTCGGCATTCAAGATCACCGATACATCGAAACTCATTGCATATCTGCTAATCCCGCAGATCGAGTTGTCGAAGATTTCAGCGGGAGATACAGCTCGGGTTCGGGTCGATGCAATGCCGGAAGTCGAGTTCGATGCAACGATTGCCCGGATCAGCCCGACGATTGATCCGCTCAACGGTACGTTCAAAGCGACGGCGACTATTGAAAACCAGGACGGTTACCTTGCGCCTGGCATGTTCGGACGTTTCAACGTAGCTTACGAAAAGCATTCTGACGCATTACTGATACCGGCAGCTGCATTGGTCGAGGAAGATACCGAAACCGTCGTCTACGTCGTGAATGATGGTGCAGCAAACCGCCGCGCCATCGAAGTCGGTATCGAGTCGGATGGCCTGGTCGAGGTACTCGGCGGTCTCGAAGCGAACGAGAAGATCGTCATTACGGGTCAGGGCGGACT
>Ga0255052_10003921_pt1 | contig 10092 bp, 16 predicted proteins | sample JV7_2_21_MG_FD_188632 | JGI IMG/M metagenome (GOLD analysis project Ga0255052, IMG submission 188632) | Seawater microbial communities from Jervis Inlet, British Columbia, Canada - JV7_2_21 | ecosystem: Environmental > Aquatic > Marine > Inlet | place: Canada: British Columbia | collected...
TCTATCCGGGCTTTTTATCTGTCCCAAAGTAATAAGAAAACAGTCATATTCCTTTGCCAGATCAGGCAGGTCACTATCTGTCGCGATGATCTCAACGCCTAAAATACTCTCATTCAATTTTGCCGGCACGTCTATAATGCCCGCAATCTGATACTTTTCCTGCTGTTCGATCACGTCAATGCAGGATTTGCAATGGCCTCCGCCGCCGATTAATATAATTCTTCCTTTCATAACAAATTGTAACTCAAATCCTCACACTGCTCGGAATACTAACCACTCGCTCTTCAAGCCATTTTGCGTTTGTCAGTGCATCGGCCTGGCAATTCGTGTACATCTCCAGTTGATTGAGGAGCCTCCAAACAGGACGCGTCCTAACATTTGCTTTGTTTGTCGTCTGCAAGAACTCGTCTCGTATTTTGCGATCGGGCAGGATGATGGCGTTCAGCCAGCAATTGGATTTCGAGTTTTCAGGCTCTGTGAAAAAATCAAACCCTGTCGAATCAAAGAAAACCTTATACTGGAGGGCCAATCCACGCTTTGCCTGGATAAACTGGCTCAAACTTTCCAACTGCGCCAACCCCAGGGCTGCATTAATGTTGGGCATTCTATAATTGTAGCCAATATAATCATGTACAAACTCCCAGGGATGGGGCACTTTCGCCTGGGTGGTCATGTGCCTGGCTAATTGCCCTGACGCTTCATCACTAAACAGCAATGCTCCTCCACCGCCAGAAGTAATCGTCTTGTTGCCATTAAAACTCAGGACCCCTATTTTGCCGAAAGTCCCAGTATGCTTGTTATTGTAAGAACTCCCAATACTTTCGGCTGCATCCTCCACCACATCGACATTGTATTCCTTGCCAATCGCGACGATCTCCTCAATCCGACAGGGATGGCCAAAAGTGTGCGTGGGAACACAGGCTTTGATCCTTCGATTCGTCTGCTTGTTGTAACATACATCCTTCTTCTGTATGGTCTCCTTTTCAAGGAATGCCTGAAATGCATCCGGACTAAGCCCCATTGTTTCCTTATCAACATCCAGGAAGACTGGATGAGCATCACAATAGCAGATGGCATTAGCTGTGGCAATAAACGTTAGAGGCTGGGTAATTACTTCGTCGTTTGGCTTTACACCACACAAGAGAAGTGCCAGATGCAAGGCACTGGTACCGTTCACACAGACCACAGCCTCTTTGGCACCGGTGTACTCTGCTATCTTATTCTCAAACTGATCGACAAACTTTCCAACGCTGGACACAAACGTACTATCAATACACTCTTCCAGATATTTCTTTTCATTTCCTGGAAAAACCGGTTCGTGAAGTGGAATCACACCTTCCGGTTTTCCAAACACGTGCCGGATGAAGGCGACAATTCGACGAGATTTGTCCTGTATTTCAGACGTTGTTGATGTTCGGCTTGTACTTTTCCAGGTTGTTTGCATCAGAGAACCACCGCCAAGTCTCCTTCAATCCCTCTTCAAGCGTACGCGCGGGCACATAAGGAGCCGGAGGCTCCGGTTTTAGGATTACGCTGAGGGCGAGTTAATAGTTATTGCGCGGCAGGGCCGCGGTTAATGCCCGGTGAAAGATGCTTTCACGGGCCAAGGGTTATTTGTTATTCGTTATTTGGGCGCTACGCTCTTCGGTATTCTCTTAGGAGCCGGAGGCTCCCGTTTTAGGTTCTATATTTTAGGTTGAAATCTGTTTCAAGTTCTATGTTTTATGATTCTAATTTGCTCCAGTTTTCAGCTTTAAGATCCTTAATTCTGTTAAAATGTTCTTCATTATTTGTGACCAACACCGAATCCATAGCCAGAGCACAGGCTGCTATAAATAGATCAGCATCATCGATGATTGTCCCGTCCTTCTCTAAATGAGCCTTCAGTTTTCCGAAATTGCTACAGATATCGGAATCGGATTCAATAACGGTCAATCTCTCTTCAAGAATCTCAACCAGAGCAAGGTTTTCTTGAATTCTTTGAGATTTAAAAGCTCCATAATACAACTCACTGATGGTTATGAACGACACTCGAAGATTGTCAAGGCCTATTTGCATGGCCCTTTGTTCAATCTTTTGATTCCCTTTTAGCCAGTAAATACAAATATCGGTATCTAGGAGCCAGTTCATAAGGACACTTGCCTTCTGCCGAATCCACTACGATGTGACCGAATATCGTTAATGATTTCATCAGCACTCCTGTCATCACGCCATGCTCCACACAATCCACTACGTGCAGCATTCTTCTGTTGTCTTTGAGCCGCGATAACAGTTTGTTTAAGAGACTTTATGATCTTTATCACCTGGGGCAGTACTTCACCAGGGATACTACGCAACTCTTTCAAAATCATTTCTTCATATGTCGATTTTGTTTGCATTGATTTCCTCCTTTATTGCGGAGCATGAGATAAGCCATTTCATGCCCCTGCGAATAATAAAAGAATATTGTTTATTTCAGAAAATAATTATAACAAAACATCTTATTAAAACCTATAAAATAATTCTACCTGACGTCGCCCAGATGATGAGACATCCTTTGCTGCAAGCCTGAAACAACAAAATTATCCTTCTGCGTATAAGGCGCTAAAGCATATCCCACGACATTCGCACCTAATTCTCTCAGCCATATGCAAAGCCAGGCTTCGCGGGGTCCCGGGCTTCGCGGTGTCCAACTGATTTCTCCAACCAATGGTTGGAGTTTCTCCTTGCCCTTATACGGCGGCGTTGCCGCGGTTAATGCCCGGTGAAAGATGCTTTCACGGGCCAAGGGTTATTGCGCGGCGGGGCCGCGGTTAATAGTTATTGGTTATAGGCTAATTGTCAAGGTTGTGAAGAAGGTTGGGATACTGTTCTAGGTGGGAAGGAGACTACTTTGCGCCCCTCTTGATTTTGCTTTTTCCGGAGATCATCACATATAGCATCTAAATTGTAATTGAATTGTCTTGCATATTCATCACGAACCCGACGAACTTCTTCTACGATTGGATCTTTCATGGCTTACTCCATCAATTCTAGAGGTGTGCATATCACAGGCGGTTCATAGCCTCTTTTTCGACATACTGACTCAATTGGATGTCGTAAGACAGCATTGGCAATATGCCGGCAATTCCAGGTCAGTAAATAGTCCATTCCATGTACAGTTGCTATAGCTATATGAAGTCCATCAATCTCAGCTTCCTTTGGAAGCGGTATTTCACTCAGGAGGCCTTTGGCTAGATCTTGGGCTGCATGTGTAATATTCAATTCGGCAATCTCACTGATGATTTCTAAACGACGACCTGCTGCATGCTCATCTCCTCCTGCTGCTTCTTGAATAACCGTCTCGGATATATATAGTTCAAAACTCTTAGAATGTTCGTCCCACCATTCACGAGTTGCCTCTTGATTGGCAGCGACAACAAGGTCCCGACTTCGCCAAGCGGTTAGGTAGCTGATAACTGAAGTTTCAATGTAGATCTTGGGGTTCATTTCCGTAGCTCAATTCCTCGACGGAACTCTTCAAGAGTAAGGACTTCCCCTGGATAATTCATATGCCGGTTAAATCGTTTATCTAACTCTGCTTTATGGGAATCTGGTACTGGTATATGTTCCTGGTCGTCCCGGATAGAATCCCATAATTCTTCAAGCAAAACAATCTTTTCGCGGGTGCTTAGGTCTGCTACCTCGGGCATCTCAGCCAGCTTCATTGTCAGCCTCTTGGCAACGTCTGTTTACGCTAAATACTTGACTATCCAAAACTAAACGACATATAACATTGTATCGAAATGCCAATATGAAGGTCAAGTCAATTGTGATGTCAAGCAGGTTATTCTGTAGGTTTCGCTGGGCTCAGTATGATAAAAGTATGAAGTCTGAAACTCATTTCAGCCATCGCTCTTCAGCCTTGCTTTCTCTTTTCATCATTCGCTACACAGGCTGGGCCAATCCCTTATCAAGCAATTCTTGATTGAGGTATAGGCCATCTGAACAAATACGCTCATATGAGCTTACACCCGGTAAATAGTGACTTCTTGACAGGTAACAGGGCGACATGCTGGCTCCAGTTCAATTCTGCAGACGTCTGCAAAATCTCTTCATTGGCCAGGTAAAACCGTCGCATATTGTAGAGATTTCTCTTAGAGAATCCACTGCCCAAGGTCTCAGACAGATCTTCCGAAAGGCGTGCGAGAAGATGATCTCCGTAGATCGCGCTGGTTTCGCCTTGCTGCTCCTGCTCCACGATTCGCTTGCCGATTTGCCAATAGGCCTCAACTAAGGCATGGCGAGCGCCATCGTACAACTCTGTAATGTCCTTGAGCAGTTGGCTATAGGTATTTTTCTGAAGATTTTTGTTCATGGCATTACGCATAAGGGCGAGTTAATGCCCGGTGAAAGATGCTTTCACGAGCCAAGGGTTATTTGTTACTCGTTATTTGGGCGCTTCGCTGTTCGGGGTCCGGTTTTCTTTTCCTCATTACTTTAATAATCTGGCTTCGATTCGGGGGTGTTTGAAATGATAAGACAGCTTCGCCGAAGGCGTTTCCATGTTTAGTCTTTTGTTTTTATGTGTTATGTTTTAGGTAAGCGCTGCGCTTCAGTTTTATGTGTTAGGTTAGCGGCAGGGCCGCGGTTAATGCCCGGTGAAAGATGCTTTCACGGGCCAAGGGTTATTGGTTATTCGTTACTCGGGCACTACGATCTATTGCGACCGCCTAATCAATGTTAGTTTTGATGTGTTTCGAAATCCCTGTAACTAAAAGCCGGACGTCTTTTCCGAGTTGTTCAATTTCGTTTGGATCAAACTCTATAAATGGCATGTAGTCATCTATCTAGTGCGGTATAATCACTGTCTTTCATGAGGCCAATACTTCCACACCGTGTCTTCGTATGTTCTCAGCAAATCCAGAAACTGATAATGGGCCTCGCTCAAATACTTCTTCACTGACAATCAAAACCGAAATGACAAAACCTGAGACAAGGCTCAACTCCCAAGCTCGGTCTTGAATTTGCCTCTTGATTTCTGGGGTTACCTGCTTCAATTCAACAAGAAGATCTAAATCAGAACCAACCTCTTCGTCTCCCCTTACACGAGACCCGTAAGCATATATTCGAACAAGCCCGCTGCTGGGGTGAAGTTCTTCCTTGAGTTTCTTTACAATCTCTGGTATCTGCTTATTTAGCATTTTTCAAGCCTTGCGATCGCTTCTTTGAGAACTTGATCGCCCGGGATGAGCTGGACAGTACCATTGTCAATTTCTTGACACCGGCGCTCAATCTCCTCTTCCCACTCTCTGCTGAGTTCGAAAGGTTCTTCATAATCAAGGCTCTCTAATAGCTTCTCAGCAATCAACGCCCGGATATCTCGTGGTAACAGAAGAGCATTACGTATAATATTTTCAGCGTTTGGGCCCATACCTAGAATTAAACCATATTCTTGAAGTAAAGTAAATTAAAATTGCTATCGGGAGTTTCGAAAACTCAAAGGGTCACTAGGTAACGCGCTGCACTTTGTGTCAGGTTTTATGCTTTAGGCTAGCGGCCGGGCCGCGGTTAATGCCCGGTGAAAGATGCTTTCACGGGCCAAGGGTTATTTGTTACTCGTTATTGGGCGCTTCGCTTTTCGGGATTCGGGCACTTCGCTCTTCTGAAGAGTGGAAGTGAACGATCATTTTATCTCATACTGGCATTTAGTATTGTCAGTCCAACAATATTGTTTCGATCCTTTCTGACAAGAATATCGTTATCCATTTCCATTGTTTTGACTGCCTCTGAAATTCTTTACAATTGCTTGCACTAATTTCAGATATTCAGGAAGCCGACAATATATCTCCTCGAACTGATCTTCATTATATACGTGGCTTAAACGGTTTCGATCATTGACCATTTCAATTAGCATTTCGTAATTCCGCGCATCAGTATATTGGGTTCGGTAAAGCTGCTTGATGGCCATTTTAGGTGAAATGGATTCCACACCATGAATATCGTACAGGTATTGCTTCGTCGTTTTCCAGAATAGTTCAACACAGACCTCAAATTTCTGAACCTGGCCACTCTTGATAGTATCGGCCTCAATAGCACCAAACTCAGAGGCATCTATGGTCATAGCCTTTTTAAATGATCCAAGAGCCTGCTCTAATGAGTTAAGCTTCTTTTCATAGCCGTTGGCTTGTTCCATATGACAATGTCCTTTGTCGCTTCTTTCTTGAACATCGGGTCAACCCGCGTGAAGTCAATAATGTCAACATCCCACGGAATAATTGATCCATCAATGGCATTGCGAATTTGATGATATACGGCTGTCGGAATATTGTCGTCAGAAAATAATCCGATATCGGCGTCTGTATTTGTGCAATGACGCGATGATACTCTTGAACCAAACAAGAAAACCATCACCTTTTCGGTATCCACAATAGAAAGGATGATTTCTTTGAGGATACTCAAATATTTTTCATTGTATGTTGATGGCATTTGATCGCTTGGCTTGGTTTCAGATATCAGCTTGGACATGGTTTACCTAGCCGCGATTTTCTTTGCGTAACCATGCTCCAACTTCTGGGCCCGTACAGTCATCTACAAGACATCTCATGGTATTCTATTTTGGGTTGCCGAAGGCATTAAATCCGTATCCTTCATCACACTACCTTCATTTAATTCATGATGAACCACTATATCATAAATCGGGCTTTAGGGCAACAACTTCGTGTTCAGTTGGGATCAACCCTTAAGTTATAAGTTTACGGCATTAGCAATTCGGTATTCGGGCGCTTCGCTCTTCGGGATTCGGGCTTCGGTTTTTTTCTTTCGTGAATACCGAAGAGTAGCCGAAAACCAGCACACACATGTAAGGTTCTGCGGATATGCTGCAAATCAAGACTTTGGATCAGCTCTTTTTAGGCTGCATATCTTAACACTTCAATTTCCACACCGCTTTGGAAGGCATGTTCTGCCAAATTTTGAACTTTCTCTGTAACATCTTCACTAAGATAATACTCGCCGCAATTTTCACAAATTTCAGCGGGCACGTCTTTAATAATTACAGTGGTATGGCCTCTCTCCAAAACAACCGTGGTTAAGCCCTTATTTGTCTGACCTTGTTTACAAATTACACATTTCATCTTTTATTTCTCCTTGACCTTAAGTCCGCAGTCCCGGTTTTAGGTGAGCGGCTTTGCCGCGGTTAATAGTTATTGCGCGGCGGGGCCGCGGTTAATGCCCGGTGAAAGATGCTTTCACGGGCCAAGGGTTATTTGTTACTCGTTATTGGGCGCTTCGCTTTTCGGGATTCGGGCGCTTCGCTCTTCTGAAGAGTGGAAGTGAACGATCATTTTATCTCATACTGGCATTTAGTATTGTCAGTCCAACGATATTGTTTCGATCCTTTCTGACAAGAATATCGTTATCCATTTCAATTGTTTTGGTTGCTCTCTGCGGTTTGCGGAAGCTCATATAGAGAACATCGGCTTCTTTATCATAATCCAGCCAGATATGCTGCGCAGGTAGTTTAAGCATGTCTGACGCCATAGTCATACAATTATCTATTAGACCTGAGGACATTTTAGGTGCTACACCCGCCATATTATTTCTCCTTTGGGCTTGTAGGATAACATATAAGCCGTAATGATAAATCCATCTTTCTTGGTCAATTCTTTATAGATTACTACCAGCCATTTCCTTTTGCCCAAATTCCGAGCGGCCTTCAAGGCTCCATGACTCCCTCGGATAACAACGGTTGGTCGTTCAACGGTATCCAAAACATCATGAAACTGGCTTGCAAGTTCATCATGATTCTCAACGATGTGATACCATCGTTCGTAACTTAGCCTTATTGGCACTCCATTGGTGGAATAGGCATAATCCATTAATAATTCTTACCATAAAAACGTCAATGGTGTCAATGGCTGTTAATGAAAACGACATTTTGGGGTTAGCGGCGGGGCCGCGGTTACTGCCCGGTGAAAGATGCTTTCACGGGCCAAGGGTTATTTGTTATTGCGCGGCGGGGCCGCGGTTAAGTTTTGAGGGGCACTTCAAAGATGGTGACAAATCGTCCTCCATTTGGCGAGAAGCTTTGATCGGCCCGGCGGCTGCAAAACTTCTTTGTTTTAAGAACACCTTACGAGCATTCCGGTGAGATGGGCGCCGTTGAAACTATCGGCACTGGTCAGAAGAATTCTTTTGTTTTCTGACATGTCTTTCATCCGAAAGGCTGGCCTTTTGTCTAAATATGCAACGGGTAGCCTTTTGACGGACCATTGGCTTGTTCTAACCGATATTGAATAAGGGCCTTCAAGTCCTCATTCATGCGGCGACTCCTTCCTGTTTGATGACCTGCACCAATGGACTTACAGAAAGAGGCCCCGTATTAAATTCGTTCACAGAGAAAGGTATCACAGATATCAAAATATCTGATGACTTCCTCAGTGGCCAAACCATTGGTTTGGGCAGCAACCATTTCTTTCCATTTCCGGGATTCTTTTACTGCATCAAATTTATTAGTCATCGATATAATTATATCCAAGACCAATATGGATCAGCAAGATTTATCCAACAGTTTCTTTGTGGTTATTGCGCGGCGTTGCCGCGGTTATTCGTTATTGGAGGTGGCTCCATATAGCTGGTACTTGACATTACGGTTCAAAACAAAGTTTCAATATCTCTATAACCACTCAATATTATAGCTATCTCAATATTTCGGTTGGCGACTCTATAAAAAACCAAGTACCTTTTAACAGGCAAACAGGGAACATTAGGAAATAGTTCATCGCGTTACTTGCCAATTTGACTGTCATCTTCTCTTGGCAAACTTTACGCGACGCTCTGATACAACAGTAAACGCTCCCAGCAGCTTGTCTGGGTACTTCGTCAAGAGATGTGACAGCACTTCTGTTTTGGACACTGCTCTTTCATCTTCGAGACGCATCAGTATAATACCCACATGAGGGCAATTGTCTCTGAACACCTTCTCACCAAAGTCCTTGTCGCTCGTGATGAGAATCCTCTCTTGGTCCAATGCTATTTGTATGACTTCATTATCATCAGCACCTCTTGCCCCATCATACACAGAATACACATCATGGTTATGCTCACGCAGCCATGTCGCAACTGCCGGTCCTGCACATTCATCAACAAGGAATCTCATAAAATCAGGCTCAACTTGCTAAGGGCATGAAATCTGTGTCTTTAAGAGTTTTTGTCGCAAAAAGCAAACAAGCCTGAATATCCTCTCGCGTTATACCGCCGTACTCTCGGCAGATCTCTGTTTCTTGCGTGCCGTGAGCTAGAAGGCCCAAAATATAGTCCACAGTCAGACGCGTACCCCGAATGATCGGTTTTCCGACCATTGTGTCCGGATCAATGACAATACGTTTTAATAGTTGGTCGTCATTCATAGCATTACCCTGTTAATGAATATTTTCATTAATGCTATCTAATGCCAAGTATAAAAGCAAACAGTAATAAACCGGCGATTATTGTTCTTTTCCTCTTCATAGCATTACGCCTAAGGGTGAGTTAATAGTTGTTGCGCGGCAGAGCCGCGGTTAATGCCCGGTGAAAGATGCTTTCACGGGCCAAGGGTTATTCGTTATTCGTTATTCGGGCGCTACGCTTTTCGGGGTTCGGGCGAGTACCAAATAGCACAGAGAGATCTATTCTCCCGTCATATTACGGATGGCTATTCAGGTCTGATGCTCTGCCTGATCTACTCTGTATCCTACTTACCTCTTTGGCTATTTCCAGTATGACAGTGGTACAGTGTGACGGTGATACTGTCAAAGCGTCACTCGCTAAGAGCTAAGCGGGCGCGGTGGACCCACCGGGAAGCGGAATGCGCTAAGCAATAACCGAAAACGCCTCCGCGCCGACTTCACATTTTGCGGCCTGGTTCAAGAATGGGCGCATAAGGGTAACAACCTGCAAGGTGGGCCGTGCCCACCTTTCCTTCATGAATATCGAATATCGAACAAGGAATGATGAATGTCGAAGTGTGCCTCTCGTGGGCATGCCGGTATTCCTTCAACATTCGATATTCGGTGTTCATGACTCGATATTCAATTGTTCTGCACCGGCCACCCTACAGTAAGGTACATGTTACCTCAGATTGAACCATGCCCA
>Ga0255052_10003922_pt1 | contig 10089 bp, 8 predicted proteins | sample JV7_2_21_MG_FD_188632 | JGI IMG/M metagenome (GOLD analysis project Ga0255052, IMG submission 188632) | Seawater microbial communities from Jervis Inlet, British Columbia, Canada - JV7_2_21 | ecosystem: Environmental > Aquatic > Marine > Inlet | place: Canada: British Columbia | collected...
TCAGGCAGGGATCACGATTCCCGAACAGTCGGAGCTATTCCCGAGGAATGAGAATGGATGAGAAAATGTTGAAGGCGATGGTTGCCGCCGGCGCCATCAAGAATATCGACATTATCGCCAGCGGCGGCCGCTTCCACATCAAAGCGGCAACGCCGAATGGCCCGATAACCGCGGAAACGCGCAAAGGCAAGGTACGAACCTGGGTTACCCTTGACGCTGCAGCCAAGTGGGTACGCGGCCTCGGAATGAGCGGCGCGCGCGTCAACCTGACCCACTGGCAGCCGGGCCAGCGGGAGTTACAGGTCTAGGACGGGTCTTTCGACTCGCCTGAAGGCCAGGCACCACCGAAAGGAAACGGTTTGTCGTCGGTGTTAAACGTCATGTAACGAATAATCTCGTACATATACCCGGCAATCGCCTGCCCTATCTGCCGCAATTCGCGGTTTACCTCACCGGTAAACAGGACCCAGAAGAAGCCAAGCACGACAATGACCGTGCCGACCATGCCGGCCAGGCTGCAAATCAGCCCGAATATGCACATGAACAGCAATCTCAGCCACGTCGTCCGCGATTTCAGATTCTGCTCCATCTTGCCGCTTTCAGCGCCATCTTCAGCAACTTGATCAATCGTCGGGTTGTCATTGCTCACGGTTTATTCTCCTGTTTTCGCGCATTAACAAATGCCCAGCATCTATTATGGTTCCATTGTTACAATCTTCGACCCCTTGGACCACAATAAATTTCAAAAACACACTATGAGAAATCAAATTCCGTTGCTGGCCGCCTGTGCCACATTACTCATCGCTTGCGAGGCGCCCTCTCCTGAAACCGTGGCTACGATGGACTACACGGCCGAAGCACAACGAATCGCGAAGACGAGCATCATCATCGACACCCATATCGATGTCCCGATGCGCGTTCACTCGAAACCGCAGGATGTCTCGGTGGCGACTGACGGCGGCGACTTCGACTACCCCCGCGCTGTGGCGGGTGGATTGAATGCTCCGTTCATGTCGATCTACACCGATCCGCAACTTGAAGCGGAAGGACGTTCGCGGGAAGTGGCAGATGAACTAATCGACGTCGTGGAAGCGATCGTCGCCAGCGCACCTGAGAAGTTCGCTATTGCGACTTCGCCGGCCGACGTTCGAGAACACTTCGAGCAAGGGATCGTGTCGTTGCCGATGGGCATGGAAAACGGTTCCCCCATCGAAGGCAATCTCGCGAACCTCAAACACTTTTATGACCGCGGGATTCGATACATCACGCTCGCGCACGGGCTCAGCAATCATATTTCCGATTCCTCGTACGACGAGAATCACCAGTGGGACGGGTTGAGCGATTTCGGTGTTGAGGTCGTAAAGGAAATGAATCGTTTCGGCATCATGGTCGATGTCAGCCACTTGTCTGATGATGCGTTCTGGGACGTCATGGAGACGTCAACATCACCCGTCATCGCATCGCATTCTTCGGCCCGACACTTCACGCCGGGGTTTGAGCGCAACATGAACGACGAAATGATCAAGCGACTCGCCGAGAATGGTGGTGTCATGCAGATCAATTTTGGCTCGAGCTTTGTCACCCAGGCTGCGCTGGAATACCAAACTCCACAGCGCGCCGCCGCAATGAAGTACATGGCGGACAACCCTGGTACAACCTACGCAGACCTGTTTGCAGAGTTCGTGCCGAAATACGTTGAGGAGCACGGACCCTTGCCGTACGCATCGCTTGAAGACGTTCTGGATCACTTCGACCACGTCGTCGCACTGGTCGGCGTTGATCATGTTGGCATCGGTTCGGACTACGACGGTGTTGGCGACTCGTTGCCGACAGGCCTGAAAGATGTGTCGGCCTACCCCAACCTGATCGAAGGACTTCTGAAACGCGGTTACAGCGAGGACGACATTCGCAAGATACTGGGTGGCAACCTGTTGCGCGTGTGGGAGGCGGTAGAAGGCAAGGCGCTGAAAAAACAAACTTCAGGATAGGACGGTATTTGGCTACGGCACTCTCGATGTCCCACGGTTTGAAGTTCCTGCCGCTGAGTTTATCACCGGGTCACCCCGCCATGGATTGGATAAGGCGATGACGATCACATGACTATGGACGCCATCACAGATGGCCGCAAACTTGTTCATCAGGGCGGCCAGTCAATTTCTCCCGTGACCGGCATATTGGGCGCTGAATTAATCCCCACCACCTCGTCATCAGTTTGCGTCATTCGTAATTTGCAGCAAACGCATCATGCGGAGTTTGTGGCGGTTGCATGTTTTGATGAAGTTATCAGTGAAAAATATGCCTACATGGTTCTTGAAGCCGCCGGACAAGTTGCCAGCGACGAACATGGAGCCGACATCGTAAGCGCCGACATCAGCCTCGAGTTCTCCCAAAGGCCCGAGGTACTCAGCTCTGGCGTTCTTGATCTTCACCTCGAGTTTGGCCTGATCGATTTCCATCCCCCAACGGTCTTTTGACACGTACGGTGGGCACTCTGTCGGGCCCTCAAATTCTCTTTGAAGCGATCGCGACGGATGCAGATAGAAATAGAGATTTTCCCGGTCGGGAAAGCCCGGTAGCTCCTCTAAACTAACGTCGTACCAGATTCCGCTCTTCTTAATGACTCCAGCGCCTGTGATTCTTAGCTAATGACTGCTTTCGGCTCGGAGCGGACACCATGTGATATTGTAGGACATGAAAAGGTTCAGGGCATGAATGGTTCTTTATTTGAATAGAATAACAGCACTAACTATTGTAATTATAGTTTTGATTGCTAGTAGCACTAATGCCTCTGCTGAGCGCATAGCTCCCAGTGTTTGCTCTGAAAGTGCGGCCATAAGCGCTACCAAAAATATAGATATGGTTTCCAAGTTCTGTTCTCGGGAAATAAATGGCAAAGCTAATGGGTGTCAATTTACTGCGAGAGAGCCTTCGCCTCTGAATGCCGATGAACTTGCTGATACGGAGCTGGCATGGATCATCAACTCTTCTATAATCCACTCTTTTGATGATAATGGGCGCCCCATATTTATGCCGGAAGGCGCCATGTTCATTAAATTATCACAGCAATGTAAGGTCAAGAGCCTTCTGAAACACAGAGGTTATTTGCCTTTTCCAGATCTGTGTGAACAACAGGGAGGACGCTGGCTACCAGATAGTAAGCAGTGTAATTATTTAATCACCTCTGATGGAGGAACTGCTTGTAAGGCACATAGTGATTGCGAAGCGGCCTGTATTGCCGGGCTAACAGAAGAACAGGAACGCTTGCTGGTAGAAGAGTTCGGCCAGCACCGTTTTGAATTTGAAGGAAAATGTTCTGCAAATAAATCTGCTCCTCCTTGTATGCCAAGTATCACGGACGATGGTCTGGCTGATGCGATTATCTGCGAATAAAGTCGAGGCTGTAAAAAAATCTGCTGTCGGTCATAAGATACCAATGCAATTCTCACGGAGCTCCGCGAACGGCGTGATAAAGCCGGGCCGTCCAAGTGTGAGCGGCTGCTTCCGGCAGCAACCTCTCGTATTCGTCTATTGTGAATAATGATACCTTTCTGGTGATCTATACGTAGAGACAAAGCGTGATGTCGTTGGAAGACGGGAGCGGCGAACGATGAATAAGAAACCTGCCATTTTTTTCGCAGCCTTGGCGAGTGCCTATCTGGGATCAATGGTGATCGGCGATGTTGCCATGGCCGGCGATCCGGCTACCTCAGACCCCGAAGTTGTTGATTCCGAATATCCGCCAAGCATGGTTCCGGACACCTGGTTTAAGGTACAGGGAGATCGGACCAACGGATACTGGCTTTATCCGAACGGAGCCGGCCCATTTCCAACGGTCATCTTTCTGCACGGGTTCCCAGGCTATGAGCAAAATCGAGATACGGCGCAAGCGCTGAGGCGTGCCGGATTCGTCACTTTCTTTTTTCACTATCGGGGTTCATGGGGCAGCGGCGGAAACTTCAGTTTCGCAGGCGCCAGACAGGATGTCGGTGCAGCGGTCGAATACGTTAAGAGCTTTTGCAATGGTGAATGCAAGGACGCGCCATCGGACCGCGAAAGGATTGCCCTGTTCGGCCACAGCATGGGTGGTTGGTTGGCACTAATGGCGGCGGCGGATCGCCAGGATTTGAGCTGCGTTATGGCGCTCGATTTCTGGAACGCCGGCCAATCGTCGGTGTTTCTCAAAGAAACATTGGCGGAGACCGGCAAACATCACCCGGTGTGGCAAGGGGAGGAGGAGCTAAATAGCTCAAAGGGGGCGCCACTCCGAACGGCTGCGTCCGGCGTGCTACTCGATGAACTTGTGGCTATGAGTGATGATGCAGACCCTGTCAATCGAGCTGACGACATCGCCAAAGTGCCACTGTTCCTGTTAAGCAGAAACAACGAAATGCACGCAGACCTTGTTGCGGCGTTAAGAGAATTCGATGCACCTGTTCGTGCCGAGGTTTGGGATACAAGCCACAGCTTCGACAATAAGCGTGTCGCACTATCATCCGCCGCAATAGACTGGTTCACCAACAGCTGCGGTTTTTGATCGCCCCCGACGGAATATAACCGCACGCAAAAATATGAGAGCGTCCGCTTTGGGCGTAAGCAGCCGTTCAATTCGCTGAAATATTGACTGATTGAACGACTGCTATTGGTGAAAGCAGACATTCCCCTTTTGTTCTGTTACGCCGTGACAAGTACACACATTTACTAACTGGACTCATTCCAGTTTTAGGTACTTCTCCGAATTGACGCGTTTCTCCTCGTCCTGCATTAATCGGGGTCACATCCGATAAAGGCAAACCTGAGAAAACTCAGGGACGCAAAGTCACGGGTCCTCGCTTCCTCCGAGAAGCCAAGGACGACTCCCCGAAGGACCCAAGATCGCCGGGCTGCTCATTTCGTTTGTTATTCGAGATTTGGCGGAGGTCAGGTGATGAAAATAATTTCGCTCATCCTATTCGTATGTAGTCTTTACGCATGTGGAGGTGGAGGTGGCGGTGCTGGCGGTGGCGCGGTACCTCCTCCTCCCCCCCCGCCCCCCCCACCACAGACAATATTGGGGGGCACTATTGAGGCACCGAATGGCCAAATCGCCCTTCACTGGGCTCCGTCGGGGATCGATCGCTGGGTGGAGATTCTAGTACCTGCCGCCAACGCCTCGATTCCTGGAGTAACCCCGGTAGCGGATGGCACGCCCGTTGACCTTATTCGACTGGACGATGCCGGCGAGGTCATTGAGACACTGGCGAGTACGACCACGTCAGGCGGCGAATACAGTTTCAACTTTACGGAACTAGGTCTCGATTTTGCGAACGATCTCATGGTCATCGCAACGGGTGGTGCCGGCGTTGAACTGCGCGCATTCGCGACACAGGAGACGACCAACATCGATCCGGACAGCGAGGCGACGGTCAGCTTGATCCTCGAGCAATTGGTGGTGCTTCCGGGCACAACGATAAGCAATTTCACACTGCAGGAACTTGATGATCTCTTAGTTAGCGTGAGGCTATCGACAACGGTCAACGGCATTTTGGCTGGCGTGGACGTTCCTAGTACCGTAAACGCAATCAGGAATGCGGCGGGAGCGGATCCTGGTGTCGGCAATTTCTTTTCGATGGCTGCAGGGCCCGGTCAAGCCTCGATTGGACCTGGCGATATCGGCGAATTTTTCCCGTTCACTGATGGCGCCGCCTGGACTTTCGATGGCAGCTTGATGGTCGACGGCTCTCAGACCGGTGACTTCACCAACAGGATGTTTGTCGATGGAACTCGCGATGTGAACGGGACTGTTGTGACAGTCTTCGTCGAATCGAATCCATCGGAACCTGAAGAATCGTTCGAGACTTTGCTGGTGAAAACGAGCCTGGGCGTCAGCGACTGGACCGAAGTGCCAAACGGTGGCACGGCGCTGGACCTCGTGCGATTCCCGCTCGCATCAGGTTCAACGATGTCGCAAGGTCCGTTTGAGTTAAACCTTGGTGACGACGTCGATCAAGATGGCGTCGTCGAAACCGCCACAGCCAATGCAGATTCGACCGTTATCGGTTTCGAGGACACGATTGTCGCCGGCGGCACTTTTCGGAACGCTGCCAAGGTTGAGGGGCAGTTGAGTTTTTCCGGTACTTTGTCAGGGGATGGCAGCAACTTTTCCGGATCCGGCACCGTGACCCAGTGGTTCGCACCAGGCGCTGGAGAGATCCGCCGCGATGTGCAGCTAGAGGCGTCGACAACTGCTGTCACAACTACCTTCACTAGCACCGAAGAACTGACCGACCGCGTCTTCCTTCTTGCGGATAACATCCGCCGCAATGATACGCGCGGCGCAGTACCTGCGGCCGGTGGCGACCACTACATCGCGGTAGCCTGTAACGACCAAGTTGCACAGAAAGGCTTATACGCATTTCTGGTCCGTGGTAGCGGTTACGTCCCGGATAATTCGTTTATCGGTGAGACGCATTACCTGACACAATGCCAGAATGAAAATATCGCAGCTGCCTACGATGGCAACAACTACTTGGTGGTCTTCAGCAAGACCGATAATGCAGGTAACAGCAATCTCGTGGCGCGGCATGTTAGGCCGGACGGCCATGTGCAGGGATCAATCGTCGTCTCTTCCAGCGGCGGCTCGGCTGCGGTCGCATTCGACGGCCAAAACTATCTCGTTGTCTATAACAAATTCGACTCGTCTAACACGCCGCCAGGGGAGGTTTCCCCGGGCCATGAAATCTACGGCGCACGAATTACGCCGAACGGCGTTAATCTCGGCGAGTTTGCCGTGTTCACCTCGCCAGGAGAGCAGGCCTTCCCAAACTTGGCCTTCGATGGCACGAATTATCTTGTCGTTTGGCGCGATACGCGGACTGGTTCCGGGCCTACCGCTGACACCGATATTTATGGCGTGCGCGTGTCGCCCTCTGGTGTGGTACTCGATGACCCAGCTATTGCCATAGTCACGGCTCCGCGGACACAGGCTGAACCGCATGTTGCGTCGAGTGGCAGCAACTGGCTGGTCGTGTGGAATGACATCGGCCAGCTTCATACCTCACCTCCACCCGACGGTCGCATATTTGGCCGGCGTGTGGCACCTGACGGTAGCGTCCTTGATGGCGCCCCGGACACAGATGGCATTGCAATCGCTACTGCGCCCGTCGCCAATTCTTGGGCAAATGTGGCTTTCGTCGGCAATAACTACTTTGCAGCCTGGAGTGTCGGGTCATACCCCAGCCATGGAACATCGGGCATCTACGGTTCGACGATTTCCACGGGCGGCCAGCTCGTCGGCGGCACCGCCGAGACCCTTGGCCCCTCCATCAGTGGTACACCGCCTGATAATTCCCGCTATGACCGTCCAAGGATTGCCTCGCGAGGACAGGATGCACTGCTGGTCTGGGCGCATTTTGGCGCTAGTTTGAATAGCATCGACATCTTAGGAGATGTTATCGAGCCAATGTAAATCGCAGCCAACGTTGCGTCGGGGCGCGGACAAAAACGGGCAGGTCTGTGTCCGCTTTTGGCCGAGGCCGTTAGCGGACGTTTAGAAATAGCCATATCCGCAGACTTGAATGTCCGCTATTGGTGAAAGCAGACGATCCGGCATTGATGTTGTCGGATAGTGCTTCAGGTGATATCGGTCACGGGATGATAGGTGTCGCTCACGACATGCCGTGAAGGACACGGAGTGTCCTTCACTTCGTCGAGACCAGCAAGAAGGGCGGGACCAGCCACAAGTGATTCGTCAATCCGCCATGAATTTTTGACGAAGTGTTCCCCGATATCGATTGCATCGTCGGCACTGATGTCGACCGTCAACTCACGCTCCACGTTGAAACCATTCCATGTAGCGCTCGTCAAGCTTGCCACGAACATCGCCATTACCAAAAAACCGCGCATTGCTACTGCCCCTCTGATGATCCAGTCCCTGGATATACAACTATGACGCCGACAAAGCCAAAAAGTTGCAAGAATGCTCAGTTATCTTGCGAGAGAAAGATCGCGAGTCGCTGTCCCCGAATCTGGCACTCTGGAGCGGCGTTTCTTGTGCATCCAAAAAGGTCCGCCCGATAACTGCCGTTGGGCTACACTTGGCCTAAATGACTGTTAATGACCCAAAGTGGGCGCTCTGGACCAGGTCCAACGACTTGGCGCGTTCAGTGATGCTTTAATTCCGAAGCGTAACGTCAAGCATGACGAATTGCTCTCAGGTGCGGGCTGCCAATGAACCTATTGGAACGGAACATGAGTATATGGACAAAGCGGGTTGGCAACCTTGTAGCAGCCGTAACGATAGGGTTCGCGGCAGCTCCGGCAGCAGCTGAACAGTTGACCTTCGAACGCTACCACCAGGATCCACCACTTCATGGCCCCACAGTACAAGGTCCACGTGTCGCACCCGACGGGGCGCGAGTCACCTACCAAAGACCACGCGAGGGCAATTCAGATGTGCTCGATCTGTGGCAGTTTGAACCTGAGTCCGGAGAGCATTCGGAGCTCCTTCGTGCCGAAGCTCTAATCGGTGGCACGCGCAAACTGAGCGCGGAAGAGAAGGCGCGCCTTGAGCGTGAGCGGATCCGTGAATCTGGCATAACGCATTATTCCTTCTCCGATACTGGTGAGGAGCTACTAATTCCTCTTGGCGGAAGCCTATTCGTATATCGATTCGAAGATGGCTCAGTCTTCGAGCTATCGGGAGGCAATGCGAGGCTAGATCCGAAGCTTTCGCCGGGCGGAAAGTCAGTCGCATTCATTCAGGATCGCAATCTCTTCTTACGCGATCTCGCGGCAGATAAGCCTGTGCAACTGACCTTCGACGGCAGCGACACAATAGTCAACGGACTGGCAGATTTCATCGCACAGGAGGAAATGCGACGTCGCTACGGCTTCTGGTGGAGCCCGAGCGGGGAGCAAATTGCTTTCATCCAGTACGACGAGAGCCCCGTGCAAGTTATTGAGCGGGTCGCGATCGGCGGCGATGGGGCGACGCTTATCGAGCAACGCTACCCGTTAGCAGGTACCGACAATGTGAAAGTGCGAGTTGGCGTAGTGACGATTGCCACCAAAGCCGTCACCTGGGCTGACATCGGTGAGGACGCTGATATCTACATTCCACGTGTCGACTGGGACTCAAGCGGAAACAGGGTATTCGTTCAGCTGCAACCACGCGAGCAGGATCGTCTTCTCCTGCTTGCAGTTGATCCGACAACTGGCAAGGCGCGGACTCTGCTTACTGAGACGTCGGCAACCTGGATCAACCTTCACGAGGATCTCAAGCCACTCAGCGATGGCGGCTTCTTGTGGACGTCGGAGCGGTCAGGCTTCAACCATGTTTATCTATACGAGGTGGACGGGCGCGGAGCGCAACCGATTACCGCCGGCGAATGGTTGGTCGACAAGATCGAATGCGTCGACGAAGTCGGCGGAACCATCCTATTCACGGGTTGGCTGGAAGATCCGCGCACACGTCAACTGTATAGGGCACGCCTCGATGGGGAGGAACCGTCGCGACCTCATTTAGTCACGAACCAGGAGGGATGGCATCAAATAAGCTCTGCGGAAGACTGCTCGCTCTATCTCGACACATACTCATCGCCAGAGCAAACGCCGCAGACCGCCCTTCACGATGGGTCTGGAGAGCGACTCGCTTGGCTCGAAGAAAACCTGCTTGACGAGAATCACCCCTATGCGCCGTATCTCAATACGCATTCTCTATCGGAGTTTGGCACGCTCAAGGCGGAAGACGGTGCGGAGCTTTATTGGCGAATGATTCGCCCCCACGATGCTAGGCCCGATGGATCTTATCCGGCGATCATTATGGTCTACGGCGGCCCGGGGGCGCAGACCGTGCGGCGCAACTGGGGTAGCTTGCGCGATCAGGTATGGGCCGACCAGGGTTACATCGTGTTTCGGTTGGACAACCGCGGAGCATCGCGCCGTGGTCATGCATTCGAGGCTCAGCTACATCGACGCCTTGGCAATGTCGAAGTAGCCGATCAACTGGCAGGCTTGGATTTCTTGAAGAAATTGCCGTATGTGCAAGCTGATCGAATCGGTGTGAGCGGCTGGAGCTATGGCGGATTCATGTCGGCGATAATGCTGGCAAAG
>Ga0255052_10003923_pt1 | contig 10088 bp, 6 predicted proteins | sample JV7_2_21_MG_FD_188632 | JGI IMG/M metagenome (GOLD analysis project Ga0255052, IMG submission 188632) | Seawater microbial communities from Jervis Inlet, British Columbia, Canada - JV7_2_21 | ecosystem: Environmental > Aquatic > Marine > Inlet | place: Canada: British Columbia | collected...
GGGTCGATGTTTCATAATCATCTTTTGCAAACGCAACCTTGGCCATGCGGTCGTAAACGTCAACACGTCGGTCATTCTTCTTTAGGACCTGCTGCCAGAGCTTACAGGCTTGATCCGTCTTGCCGAGATGCTGATAGAAATCACCCAATAACACAAGGGGTTCTTCGCTCTCGGGGAAGTCGCGCAGGAGTTGTCGAGCAAGCTGTTGTTCTTGGGTCTTTAAGGCCTTGAACTGCGGATCTTCCGTAGATTCCGTTTGAGCCAGGCCCCATACTGATAGTACTGCCAGGATCAATCTCATGGTACTATTATACCCTGGTTTCATTCATAGTTCACGGTAATACTGGCTAGGTAGCACCATTGCAACGCCATGGTAGCCTAACCATGCTAGATTTCAATGGACGATTTCAAAATCAAAAGAGGTGACAGCTCTCTCAAGCTGCTATCAGCCCTCAAGCTCATCCGTACCCACAACTAAGACTATGGGCTTATGGCGCGGTTACGGGATTATTTGACTTTGAGCTCTGCGCAGGTGTCTGGAAGAAAGAAGAGGTGCATGCTCCGTGGATTCGTGTAGAATAGGTTACTATCAGTCGATAGGAGTTGATGTACAACGATGGCTTGAAAGGATCTTTGGTTTTTTTGCGGTGAGAACATGAATCGAGCTTACGTCATCCTGAGTATTTTTCCCCTTTTTGCCTTCACTTCGGTTTCATGTTGTCATTCTCGCCGGTTTCAAGAGATAGGACGATTCGCCGCGCAAGAAGCTGGGCAGGGTATTGCTGTTGATGCCCAATATGTATATGTCGTCGGCACCCGGCAGATTGGGAAGTACGACAAACAGACCCATGAACGCACCGCCCAGTGGCAGGAGAAGGAAGACGGCCCTGTCATTCATCTCGATAGCGGTGTGATCGTCGATGGAAAACTCTACTGTGCCCATTCCAACTACCCGATACTCCCGATGACCAGTTCAGTGGAAATCTGGGATGCAGCGAGCTTGGAACATATCAGCAGACATAGCTTTGGTATTCGACACGGTTCGTGCACATGGGTAGATTGTCATGATGGCCACTGGTGGGCCGCGTTTGCTCAATACGATAAATGGAAGCATGCAACGGAAAAGGGGACAGAGTGGACTACTCTCGTCAAGTTCGACGAGCAGTGGAATGAATTGGGGACATGGGTCTTCCCGAAAGAAGTCATCGAACGGATGATTCCAATGAGCAATTCAGGTGGTTCGTGGGGGCCGGACGACCTTTTGTACTGTACGGGTCACGACCGATCTGAAGTTTACGCCATAAAAATCCCAGATAGGGGTTCTGTTCTCGAATTAGTGGAAACGGTACCCCTACCAATTCTGGGGCAGGGGATTGCTTGGGATCGATCGCGCTCAGGTTTCATCTATGGAATTCGAAAGAGAGACAGCCAAGTGGTGGTTTCAAGAGAGAACTAATCGGTTCACTTTCGGAGGAATAATTATGACAGGCAGAAGAATTCGAAGGATGTTTCTATTTGTGTTGGTATTGTCTTTATCCGGGGCGGCTTCTGGTCAGGAGCTGGTACTGGATGAAAGGCCGGCGGGTTCGGTAAAATGGAAGGTCCGCTCGGATGACCCGGAATGGGGTTATCGGCCGGGTGAAGGTGCGGCTTCAGGGGTGAATCCGCCAAGCTTTGTCTGGCGGCCGCAGGAGGGATTAACGTGGGAAATCGAATGTGCGAGTGATAAAAGTTTGAAGACGATCGAATATCATGCGAGGGATATAGAATATAACGTGCACTGTCCGTCGCGAGTTTTCCCGCCGGGAACACATACTTGGCGGTATCGCGGAAAAGACGCGAACGGTAACTATACGAACTGGAGCAAGTCGCGCACGTTCAGTATCGTAGCTGATGCTCTGGCGATGCCGATGCCGCCTCGAGAGCAGTTGCTCGAGCGGATACCAAAAACACATCCGCGATTGTTCCTCAGACCTGAGAACCTCGGTCATCTGCGGGAACTTGCAAGAGGAGAATTGAAGGATAGATATGATGAACTGCTAAAGCAGTGTGAGGAGCTTTTGGCTAATCCGCCATCGACCGAAGAGCCGCCGAGGTATCCGGAAGGGACGGTATCGGGCAGCGAGGAGTGGCGGAAGATATGGTGGGGTAACCGTGTATATACAATCAAGGTGCTTAACGGCGCGGCGACGCTGGCCTTTACTCGTCTAATGGGCGGACAGGAAGAATACGGACTCGAAGCCAAACGTATTCTGACCGAATGCGCCAGGTGGGACCCAAAAGGTAGTACAGGTTACACTTACAACGACGAGGCAGGTATGCCGTACAACTATTACTTTTCCCGCACGTACACGTTCATTAACGACCTGCTGAGTGAAGAGGAAAAGCAAATCTGCCAGCGGGTGATGAAGATTCGCGGTGACCAGATGTATAGACATTTGTATCCACGTCATCTGTGGCGGCCTTACGCGAGCCATTCGAACCGGGCGTGGCACTTCTTAGGTGAAATCGGTATTGCATTCGCTGGCGAGGTAGAAGGGGCTGAGGACTGGGTCTGGTTCGCAGCTAATGTGTTTTTTAATGTGTATCCGGTCTGGAGCGATGACGACGGAGGCTGGCACGAAGGTGTGAGCTACTGGGCGAGCTATCAACTGCGTTTTACGTGGTGGGCGGACATAATGCGCGAGGCGCTGGGTATCAACGCTTATGATAAAGCGTACTATTCGAAAGCGGGATATTACGCGATGTACTTGATGCCGCCGGGTAAAATCGGAGGTGGCTTTGGTGATGGAGCGGCGAGCAGAAGTGCTTCTCGCACCGCGCCGTTGGTTAGTGTTTTGGCGGCGCAGGCGCAGAACGGTCATTGGCAATGGTGGGTCGAGCAAAACGGCGGTCCTGAACCCACTGGAGGTTATGTCGGTTTCATCCGCGGGGCTTTTGGAAAGGTCAAAGCGATACCTCCGGATGATTTACCGACATCACGACTGTTTGAGGGTATAGGGCAGGCGTTTTTGAATACCAATCTGACCGACGCCAGGGAAGGTGTTCAGGTTCTCTTTAAATCAAGCCCTTTCGGGACACAGTCGCACAGCAACGCCTCCAATAATTCTTTTGTGCTCTGGGCGTACGGCCAGCGATTGCTGATACGAACCGGCCATTACGATTCTTATGGCAGCGACCACCATAAGGGCTGGGTGTGGAGTACGCGCTCGCTTAATAATATTACAATCAACGGCAAAGACCAGAGAAAACGTTCGGCAGAGGCATTTGGCGAGATAACAGATTTTGAGACAACACCGACAATGGATATCGTGGTTGGTGAGGCGGGCAAATCCTATGAAGACGGCCTTCTTGACAGGTACAGTCGGAGTATAATCTTTGTCAAGCCGGACCTGGTGGTGGTCTATGACCGGCTGGAGGCGAAGGAAGCATCGACGTATGAATACTGGCTGCATGCTATTAACGAAATCGCGGTTGAGAACCAGCACAATATTCAGGTGCGCGCCGAGGATGTGGCCTGTGATATTAATTTCCTGGCGCCGGTGGGCTTGAGCTTTACGCAGACCGACCAGTATGACCCCAAACCACGAGAACGGTTCAAGCTGCTCGAATGGCATCTAACAGGTAAGACGCCGGACAAAAGGAAAAGTATGGAGTTTATCACCCTGTATCGGCCGCACCGGACTAAAGAGCACGTGCCGAACGAAGCGAGCTTAGAGAAGATCAAGGGCGGCTATGCGCTGAAAGTGAAGCTATCTGACGGTGGGTTTTCGGCGCTTCTTCCAACTGATGACAAAGCCTTTCTAGAAGCAGATGGCTTGACAAGTAAAGGTGCGATTAAAGCCCGGCTCAAACGAGAGAACAAACGAGTCGAAATACTCGGGGTCGATAAATAGAATCACGCTTATCGTTCGACATCAAATTTTCTATCAGTCACGGAGTTAAACTGAAATGAAAGAAATCGATCCTTCCCGCACAATCATTCTCATGATCCTGATCGGGTTCACTACCGCCAACGCTGACTCTATCAAGGTAGGCAAACCTGAGCTTCTGTACACTGAAGATGAGATCCCCATCCGCTATGACGGGACCCTCACCACGCTAAGAAAATACGGCAATACCTTGTATTTCTACCATCCCTTCGGATGCCGGATCAAACCCGGCGGAAAACGCAGGAGTCGCCACAGCTGGCATTACGGTCCCCCGGAAGACCCCCTGAAGGTCCATCACCTCAGTGTAACGGAAGAGGAGTTCTGGGATTATAACGGTTACTACCAGGATACCGAAGAGGAAGGGATCTGGATCCTGGCCATGCACCAGCTCGATAATGGCAACCTGCTGGGTATTACCCATGCAGAGATCAATTACACAAAAAACCGAAGAGAGCAACGGTTTGCCATCGGGATAGGCTACTCGACCAACCGGGGGGACAAATGGACCTACTGCGGCGAAATCATCAAAGCCGCCGACGAACGCCAAAACGTGGGCGGCGGCGCCTATATCCTGAAAGGGGAGTATATCTATGTCTACTACAATGATGTGGGGCCGTCCACCAGAACCAGGCTGGCATGTGTCGCCAGGGCCAAACTGGATGAAGTGGCGAAGGCCGCCGCCAGGCATGAAGTAACGACCTGGCACAAATACCGTGACGGCCGGTGGGACACACCAGGACTGTCTGGAACACCGGGCAGCAATATCATCCCCAGGGTCTATGGCAGCGAGGATCTGCACGCCGATGCAGCCTACTGCACTGCACTCGGCAGGTACCTGATGACGGTCCAGACCGGTAACATCCACAAGCTGCTGCTGTTCTCTTCGAAAGACGGCATTGACTGGAAACGGGAAACCATCGTGGATGAGACGGACGCCGATGTAATCCAGCCCTATGCCGCTTTCGTGGATTTCAACGGTAACTCAGACGATGGGCGGGTTGTGGATGATCATTTCTACATATATTTTCCCCGGAAAAGGAGGGACCACAACCAGGATGACATGTTCCGTTGCCTGATCACCATCGAATAGAGTTCACGAACGCGTGCCCCAGACTCCAGGTGTTTCGGGGTATACCAACGGCGGTCGAAGCCATCAAAGCTGGTGCGGCCGACTCTATTGAGTAACCTGCTTCACGGTGGTTCTATTGTCCGGTCGTTAAACGGATTCCAAGAGAGCAACGGATCAAATCTCCGTTGCGTCCCTCAATCGGTATGTGGCACATTAGAGGCCCTTAAGCCGTCTTTCGTGTATGGCGATGCCGAATTCTTCTAGGGCAAAAGAGTTGAAACGAAAGCGTCTGTCGGCGGTGATCGTCAGAGTCCCGGCGCATTGATTTTGAGAACATGTTTGAGAACATTATTGCCTGAAATAATCAATGATAACCTATCGACATCAATGGGGTGTGGATTCTAGTGGTTTTTCCCGTACGTTTAAGTATTGGTGCGTTAAGGAGTTCTGTGCGACCGAAAAGCGGTGGAGATAAGATGAGAAATTTCCAGGACTTACGATCTTGTTGTGAACATGCTCTGGGAGCAGGAGGCCGTAGGTTCGAATCCTATCACCCCGATTTCTGTAACTTCTTATTTGTGAACAACTATAGTTTCCTGGCGGAGAGCGTGACGACACTGGTTATTAATCCTTTATGCCCGCAATTTGCTTTACCATTTCCTTCCGGGCCTCTATATCAACCATCCTGGTCATCATTATTCTCTGGGCCTGTGGGGAACCGGCTCCGTGCATGGATTCGGTAAGATAACACACCGCCCCGCATCCCAGGCACATGTTCTCGATGAAGCGAAGAAGTCGCATACGATTCTCCGTGGGTACTGAGTCTATACCCTTGAGATACTTGTCCACGTAGTGACCCACTTCGGGGCTTTTGAGGTCCTTTGCCGAAGGCAGGGTCACCATGGTGCCGCCGGCAATGTCCTGAAGCAGACGCGAAATCTCGTAAGGAAAGCGAGTGACGTTCTGTTTGCAGACATTGGCCAGGAGAAGATCGACAAGGTAATTACCCGATGGCGTTTGTTGGCCCTCGCTGGAACAGGCGATTCCACAGGCGTACAGGCTCTCGTTCAGATGGATCATTTCCACTATCTTATCTTTGATATGTGATGCCTTTTGTGCGCCGTTATATTCGGCGATCAACGCTGCGGCGCCGATCAATACATCACCGACGCCGACCTTGCACCCGCCGTAGCTTTGACGATGATAACCGGCAAATCTTTCCACTAATGAGCCGCTGTGGTTATATTCACGACACATGAAGACCCTGTCCCAGGGGACGAATACACCGTCGAAGACTATGAGGATTTCCTGACCTCCGTAGCAAACGTTGCCCCGGTCGATCTCGCCGCATGTGCCTTCTTCGAGCTTCCTCGTATCCATCGATTGTCTGCCGTATATATAGACAAGGCCTTCAGCCTCGACGGGGACCGCGAAGCACACGGCATAATCCTTGTCCTGCTCCCGCATCGCGATAGTGGGCATGACGAGTATCTCGTGTGAGTTGACACATCCGGTCTGGTGCGCCTTTGCGCCGCGAACAACGATCCCGTCCTGGGTCTCTTTGACGATATGAACGTACATGTCAGGGTCCGGCTGATCGGCGGGCCTCAGACTTCTGTCACCCTTGGCATCCGTCATTGCGCCATCGATGGTCAAGTCTTCATGCTGGGCATACTTGATGTAATCAAGGAATCTCTTGTGGTAACCCGTGCCCTCGGCCTGGTCGATGTCGTAGCTCACGCTATAGATGGCGTTCAACGCATCCATTCCGACGCATCGCTGAAAACAGCTACAGGTGACCTGTCCCAGGGCTCTTAGCATTTTGACCTTATTGACCAGATCATCCGTGCTCTGATGAATGTGTGTGTAACGATTGATTCTTTCGCCACTAAGATGAGAGGTTGCAGTCATGACATCCTTAAAGTCATCCCGGCAGGCTAATTCATAAGTCATCGCAACAGAATTAATGGAAGGACGGATTATCGGGTGATTCAAAGGGTCCTTTACCAACTCGCCGAACATATATATCTTGAGATGCCGGTCCTTCAGACTCTCTAAATACTCCCCTGCTGTTTTGATCGTCATTTTGCTTTCTTTCCTTTCACACAAGACATCGAAATTCGCAGAGCAAGAACCGTATTATAAGCCTGAAGGTGCGGCTTAATATAGCTTTTTCTTTGACAGCAAGAGAATATCGGGTATAGTTACCTTTCTAAGTGTTCTTGTCTTTCCTAACGAAGAGTTCGTGTTGGCCGTACAGGTTTTTCTGATGTTGAACACATCCGTGATATTGGCCGAAAGTGCTTCGGAATATCCCGAAAAAACGGCGGTGATTTCCGGCCCCGTCCGTCTTACTTACCGCCAGTTGATCACCAAGGTCAATCAACTGGCCGGCGGTCTCAAAGACATCGGCATCAGAAAGGGTGACATGGTACTGATGGCCTGTCCGAACCTAGTGGAGTTTCCGATAGTCTATTTTGCCGTTCTCAAAATCGGCGCTGTCCTTGTCCCTGTAAATATACTTTCCAAAGAGAGTGAACTGCTCTTTTATCTCACGGATACCGGCGCAAAAGCATTTTTTTGCTTTGAAGGGACAGATAAGCTGCCACTCTGCATCGAGGGCCGGCTCGCTTTTGAAGAGGCGGACTGTTGTGAACATTTCATTGTAATACCTTGCTCTTCTACGGCTGACGTGCCGCACAAAAGTGGTATGACCATTGATGATATAATGCGCGATCAGCGCGGCGAATGCGAAACGATAATAACGGCATCGGATGATACCGCCGTGGTCTTGTATACGTCCGGGACTACGGGCAAACCCAGAGGCGCGGAACTGACTCACCAGAATCTTGTCACCACCGCGATGAATTTTCGTGACTCACAGCAGGTTACGAGCGAGGACGTGCATTTGGTGGCCCTGCCCTTATATCATTGCTACGCTCAACAGGCCCAGATGAACTGCGGCTTTCTTGCCGGCTCCGCCATCGTGCTGATAGAGCGTTTTGATCCTGATTTGGTTTTAGAAACGTTCGAGCAGGAGAGCGTGACACTCTTTGCCGGCGTACCGACCATGTACTGGGCACTTTTGAACAATACGGAGGTCTCCAAATACGATATGGGAAGAATCGCCCGGACACTTCGACTCGGTATGTCGGGAGGAGCAGCCATGCCGGTTGAGCTGCTGCAGGCTGTCGAAAAACGTTTCGGCATCACGATCCTCGAAGCATATGGCGTGACCGAAACCGCGGCAGCCGGGACATTGAACAGGCCGAATCGGCGGCGAAAGATCGGTTCTATTGGAATTCCTCACTGGGGGATCCGCATGCGTATTGTTGACGAAACCATGCGGGATGTACCTGCAGGGGAGCCCGGAGAACTTGTGGTCCAGGGACACTGCACTATGAAGGGATATTATAATCAGCCCGAGGCCACAGCCGAGGCGTATCGAGGGGGATGGCTGCATACCGGCGATGTCGCCGTCCGGGACGAAGACGGATATTTCTATATCGTCGACCGGCTCAAGGACATGATCATCAGGGGCGGCTACAATATATACCCACGTGAGATCGAAGAAAAGCTGATGGAACATCCCGACATCTCTTTGACTACGGCAATCGGCGTGCCCGACGAACAATACGGGGAGCAAGTGAAAGCATACGTCGTTCTAAACGACGGCGCAACGACAACCGCTGAGGACATTATCGCCTGGTCGAAAGAACGGATGGCGAACTACAAATATCCACGGGCGGTCGAGATTGTCGAATCTCTACCTACCAATGCAACGGGGAAGATCCTCAAAAAGGAACTGCGAAAGGCACAAGAATAACCGAGGAACAGCAAGATGAAGGGATTACTTGACGGTCAGACAGCAATCATAACGGGGGCCGGACGAGGCATTGGCGCCGCTTCAGCGAAACTTTTTGCCGAGCATGGAGCAAGAATCGTTGTCAGCGACCTCGACATTGAGCCTGCAAAAGCTGTCGTCGACAATATTCACCAATCAGGCGGCGATGCCGTGTATGTATGCGGTGACATCACCGATCCGAAATTTCCCGATACTCTGATTTCTGAAACGATCGCGAAATACGGCGAGATCAACATTATCGTCAATAACGCCGGTTATACGTGGGATGGGATGCTGCACAAAATGAGTGACAAGCAGTTCAGTGCGATGCTGGAAGTTCACAATTCCGGACCCTTTCGCCTGATACGCGCCGCTGCGCCGCATATGCGCGAAGAAGCGAAAAAGGAAAAGGCGCAGGCCAAAGCATTCAAACCTCGGTGCATCGTGAATGTCTCTTCGACTTCGGGATTGCACGGAAATATCGGCCAGGTCAACTACAGCACAGCCAAGATGGGGCTCGTCGGCATGACCAAGACCGTCGCCAGGGAGTGGGGTGCATTCGGCATTCGCTGCAATGCTGTTGCGTTTGGCTTTATCAACACGCGCCTGACGCGGGAAAAAGAATCGTCCGAGAGCATCGACGTCGATGGTCAACAAGTCCAGCTTGGCATCCCCGGCAAACTGCGGGAAACCGTCCGAGCGATTATTCCTCTCGGCAGAGAGGGAACTGTTGAAGAAGCGGCCGGAGCGATACTCCTTCTCGCCTGCCCGCTGGCATCGTATATCACCGGCCACACGCTGGAAGTCACCGGCGGCATGGGGATATAGATCCTTCAGCTATTATGCCCATCCAAAATGCAAACTGGGCATCAGTCGCGTGCCCAGATGCCTCGGGATGCTTGATCGAGAGCGTCGCAGGTAGCGCCGTGGAGGTTCGAGCCAATACGGATTTCGTGCCCGAATTGGATGTACTCACCGGTGTCGTTTCTGTACTCGGGCCACCGGGAAAGGCTCCCGCCATTGGGATTACCGGTTTTTGCGAACCGCACCCAGCAGTCCGTTACGGTGTCGGCGAGCACTTGATCCTTGGGACGATTCTCACGGTCTTTCAGAGTGTTGAAGACGTACCGCAGCTCGATTGCATGGGGCGCACCGAGTGCCGGAAATGCACGACTGGGGCGGGCAAATTCGTACTGGAAAGCCGGCGACTTGACAGTGTCCATCCCCTGGAGCATCTGTCGTG
>Ga0255052_10003924_pt1 | contig 10086 bp, 5 predicted proteins | sample JV7_2_21_MG_FD_188632 | JGI IMG/M metagenome (GOLD analysis project Ga0255052, IMG submission 188632) | Seawater microbial communities from Jervis Inlet, British Columbia, Canada - JV7_2_21 | ecosystem: Environmental > Aquatic > Marine > Inlet | place: Canada: British Columbia | collected...
GACGATCGAACGCGGTTATGAGCGCTTGAAACGGCTGAAGAAACCCCGCTTTTCATCGTCATCGTCGTCCGGATCGTCATTGATGGCCGCGGGATCCGGGCGCACATTCAATGCTGTCAGGGTCTGAGTCAACGAAGTCGTAATCTGCTCCTCGATCGGCACCGGTTTGCTGGAAGGAGCTGTTTGCGCTACGGCACCGGGAGCAGCTTCTGGCTTGCTGTCCGTATTCAGCGCGCGAACGGTTGCAAGGCGCTGTGAAGCGGAAATATCCAATCCTCCCGCCTGACCTTCGATTTGCGTTTCGATGGAGACTTCGACGTCCGGTTTTTGTCCCCAGACATTTTCGAATTCCTTCTCCATCGATTTGTCGTTGCCGTCGGCAGCAGGTGCTTGCGGCGCTGGCGAAGCCGGTGGCTCCGCTTCTGCTTCAGCGGATGATTCCTCGGCAACTCGTTTCGCAACAGCCGCGGCAGCGATACTCAACTCTTCGCCGAACAAGGTTTCCGCCATCTTGTCGTCGACGTCGTCAATGGTCTTGGCCTGAGACAGCCCTTCAGCGATCTTCTCGAGTTCTGCGTCAGCCTTTTGCTGCTTCTTGGCTGCCAGTTCTGCGTCGACCTCTGGTTCGGCTTCTTCTTCTTCTTCTTCGATGATGCCGGCTTCCTCATCGTGCAGCTTTTGTTCGAGCGCAGCCGCGTCTACTTTGCGACTAATCGAATCGTCGAGCGTAATCTCTGGTACGCCCGCCAGGGTCGCGTTCTTCTTCTCTTCATCGATCGGAGGAGGCGGCTCGTCCGCGTCGTCCGCGTCGGGGTCTCGTCCCTGAGCCACGGCCATGGCGCGCTCGAGTGCCTCGAGATCGGGCCGCAGTTCGGCGAGCGTTGGGTCCCGGTCCCACTCGGGCTTGTCATCATCCGAATCCGGGCTTGCTGCCTCCGGAGTCTTCGTCTCATCTGGTCGCTGTGGCTTTTCAGGCTCCGGTACGGGCTCCTGGGTCGCCGCTAATTGCGCGGGCTCCACAGCCAATGCTGGCGGCTCGGGTTCTGGCGCCGTTGTTGGCGGTTTGGGGTGTTCTGGCAACTCTGCCAGCTGAACGAGCTCGGGGGACAGTACCGCGAGGTCCGGCAATGTGTCCTGAATGAGTTCCGGACTGGCCTCGACCTCAGGGGCCTCGGGCAGTATCGAAAGAGATGGTTGCGTATCCTGTATCAACTCGGGAATGTCGTCATCCGGCTCTGACACCTCTAATTTGGGCTCCGTTACGGGCTCAGGCAGAGGTTCGGGCTCAGGTAGAGGTTCGGGCTCAGGTAGAGGTTCGGGCTCAGGTAGAGGTTCGGGCTCAGGCTCGGGTTCAGGCTCCGGCTCAGGCAGTGGTTCCGGTGCGGGCTCCGGTTCGTTGTCCGCTGCTGCTGGCGGGAGGTCTGCGGGGTCCGGCTCGGGCATCGACAACGCGACCAGTTCCGCGGTGGCGTCATCCGTATGTTTGGGCTCCGGCGTGTCGTCGACAATCTGCGGCGGTGCCACGAAAGTGCCTGTCAGACCGAATTCCTCATTCGCGATCCGGGCAATGAGATCGAGGTCAACCAGCTTTGCCTGGCTATCCGCGGCGGCTTCCATCGATGATTCCACGAGGTTGTTGGCAACACGCAGGATTCCACCGCTCAGTTCATGCAGGGTTGCGGCTGCGCCATCGGCAAAGACCTTGTCAAAATCGCCGCCTGCCTGGCGAAAATTGTGCGTCAGGTAGCCGCCGAGTTCTTCAGCGGTACAAGCATCCAGTTTGCGCCGCAGACGGACGCGCTGTCGCAGCCTTGCGAGAGGCTTGGACGCAAGTAGTTCCGGCAAGGCGTCATCGCCCATGAGGATGATATTGGCGCCGTCGGACGGGCCGGTGTCGGCTGCCGTAAGCACCTCGAGTTCGGCCAGAATGTGGGGGCCGAGAAACGGGGCATCTTCGACAAGGACGAACATCCGTGAGTCGTTCTGTGCCAGGTTGAAGAGCAATTGCCGGAACAGCACCAGCTTTTGATTCCCTCTCGTCGGGCGTTGCTGAATTCGCATGTGGTCGAAGAGCAGGTCGAGAACCTCGCCCCGCTGCAGGGGAAAACGGCCGACGCGTACAATCGCGTTCTTGCCGCTGATGGCGCTCAACGCATGTGCGACCGCCGTCGATTTGCCGGAGCCCACGGGTCCCGTCACGGTAACGACTGCATCGGTGCCGGACAGGGCCTTCTTGATCCCGGACAGTATCTTCGCCGTTTGCGGGCCGACAAATACGTCTGCGCCCGCAACATTGCCGCGAAACAGGCGTTTTTCGAGGTCGAAGTGCTGTTTGTACATAGGAGTTCGGTTCGCTTCGGTTTTGCCGCAGTGCACAATCCACAGTTCCAACGGGCAGTTTGGGGCGAATTGGTACCAATTTCGCGGGTTTATGTCACAAAAAGGCGATTCGAAGCGGGGCGGGGCCCGTGGAGCGGTCAATGAACAAACTGCTGGTTTTATTATCCAATTCACTCAGAATACGAAGTTCACTGAATCCCGGGGACATTTTCTTGAATCGAAAGACACAGCGATTGTTGCTGGGCGTTGCAATTCTGTTGGGCGCCGGGGCGATAGCAGTGCTCTTGGCCGTCACTCTTCGCCACGAGCCGCCGAAGCGCGAGGTCACCGACCAGGCCTTGCTCGTGGATGTGATGCAACTCAATAGCACCTCGGTGCAATTCACAGTGCGGAGTCAGGGTACGGTCCTGCCAAGAACCCGAACCGTACTTAGCGCAGAGGTATCAGGCACCATCGTCGAGATATCACCGAAATTTATCGCTGGTGGTGTATTTCAGCCCGGCGAGGTACTGATGCGTATCGACCCGACGGATTACGGTGTGTCCGTCAAGAAGGCACAGGCGTTGCTAAGACAACGTCAGATAGAGTTTGACGGTGCGGAGAAGCTACGCAGCCAGGGCTACCGGGCCGAAGCAGAGTTCGCCTCGGCCGCTGCCGCGTTGGCATCCGCGGAGGCCGACGTTGTTCGTGCGGAACGCAACCTGGAAAGAACTTACATTCAGCTGCCCTATGAAGGCATGGTTTTCAGCAAGGATGCCGATATCGGCCAGTTCGTCAATCCAGGGACACGTCTTGGCGTGACATTTGCGACCAATTATGCGGAAGTCCGGCTGCCGTTGACCGACCAGGATCTTGCGTTCGTCGAGTTGCCGGATGCAGCCGAAATCACCGGGACCGGCGGATCTGATGGTCCGGAGGTAACCTTGACGGCGGTTCAGAAAGGCCAACCCACGGAGTGGCAGGCAAGAGTTGTTCGTAGTGAAGGGGTGGTCGACGAGAAGAGCCGCGTAACCTATGCGGTCGTACGGATTGACGATCCCTATCGCCTGCATGCGCCGGGTACGCCAATGCCTGTCGGTACATTTGTCGCTGCACAGATCAAAGGCTCTGCCGTCGACGGTGTAATTCGTGTGCCGAGATCAGCTTTGCGTGGGTCCAGTCAATTGCTGTTTGTTGACGACGAAAACAAGATCAGGATTCGAACCGTCAGCGTAATTCGGGCTGATACGCAATACGCTTACGTGGCCGGCGATGAGTTGCTCGGTGAGCGTATCGCAGTCACCGGAATCGATGCGCCATTGAATGGCATGTTGGTTCGTACAACGGATGACCCGCAGGCTGATAGCAGTAGTCCCGGCCAGGTTGCGGTCAAGTCCGAAGAAGAATGACGATGCAGGGACGCGATACAACCCGGCACAAGGGCCTGATCGCCTGGTTTGCGGCTAACCACGTCGCCGCAAATCTTCTGATGGTGGCGATTATTTCGGCAGGACTCGTATCCGTCGCAACAATTCGCAAGCAAACGACGCCCGATTTCGAGCTCAATACGATTGAAGTTCGTGTTCCTTATCTTGGGGCCGCGCCCCAGGAAGTCGAGGAAGGTGTCGTCATCAAGATCGAGGAGGCGATTCAGGACGTCAAGGGAATTGTCGAACTCCGCGGCAGGGCAACCGAAGGTCGCGGCAGCGTTACAGCGGAGGTATCGCAAAGCGCCGACATCAACGAAGTACTGAACGAAATCAAGACTCGCGTCGACGCCATCTCGACGTTTCCCGTTTTGACCGAGAAGCCGGTTATCTACAAGCAGGAAGTTCCGGTACACGTTGTATTCGTCGCCATTCATGGCGACCTCGATGACTATTCGCGCAAAGCGATTGCACAGGATATCCGCGACGAGTTATTGCAATTCCCGGAAGTCACGCAGGTGCAGTTCCTTGGTAACAGGGACTACGAAATCAGTATCGAAGTTTCGGAACACGTGTTGCGCCAGTACGGGCTGACGATGAGTGAGATATCGCAAGCCGTCAGAGCATCTTCGATCGATATGCCCGGCGGTACGATCAAGTCCGCGGGCGGCGACATTCTGTTGCGGACCGAGGGTCAGGTATATACCGGTCAGGAGTACAGCGAGCTCGTTTTGCGTACATACGCTGACGGTACGCGCTTGACGCTGGGTGATATCGCGACGATTGAGGATGGCTTCGTCGAGACGCACGGCTTTGGTCACTTCAATGGCAGGCGTACGGCAACACTGCGCGTACTCGCAAGCGGTCAGCAGAATGAACTCAAGACCGCAGCCGTCGTGAAGAAATACGTAGAAGAAAGATCGGCAACGCTTCCCAGCGGCGTTGAAATGGATATCTGGATAGATCGCTCACATTACCTGAGTGGTCGTCTGCGGATGATGATGAAGAACATGTGGCAGGGTGTGTTGCTTGTCTTCATCGTGCTGTCCCTGTTCCTGCGAATGAAAGTCGCAGGGTGGGTTGTCTTGGGAATTCCGATCGCCTTTCTAGGGACTCTCGCATTGATGCCAGTCGGACCCTGGCCGGTGACCATAAATATGCTCAGCCTTTTCGGGTTCATCATCGTGCTTGGCATCGTAGTCGATGACGCGATAATTATTGGCGAGAGCATTTACACGAAAATACGAGCAGACGGCCACACGCTCGACAACGTGGTCAGTGGCGCTCACCGCGTTGCGATACCTGCGACATTCGGTGTCCTGACAACGATGGCGGCATTTGCGCCAATGCTGTTTGTTGGCGGTATTGTTGCGCCATTTTTCGAAGCAATTTCGATTGTCGTAATTCTGTGCCTGTTTTTCTCCCTGGTCGAGTCCAAGCTGATCCTGCCGGCGCACCTCGTGCACGCCAATATCAAGCCTATCGATGAGGACGATCTCTTTCATCCCACGCGGAAAATCTCTTTCCTGGAATCGATACCGCGGCTCTTCACGAAACTGCAGCGATATGTGCAGCATGGTCTACATGCGCTTATAGACAATCACTACAAGCCGCTGCTAGAGCGTGCGCTGGACAACCGCGGCACGACGGTGACAATTTTTCTTGCCGGGATGATCCTGACGTTTGGCCTCCTGGGAAGTTCGCTTGTCCGGGTCGTGCTGTTTCCGGACGTGCCAAGCGATTTCGTACAGGTGCAACTGCAAATGGAAACCGGCACGTCTCCGGAGGCCCGCAATTCGGTACTCGAAAGCCTGGAGCAGTCAATCATTGATCTGAACGCCGAGTATGTCGCTGAGCACCCTGACTCGCTGCCGATGATCCGTCACGTTGGCGCCTTTACGCGAGGAGATACAGGAGCAGTCGTCTTCATCGAGATGCCACAGGACGAGAATCGGCCGTTCAACGGTGACGAGATCAGCAAGCGATGGCGAGAGCGAGTTGGTGAACATCCTGGCGTCAAAGAGCTGACGTACACAGATGCGGACCACCTCGGTGGCGGACCGCCGCTCAGTTTTCAGTTGAGCGGTACAGACTACGTTGCCCTGGAACGAGCAGCCGCGGAACTCGAAAGCAGCCTGGCGGAATTTGAAGGCATCTACGATATCCGCAACACCTCGACCAGCGGTGGCGAGGAAATCAGTCTCAAGATCAAACCGCAGGCCGAAGCGCTCGGGCTTACGATAACGTCGCTTGGGCGCCAGGTACGGCAGGCATTTTACGGAGAGGAAGCGCAGCGAATTCAGCGCGGCAAAGACGAGCTTCGAGTCATGGTTCGTTATCCCATGGAAGAACGGCGTTCGGTTGCCGATCTCGAGAACATGCGTATTCGAACGCCGGGCGGGGACGAGGTGCCATTCGAGTCTGTCGCCGATATGTCCTTCGGCAAGGGCTACTCGAGTATTTCCCGACTGAATCGACAGCGCACAGTGACAGTTTCCGCGGATATCGATGCGCAGGTAGTCGAGCCAGGCGAGATCATCAAGAAAATTTCCGAGGAATACGTTCCCGAAATTCTCGCCGATTACCCAGGCGTAAAATACGGCCTCGAGGGTGCGAGCCAGGAACAGACTGATCTGGTGCGCAATCTTACGTTGGCTTCTATTGCGGCGCTCTGCCTGATCTATGCGTTGATCGCGATACCGTTACACTCGTATAGCCAGCCCATGATAATCATGTCGGTTATTCCGTTTGGAGCAATCGGCGCAATTCTCGGCCATTTGATAATGGGCGAGGCCGTAAGCATGTTCTCGCTGTTTGGACTCGTTGCATTGTCTGGTGTCGTCGTTAACGACAGCCTGATCATGGTCGATTTCATCAACAAGGCGCGAATAGATGGCGTGCCGCTCAAGCAGGCGATTATCGAATCCGGGACGCAGCGATTTCGAGCCATCGTCCTGACGTCAGTCACGACCGCAGCAGGCTTGATGCCGATCATGCTCGAAACGAGCCTGCAGGCTCAATACGTTATTCCAATGGCGATTTCATTGAGTTTCGGCATCATGTTTGCGACTGCAATCACGCTCTTCCTGATACCGGCGTTGTACATGTTGCAGCTGGATGGCTTCGCCAGAACTCGCTATCTCTGGGACCTGTTGCTCGGCAGACCTGAGCGCACGGAAACTTCCGCTTGACGATACCGGAAGACGAGTTACGCGCGCAGCGCTCGCGTCGGGAAGGTCTGCTCGCCGCACTGATCGCCTATATCCTGTGGGGCCTGTTTCCCGTCTACTTCGTCATCGTCGCGGCAGTAGCGCCGACCGAGATCCTGGTGCACCGGATCATCTGGGCCGTGCCGTTCGGCGCGCTGATCATTCACCTGCGCCAGCAATGGTCCGAAGTGGGCCGCGCACTGGTCTCGCCGAAGATGGTGTTCTGGCTCGGCCTTGCTGCGCTGTTCATATCGGTGAACTGGCTGATTTACATTTGGGCCGTACTCAACGAGCAGGTTCTGCAAGCCAGCCTCGGCTATTACATCAATCCCCTGATGTTTGTACTGGTCAGCGTTGCGTTTCTTGGCGAGCGATTGCGAATGGCACAGATCGTGTCGGTACTCCTGGCCGCGATCGGTGTCGCCTACCTGACCGTCAGCGGTGGTGAATTCCCGATCATCGCTATCTCGCTGGCCGTGCTGTTCACCGGTTACGGCGTCATTCGCAAGCAGGTCGCGACCGGCGCCATGCCAGGCCTTTTTGTCGAGACATTGTTGTTGTTGCCGTTCGCACTTGCCTGGCTGATTTGGCTGATGCTGTCCGGGGAGGCAGCATTCATTGCCGCGGGGTGGTCGCTGTCCACTTTGTTGCTCCTGGCTGGACCGGTGACGGTCGTGCCGTTGTTGCTGTTCGCCATCGGAGCACGGCAACTGACGCTGACAACAATCGGTTTCATGCAGTTCATTGCGCCAACGTTGCAGTTTTTCGTGGGTATCTACTTCGGCGAAAGATTGACGATGCCTCACCTGATTTGCTTTGTCTGCATCTGGACAGCGGTTGCTATTTTCAGCATCGACGCGTTTTATTCACAAAGCAAAAAGCCCCCGCAGGCACGGCCTGCAAGGGCTTGAGTACTGCCGCAAGAACTACTTGTTGGCCCTGCGTTCCTGCACTTCCTTGATGACCTCCTCGGCCACGTTCTGAGGGCAGGGGGCGTAATGTGAGAATTCCATCGAGAACTGTCCGCGACCCGAGGTCAGCGTGCGCAGATGACCGATGTAGCCGAACATCTCGCCGAGCGGCGCATCGGCCTTGACGCGAACGCCGGTAGCACCGGCATCCTGCGACTTGATCATGCCGCGGCGACGATTCAGGTCGCCGATCACGTCGCCGACGTTGGCATCCGGTGTGAAGACGTCGACTTTCATGATGGGCTCGAGAAGCTGCGGTGCGGCCTTCGGTATCGACTGCCGGTACGCGGCCTTCGTCGCGATCTCGAATGCGAGTGCCGATGAATCGACCGCATGGAACGCGCCGTCGAGCAGGACGAACCTGACGTCGAGCAGGTGGTAACCGGCCAGCGTTCCTTCGTCCATGCTGGCCCCGAAGGCTTTCTCGATAGCGCCCCAGTATTCACGCGGTACGCTACCGCCCGTAACCTTCGATTCGAACTCGTAACCGGCATTCGTTTCGGCCGGCTCGATGCGGTAGTCGATTCGGCCGTATTGACCCGAACCACCCGACTGTTTCTTGTGGGTGTAGGAATCTTCGACGACCTTCGTGATCGTTTCCCGGTACGCCACCTGCGGCCTGCCCATCACGACATCCACTTTGTGCGTCCGCCGCAGGATGTCCACCTTGATATCGAGGTGGAGTTCACCCATGCCCTTAATTAATGTTTCGCCCGAATCTTCGTCAGTGGCGACCTGGAATGACGGGTCTTCCTGAACCATTTTGTTCAGCGCAACGCCCATTTTCTCGTTGCCGGCTTTGTCCTTCGGCGTGATCGCTACCGAGATGACCGGGTCCGGGAACACCATCGGCTCGAGTGTGGCCGGATTTTTTGCGTCCGCGAGCGTGTGGCCCGTACGCGTGTTCTTCATGCCGAGCAGAGCGACGATGTCGCCTGCCTGGGCCGTCTCGAGTTCCTCACGCGAGTCCGCGTGCATCTCTACGATTCGGCCAATGCGCTCGGTCTTGCCCGTGAACGTATTCAGGACGCTGTCGCCCTTCTTGAGCGTGCCGGAATAGATACGCGTGAAGGTCAGGGCGCCGTAGCGGTCATCCATGATCTTGAATGCGAGCGCGCGCAGTGGCATCTCCGGATCCACCTTTGCCACGCCGCCGGTCTCGTGACCCTCGAGATCGATTTCGGGCTGCGGTTTGACCTCGGTGGGGTTTGGCAGGTATTCAATTACTGCATTAAGAATGTTCTGTATACCTTTGTTTTTAAAGGCCGAACCACAGTAAGTCGGGAAGAAGTCCAGGGCGATAGTACCCTTGCGGATACAGCGCTTGAGGTCCTCGACGGACGGCTCGTTGCCCTCGAGGTATTGCTCCAGCAGATCATCGTCCTGCTCAACAGCCATCTCGACGAGCTTCTCGCGCCATTCCTCGACGAGTTCCTGCATGTCTTCGGGTACGTCCGTAATCTCATACGCCTCGGGATCTTCCGATGAACTCCAGACCCAGGCCTTGCGTGTCAGCAGATCGACGACGCCCTTGTAATTGTCCTCGACACCAATCGGCAGCACCATGACGAGAGGGTTGGCCGCGAGCACGTCCTTGACCTGTTTGACGACGCTGTAAAAGTCAGCGCCAACGCGGTCGAGTTTGTTGACGAAAATAATACGCGCGACCTCGGAGTCGTTCGCGTAGCGCCAATTCGTTTCCGACTGGGGCTCGACGCCACCGGAGCCACAGAACACGCCGACGCCGCCATCGAGCACTTTCAATGACCGATAGACCTCAATCGTGAAGTCAACGTGTCCCGGCGTATCGATGATGTTCAGGCGATGGTCGTTCCACTCACAGCTCGTCGCCGCGGACTGAATCGTAATGCCGCGTTCCTGCTCCTGCTCCATGAAATCGGTCGTCGCTTCACCGTCGTGCACCTCGCCCGTGCGGTGAATCTTGCCCGTCAGCTTCAGGATGCGCTCCGTCGTCGTGGTCTTGCCCGCATCGACGTGGGCAAAGATGCCAATGTTTCGGTACGTGCTTAAATCTTTCATCTCGAATCTTCAGCTATGTCTTCGTCAAAAAATGCATCCACACTTTGATTTTCGTACAACGTCGCACTCGTCATGCCAGAGAACATGCGGACGTGTCGATCAAAGTGGGTGACAGTATTC
>Ga0255052_10003925_pt1 | contig 10086 bp, 8 predicted proteins | sample JV7_2_21_MG_FD_188632 | JGI IMG/M metagenome (GOLD analysis project Ga0255052, IMG submission 188632) | Seawater microbial communities from Jervis Inlet, British Columbia, Canada - JV7_2_21 | ecosystem: Environmental > Aquatic > Marine > Inlet | place: Canada: British Columbia | collected...
TTCTCGATCCCGTTTCCTATCAGCGAGTACCAATCTGTAGCAAACCTCGGACGGCATCGACATCGTTAGTTTCCGCATTCACCGCGCATCACTGTGCAGAATTCTGTCATGAGAATGTCATGAGCGACGATGACCGAGGCGCTATCCGCCTCGCATTGTTACTTATCGTAACTAGAGACCAGGGCCTGCCGCGGTTACGGCGTCCGCTTCTGCGCCAGGAGCAGACGCATTATTGCCTCGAATATCGTGCTGCCATTCGGCAGGAGTCGGCCAGCAGCGATCATTAGACCTTCAATCCTATATGTCTGCTTTTGAGCGGATAGGTAGAACCTCAGCTTCCCAAGCTGATGACGTGGGTTCGATTCCGTGGCAGTGGCTGGACGGTCTTCCTGAGAGCATCGGTGTCGCTGCAGTGGTGCTAGCCGGTGTTTTGCAGAGCCTGCGCGATGCCTCTGACGCTGGCGAACAACGCTTCGAGCAGATGATTATCGGTGCGGTCGGTTTCACGCCAGCGCTGCAACAGATCGACCTGCAGCAAACTGATCGGGTCGGTATACGGGTTACGCAACCGTATCGACCGCTGCAGTGCCGGGTCATCATCCAGCAGGTTCTCGGAACTTTTGATACTCAAAACGATATCGACTGTGCGTTCGAATGCCGCGCTGATATCGTCGAATAATGGTCGTATCGAGTCATCCGCCAGATCAGCATAACGCGCGGCAATATTCATGTCGGCCTTGGCCATAACCATCTCGACATCATCGATCAGGTTGGCAAAAAATGGCCATTCCTGTTGCAGACTGCGCAAATGGTCCAGGCCGAATTGTTCTTCGACAGCCTCCAGACCCTGCCCGACACCGTACCAACCCGGCAGCACGAGCCGGCTCTGTGTCCAGGCAAAAACCCACGGAATGGCGCGCAGGTTCTCAATGCCTTTTCCGGAACGGCGTGAGGCCGGCCGCGATCCGATCTGCATTCTCTCAATGACATCGATGGGTGTAGTCTGACGAAAGTAGTCGACCAGTTCAGGCGTGTCATAAACCAGTGCCCGGTAACAACTGCGCGCCACATCGGCCAGTTGCTCCATCACGTCATGTGATTGCAGCGACTTTGGTAGCTGTCTTGGTTCGACATAAGTTGCGAGCGCCGTGGCGCCCGCCGCCTGTTCCAATATCCGCAATGCAATGCCACGTACGCCGAATTTTGCATTGATAATCTCGCCTTGTTCGGTAACCCGTAGACGGCCGTTGACCGATCCCTTGGGCGCGGCCAGCACTGCGCGATGCACCTTGCCGCCACCGCGGCTGATAGTGCCGCCGCGTCCATGAAAAAGAGTCAGGCTCACATCAGCGGCGCGCATTACCTGGACCAGCGCTTTCTCACCGTTACGCAGTGCCCAGCGTGACGCCGCCAGACCACCGTCCTTGTTGCTGTCGGAATAGCCGATCATGATGATCTGACGTAAACCCCGTTGTTGCAGGTGATTGCGGTAAGTACTGTCGGAAAGCAGACTTTCCATGATTGTCGGACCGTTCTTCAGGTCATCTACGGTTTCCAGCAACGGCGCGACATCCAGGGAGATCCCGTGACTGCCGTCAGCCAGACCGGCCCAGTGTGCCAAGACCAGCACCGACAACACATCGTCGGCACCCTGGGTCATGCTGACTATGAACGGGCCAATGGCATTTGGTCCGTATAAAGTCTGGCTGTCACTGATCGCCCGAAACACTGCCAGCGTCTCACGCGATTCGACGTCTGCGTCGAAATCCGGCTTTGGTTCCTTCAGGGCGCGCACTAACCGCTCGGTGCGCTGTTGCGCACTCATTTCCAGCCAATCCGGTTCGCCGAGCGCGTGGCCGACCACCCGCCGGTGCACCAGTGCGTCCTGACGAACGTCGAGAGTCGCCAGATGAAACCCGAACGCTTCCACCCGGCGCAACAGCCGGCGCATCGCGAATAAACCGGCGTGTTGCCCCTGATGATCGCGCAGGCTGCGGGCAATCATGCGCAGATCTTCGAAAAATTCATCGGCGCTGTGATAGCCCTGCTTGTCTTCGGTCTGCGTGGCCCCCAGACGCGCGGAAATCAGCCGCAACAAACGCCGATAGTACATATCGCCCTGCCGGCGATGTATCGCTGCAGCAACGGTGGGGAACATTTCGGCGTATTGTTCCGTGCGGTCGATAACTTCTCTGTTGATGCCGACACTTTCGACCGATTGGCTGAGTCGGTGCGAAAGCGTGGCTATGTCGGCGCCATACTGACCGATAATCAGCTGCCGTTGATCGGCCAGTGAATCGCGTATCGTTGTGGCGCCGACATTCGGGTTGCCGTCCATGTCGCCACCGACCCAACTGGCAAAACGAATCATCAACGGTACGCGAATTGCATTCGCCTGCTCGCCATAAGTCTTAACCAGCGCGTCTTCCACGTCCTCGTAGAACACCGGAATGATCCGGTAAATCACATCGGTCAGAAAAAACAGTACGTTCTCGCGCTCATCGCGCACAGTCATCCGTTCACTGGGATGTTCCACCGTTTGCCACGAACTCGTGATTTCGGAGCGGATATGTGACAGCAGTGCCTGTTCTTCCTGCGGTGTGCGTGACGGATCGAGCCGGTCGACCAGACGCCTGGCAATGATTTGCTGTTTCTCGAGCAGTGTTCGGCGGGTGGCTTCGGTGGGGTGCGCGGTAAAAACCGGTTCGTACAGAATGCCGCCCAGGTAATCCTGCACATCATCCAGCCTGAGCCCGGCTGCAGCCAAACGGGCAATCGTGTCGTGAATGCCACGCGGCTGTGGCGTGTCGTTATCGCGCAGATAATCGCGCCGGCGGCGTATCCGGTGCACCAGCTCGGCCAGATTCACGACTTGGAAATAAGCCGAAAAGGCGCGCACCAGACTCATTGCCTCGGGCACCTCCAGACCGCGGACCAGCGCTGCCAAATCGTCGGTAACCGGCGTACCCTCGCGCCGCGCGATCGCCGTGCGGCGAACTTTTTCTACCTTGCTGAAAAGCGCCCCGCCACCCTGTTCAGACAACATTTGCCCAACCAGCGTACCGAGTAAACTGACATCCTCGCGTAACGGAATGTCTTTGTCTGGGAAGTCGATTTCTCCGCTTCTCATGCGGCTCTCTTTTCTAATGACTAATCAATCGCGGAAATTGGTGAATTGCAGCGGCAGGCCGAAATCTCCGTCTTCCAGCAGCGCAATCACTTTGACGGTCATGATGTCGCTATTCATCACGGCGTAGAAATTCCGACGAAAATGAGAAAATAGGGTAACAAATGGAAGGGTGCAAGGATTAGGTTCGGTTTGGCGCAACCCGGCGCGTCCGGTTACTCGGAGCGGCGTATCTACCGTGCGCTGGGCATCTCCCGATCAGCAGTTCGCTATGAACCTCAGCCCAGGTTAGACGAATCCGTCCTCACTGGCGACATTGTTCGCTTGGCCGGCCAGTATGGCCGCTATGGATACCGGCGTATTCATGCGTTGCTCGAAGATCAGGGCTGGCAAGTCAGTCATGGCCGGGTGATGCGTATCTGGCGCCGCGAAGGGCTACGAGTACCGGCCAAGCAGCCGAAACGGCGCAGACTGTGGTTGAACGAAGGTGCATGCATCCGGCTGCGCCCAGAGCGACCCCATTATGTTTGGTCCTGGGACTTTGTATTCGACCGAACCGAGGATGGTCGCCCGATCAAGCTGATGGTGGTGATCGATGAATACACCCGGCAGTGCCTGGCGATCCATGTGGCAAGACGTATCCGGGCTAAGGACGCCATCGATGTATTCGCCGACCTGATGGAGATCCACGGTATCCCTGAGTACATCCGTGCTGACAATGGCCCGGAGATGGGCGCCAAACGACTCAGGCACTGGTTAAGCCGACTGGGAACAAAAACTGTTTACATCACCCCAGGCAGTCCCTGGGAGAACGGCTACTGTGAATCATTCAACGGGAAGCTCAGAGATGAACTACTCAATGGAGAAATCTTTTACACCCTGAGAGAAGCCCAAGTGCTGATCGAGCAATGGCGCGTTCACTACAACACGATCCGACCCCACAGTGCGCTCGGATATCGACCGCCGGCACCTGAAACCACCTTGCCGACACAGGAGTTACAAAATCACCAAAAAGCTGCGTAAACTAACTTTCAAACTGGACCAGCCAATGCGGACCCGTCAACCTTCCCGTAGCAATAAGGAAATTTCTGAAGTAGTAAATTGGGTCATCAGTGGGGGAATCCTGATTGATGGAATACTCCTTTGAGGACAAGTTGCAGAAGCGCTTCCAGGAACACATATACTAGGAATAGAGTGTGGGCATTCCGGCGTCATTGTCAAGACTGGCGGTATATTTGTAGTAAGCAATACTGAGGGAAAGGTATGCAGAGATTTTCCAAGATCTTGTTGATTGCCGATGCGGGCACGGACTACTCCGCAGCGCTGAAACGTGCGGTGGCGCTCGCGAAGAACAACCAGGCCTCTTTGACGCTGGTCGATGTAGTTGATTCGGTTCCCGCCGAGTTACGGATGGCTATCACCATGGTTACCCCCCAGGAACTCTGTGACATCCTCGTGACCGAAAAACGCGAGAAGCTCGACGGAATTAGCAGAACAATTGCCGACAAAGAAATCGCTGTCGAGGCGAAGGTGCTTGTCGGGAAGCCCTTTAGCGAGATCATTCGGCAAGTATTAGGAAATGATCACGACTTGGTCATCAAATGCGCCGAGGGCGATGCAAGCCTGAGGGACATTCTCTTTGGTAGTACGGATATGCATCTAATGCGCAAGTGTCCGTGCCCTGTGTGGATCATCAAATCAACGGAACACCGACACTATCGCTGCATCTTAGCGGCAGTGGATCTGGACCAGGAAGAGGCGGTGAAGGATGTTCTCAATCGCCAAATACTCGAGATAGCCACTTCACTGGCGCTGGCCGAATCCAGTGAGATGCACATCGTGCACGCATGGGACTTTGCCGGCGAAAACCACTTCAGGTCGGCGCGCATGGGTTTTTCGGATGCCGAAGTTGACGCGATGCTGGCGGAGGAAGCCGGCGAACGAAAACGCTGGCTTAAAAACCTGGTCAACACTTACGGTACCAAAGCCGACGAAGAGGCGGTCGACTACCTTCGTCCTCAGTTACACGTGATCCAAGGCGTTGCCAAGCACATAGTACCGAGCAAAGCGCGGGAGCTGGATGTCGACCTCATCGTCATGGGAACCGTCGCGCGGTCTGGAATTTCCGGTTTCTTCATGGGCAATACCGCCGAAAGCATCTTGAACCAAATTGATTGTTCGGTGTTGACGATCAAACCTCCGGGGTTTGTAAGTCCGGTTAGCCCTTAACGCAAGCTGGTGTTGATCGACAATTCGGTAACCATGATGTGACGGTGTCTCGACAGGAGCAAAAACACTGTTTGCGGAGAATTGATATGCGCGTTATTTTTGTACCAGTTGCTGACCGGCCCGAGTGCGCCAGCGCATTGGACACCGCGTTTACGCTCGGCCGGGTCGTAGGCGCGCATATCATTGGCTGCCATATTCGGCCGCACAGTGACTCGCGGGTTGCGTTGCCATCCAATCTAAGTTTGTCGGGATTGACGAACGAAGACGCCGAATGGCAGGCTGTCTCGAACCCGCGAGATGCCGAAAAACGTGGAGCTGCGGCTAAAGTTCTGTTTTCGCAGTTTGCTGAGCATCACGGTTATGGCCTATTACGCAATCCTCGTGCTAAGCCCGGTGCGGTTTGGATGGAAAAGGTCGGCTCACCCACCAAAGTGATCGGCATCATGGGGCCGGTGGCTGATTTGTTGGTCGTTTCTCGGCCGTCCACCAAAGGTGGAACGCTTGCGCGGCTATTTCTATCGGCGTCGCTACTGAGGTCGTCACGCCCGGTGTTGGTGCTCCCCCAAACGAAAAGACGCACGGTTGGCAAACGCATCTGCATCGCGTGGGACCAAAGTGTGGAAGCTGCCCAGGCGGTCGCCACCGCCATGCCATTTCTTACGCGAGCAGATCATGTCTCTATAGTTACATGCGGGGCTGAGACACGGGCGGGCCCGAAATCCGGCCAACTGACGACGTATCTCAAGTACTGGGGCATCCAGTCAGAACATGTCTCAACCCAAGGTAAAGATGAGCCGGAAGAGATGGTCGCTGCATATAAATCTACGGCTTCTGATCTGTTAGTGATGGGCGCCTACAGTCGAAATCGAATGAGCCAGTTGGTATTCGGTGGCGTGACCGAGTACATGCTCAAACGCGCGGCGATCCCGGTTTTCATGCTGCACACCTGACGGAGCAATGGAAAATGTTCTTTGGTTGAATGCGGGTTTGGTATGACAACGCGTAATGATCACCACGAATGGCCTCGCCCGTGGCAGATTAGGCCTAAGTCCAAGTAGAAACGTCAACCAAGCCATACTGTGGTATCCAGCATAGACAATCTTTTCGACAACGAGCCTTAGTACTGCCGATTGGTTTACTGCAGTTGCTGCGGCTTCGTCGACCTTACTACTTGAGAAAAGCCGCAAGTTCGTTGGGCGACTCCGCATGTTGAGCACGTCATCTCACAGTGGTGGGCAATAGGTTGCCGGACGAAACGAGGTAAGATTCATTACATCAATCTCGCAACATATAGGAGGTTGAACACTGGCTGATAATTGAATGGAAATACACACCTTCTTCTTGTACTTGCTTGTCATCCTATTGATGGCTCGAGTATTCGCAGAACTTGCCTCCCGTCTTCAGACGCCGCCCGTCATCGGTGAGATTCTTGCCGGCATTCTCTTAGGCCCAAGCCTGCTCGGGTGGATCGAGCCGGTGGATGTTATCAAACTATTAGCCGAAATAGGGATCATCCTGCTGCTGTTTGAAGTCGGGCTCGAAACAGACTTTCAGCGGCTCGCACAGACGGGTCTGAAAGCAGTCGTTGTTGCGTTGCCCGGGTTCTTTTTGCCGCTCCTCTCAGGTTTTGCGGTTGCTTTCTGGGTTTTCGAGTTGCCGCTGCTCGCCGCGTTATTTGTTGGCGGCACGATGACCGCAACGAGCATCGGCATTACCGTACGCGTCCTGGCGGATTTGAACCGTCAGGACTCTGGCGAAGGCCAAATCGTGTTGGGCGCAGCCGTACTGGACGATATCTTAGGCGTCGTGCTGCTGGCCTTGCTCGTTGAATTCTCCGTTGGCGGTGGAGTGAATTTCGTCAATACGAGCAAGGTGTTGATTTTTATTGCGGCCTTTTTCGTTCTCGCACCAATCGCCGCAAGACTGATCTCCCTGGTCATCAAGCATTTCGATGAAGTGAGCGAAATCCCTGGACTGATTACGACGACTATCGTCTCGCTGGTACTCTTTTTTGCCTGGCTCGCACATGCGGTTGGTGCACCGGAACTGCTGGGTGGCTTTGCGGCCGGACTCGCGCTATCACGTCGATTCTTTCTCCCTCTTGGAGTTGCACTACGGAGTGATCCTCAGTTTGCGCACCGAATCGAGGAACAGATGAAGCCCGTGATTCATTTGTTCACACCGATCTTTTTTGTCATGGTTGGGTTGTCACTCAATCTACGCGAGATCGATTGGGGTTCCGGCTTTATCTGGGTCTTTTCGTTGTCGCTCTTTGCGGTGTCGGTCGTGGGGAAATCGGCGGGTGCATTCGTAATAAACGAGTCTTGGAAGACGCGTTGCATGATTGGTGCGGCTATGATCCCGCGTGGCGAAGTCGGCCTAATCTTTGCTGAACTGGGCCGCGTCAGTGGAATATTTACAAATGAGGTCTACGCAGGAATGGTCATCGTGATTGCACTGACGACCTTCTTGCCACCCTTCGTGATGAAGTGGTTCTATCGGCGCTTTGGCGACGAAATACCGATGGACTCACTGACGCCGGAGGAATAACGATTACCTCGGAACATACCGTCGATGGCCGTATTTACTGACCCCTTCTCAGAAATCGCCGCCGTACTGGCCGTTGCGGCCGGCGTCGGCGCACTCGCGTTCTGGCTACGCCAACCGCTGATCATTGCATTCATTTTCGTCGGTATTTTGCTGGGCCCAGCGGGACTGAACTGGGTGCATGCCCGTGATCAGGTGGACCTGTTCGCGAAGCTAGGGATTGGGCTGCTGCCATTTGTGGTGGGTCTCAAACTCGATCTTCACCTAATCCGCTCAGTAGGGCGGGTTGTCCTGGCCGATCGGCACCACGGCGATCTGGATCGCTGTGCTGCTGAGCGGCTACGTGTTGATTTATTACATCTGAATTCGATGAACGCGCAATGGCCAAGGGAGCCTCAGTGCCCAACCCACGCGCATTTCAAGGCAAAAGCTGGTGACAAACATCGGCGTACGGTCTGGAGCTCGTTCTCCAGCGCCACTGCATCAGCTTCTTTCAGGATCGACGCGAACCGAGATTCCAAAACTCAGCCGGGCCGCATCGCACGCCCCTTGCACCGCCATCCTGCTAGAAAACTACGCCCAAGTTCGGCGTGAGGTACATTAGAACAATCAACCAACAGACTCCGATGATAACTGGGTGATTAATTAGGAGTGGACGATAATGTATTTCGACTGGGTCGCAATTGCACTCGGTGATGTCGCCTGGATATCCCTGGCGTTTGCGCTCGGCCTTCTGTCAAGGTCCCTGGGCCTCCCGCCGCTGGTTGGCTTTCTCGCAACTGGATTTCTGCTCAATGGCCTGGGGATCGTCGGCGGTGAGATGGTCCAGAAAATTGCGGATCTGGGCATTACCCTGTTGCTGTTCACGGTCGGCCTGAAGCTGAATTTTCGAACACTCGCAAGGCCGCAGGTCTGGGCCGTCACGTGCTGGCATATATCGATTGTCGTTATGGTCTTCGGCTTCGCCATTTATTGGCTGGCCCTGGCCGGCGTGCCTTTTGTCTCCACGCTGGATATACAGGACGCCTTGCTAGTCGCATTTGCGTTGAGCTTCTCCAGCACTGTATTCGCCGTCAAGGTACTCGAAGAGAAAGGCGAGATGAAATCTCTGCACGGCCGAATCACGGTCGGCGTCTTGATCATGCAGGATCTCGCTGCGGTTGTTTTTCTGGCCGTCTCCGCAGGCAAAGTTCCATCTCCTTGGGCGCTCTTGTTACTCCTCCTGATTCCACTGCGTCCGCTATTGCATCAAGTCCTTAAACGCGTTGGTCATGGAGAATTGCTGGTTCTGTACGGACTCCTACTGGCACTGGGCGGTGCTGAGATCTTCGAACTGGTTGGTTTGAAAGGTGATGTGGGCGCGCTTGTCGTGGGCTGGCTTATTGCAAACCATCCCAGGTCCCAAGAAATGGCCAAAACCATGCTTGGTTTCAAAGACCTGTTTCTGCTTGGCTTCTTCTTGTCAATCGGGCTATCCGGCCAACCGACATTAGAGACCTTCCTTGTCGGTGCTTTGATTGTGCCCTTCGTGTTTCTCAAATCGGCACTCTTTTTTGCCCTCTTGGCTCGATTCAAGCTGCGGGCACGAACGTCCCTCATCACAACATTCCATCTAACCAATTACAGTGAATTTGGTCTGATCGTTGCTGCAGTCGGTGTTACCAATGGTTGGATCGACAATGAATGGATGATTGTTATCTCTATTGCATTGTCACTGTCTTTCGTGATCGCGGCCGTCCTCAATAAAATAGCGGATCGTCTATATGCCCGATACCGAACAGTTTGGAGACGCCTGCAAAGGAACGAGCGTCTGGCGGATGACAGGTTATTCGATACTCGGGGGGCGACGATCGCTATTATCGGAATGGGTCGCGTCGGAACCAGTGCTTATGACAAGATGCGTAGCATGCACAGTGAGGCCGTCATCGGCGTGGACTCCGATCCGGAAAGAGTCAAGAAACACCGGTCAACCGGCCGTAGCGTCCTGCTCGGTGACCCCAGTGATGCGGATTTCTGGGATCGGGTTGCCGAAACACACACGATTCAGCTCGTGATGTTAACGCTCCCCAATCTGCAGACGAATCTCTCTGTTCTCGATCAGCTCAACGCAGCCCGTTTCGCCGGGCGGGTTGCGGCGACGGCCAGATTCCCCGACGAGGTGGAACCGCTGAAGGACGCGGGCG
>Ga0255052_10003926_pt1 | contig 10084 bp, 7 predicted proteins | sample JV7_2_21_MG_FD_188632 | JGI IMG/M metagenome (GOLD analysis project Ga0255052, IMG submission 188632) | Seawater microbial communities from Jervis Inlet, British Columbia, Canada - JV7_2_21 | ecosystem: Environmental > Aquatic > Marine > Inlet | place: Canada: British Columbia | collected...
GGGTTGTCGCGTTATCGCGCTGCGACAGCGCATGAGCAAAGAGGAAACGACTGGCGAGTGGACCGAGATCCAGGTCGACTCCATAGACTACGAAGTAGATTTAAAGGACAGTTTATTTACACTTTCTAATCTACGGAACCCTCGAGACTAAACACTGTGAATCTCGTAATTCGCCTGGCCTGGCGTAATTTATGGCGGCAGCCGAGGCGGACCTGGCTGACCACCGGTGCGATGATGTTCTCGAACATGCTGCTCGTGTTCATGATCTCTCTGCAGTTTGGTATGTACGGACTGATGATCGACAACACGCTGCAAGCCTTTACCGGGCACATTCAGCTTCAGGCTCCCGGCTACATCGACGATCAGAAAATGCGCCAGACTGTGGCAAACATCAGGCCGCTGGCCGAGTTTCTTCGCGAAGAGCTGGATTCAAGCGCCATAGCCGCGCGCGGCATGGCCTTCGCGCTTGTCTCCAGTGACGAGCGCAGCTACGGCATCGCTGTAATTGGGGTCGAACCGCAATTCGAAACCAATGTTTCGACAATTCCCGGTTTAGTCGCGGAGGGTCGATATCTCGTCGATAGTGATGCGGCAGAGATCGTCATCGGCGCGGCGCTGGCGCGAAATTTGCGCGCGGGGATTGGTGATGAATTAACGTTGCTTGGCAGTGGTCGCGACGGCTCCTTCGCAGCCGTGGTGGTTAAGATTGTCGGCATTTTCGACAGCGGTGTTGCCGATTTTGACCGCAAGATTTCGGAGATACCACTAGGGCTGTTCCAGGATGTGTTCTACATGAATGGCAGCGGTCATCATGTTGTTATCAATGCCGGCGGCATCGATGGCGTAGGCGAATTGCAGAGTCGCGTAGGCTCGCTGCTGCCGACTGATCAGGACCTGGTTGTTCACGACTGGGATGCTCTGCAACCCGGGCTCAAACAGGCGATCAAGGCAGACATGAGCAGTGCGTTCTTCATGTACGGCATTCTCGTCATTCTGGTCGCGTTCAGTGTTCTTAATACACAGCTTATGTCGGTGCTGGAGCGCACACACGAATTTGGCATTGTCATGTCGTTGGGTTTGACGCCCGGGCGACTCGGGCGGCTGGTACTCCTGGAAACCGCGATCATGGGCGCATTGGGTCTTTTGCTCGGCGCGTTGCTCGGCGGCCTTGTCACGTTCTGGTTTAGCGTTAACGGCTTTGCCTACCCGGGCATGGATGAATTGGCTGCGAAGTTCAATCTGCCTGCACGGTTTTTTCCACAGGTATCGCCATTGACCCTGTTGATTGGTCCTGCAGTGGTGTTCCTGTTTACGTTACTTGCCGCTATCTATCCGGCGCTGCGCCTACACCGCCTGCAACCGGTTGAAGCGATGAGGACGGTCTGATGCACATGCTGGCGATACTGTTCCGCCTGGCGTGGCGAAATCTGTGGCGCAACCACCGTCGTACCTTGATCATGCTGATGGCGATCGTGCTTGGCACATGGGCGATGATCTTCATGACGGCCCTCATGCGCGGCATGGTTACCGAGATGGTTCGCGATGGCATCAGTGCGCTGCCGGGTCATGTGCAGGTGCATCATCCTGATTTTAGTGACGATCCCAGCATAGCGAACTTGCTTCCTGTCAGTGACAGCGAGCTAACAGCTGGTTTCGCCGAGGCCGGTTTTGCGGGTTGGGCTTCGCGGGTGCGAGTGCCCGCCGTGGTCACGAGTGAATACGATTCACGTGGTGTCACCTTGCTCGGTGTCGATCCTGTGCGTGAACGCGGCCTGACCTTTGTCGACTACGACGAGGTCACCGGCCGGTTTCTCGAGTCGGCCGACGACACGGGTGTTGTCATCGGCAAGAAGTTGGCAAGCATACTCAATACGGAAGTCGGTAAGCGCATCGTATTGATGAGTCAGGATCCTGACAACGAAATCGCGGATCGCGGCTTTCGTGTTGTTGGTTTGTTTACAGCGAACATCAAGTCGTTTGAGGAGAATTTCGTTTTCGCCGGCAAGACTACGACGCAGAAGATGTTGCGTATCGGCGATTACGTGTCCGAGCTCGTTGTCCTGGGAGACGACTATCGCGATGTAGAGGCCGCATACAGCAAAACTGTCGATCTTGTCGATGGAGGTGCCGACGTTAAGCGTTGGTTCGAGCTCGATGCGTATCTGGGCACGATGCTCAACGTCATGGATGGTTTTGTCTTCGTCTGGATCGTCGTCATCTTTCTCGCTCTGTCATTCGGTCTCGTCAATACGCTCGTGATGGCCGTGTTTGAACGAGTCCGAGAGATCGGTCTGATGCTGGCACTCGGTATGCGCCCGATTAACATTCTTGGGCAGATAATTGTTGAGTCATTGTTGTTGCTGGCCATTGGCCTGGCGATCGGCAGTGCGCTGGCATGGGCAGCCGTCCAGCCGATCAAAGACGGCATCGACGTCTCCATTGTCGGCGAGGGCATGGATATGTGGGGTATGTCGAGTGTTCTATATCCCGAGCTGCTATTGAGTGATGTCATTCTTGCGAATGTTGTCGTTCTTGTGCTCGGTTTTCTTGCGAGCTTGTCGCCAGCCTGGAGAGCTGCTCACTATGAACCGATTGAAGCAATTACAAAGGTCTGACCATGACTGCTGTCCGCTGCGTTGATTTGTGCAAAACCTACCGCCAGGGTGAAGAGGACATCAAAGCTCTGGACCACGTCAGTATCGAGATCGACGAGGGTGGTTTCGTTTGCTTGTCGGCGCCATCTGGCGGCGGCAAGACCACATTGCTTAACGCGATCGGCGGGCTCGACAAACCGGATAGTGGCAAGGTGTATATCGGCGATCGACGCATCGACAACCTGTCAAAAGGCGAGCTGGCGGAGTTGCGATTGCGGCAGATCGGCTTTGTATTTCAGGCTTACAACCTCATACCTGTTCTGACAGCGAGGGAGAACATCGAATTCGTGATGCAGGTGCAGGGCGTAACGGCTGTGGCCCGGAGGAAGCTGGCACTCGAAATACTTGAAGAAGTCGGACTCGCCGGACTCGAAGACCGTCGCCCTGCCGACATGTCAGGCGGGCAACAACAACGCGTGGCGGTTGCGCGTGCAATTGTTTCACGGCCCAAGTTGGTCCTGGCCGATGAACCTACCGCAAATCTCGATTCCAAAACGGCCGACGGATTGATGGAGTTGTTTCGCGAACTCAACGAGCGACACAGCACCACCTTTGTCATCGCTACACACGACAAGCGCGTCATGAGTTACGCAAAGCGCCTTGTGAGCATGCTCGACGGACGCATTGTCGACGACATCAATCAAGATGCGGCCTAGGGGCAATTGCGAGCCGGCGAAGCCGCCGAAGCAATCCGGAGGTCGCCTCACTTCGCTCGTGATGACATTTGTCTTTGCTGCCGCCGTCGCGTTAGCCGATGACAGTCCGTTCGAGCTAGGTGGACATACCAAGTTCCGGATCCTCGGTCAGAGCTACCCGGATGACAGCCTGTTTCGTGATCTGGCTGGTGCTACCTCATTGGATGCCGCCGGCGAAGTGCGGCTGAACTTCTCGACGAAGCGGCAGCAGTGGTCATTCTTCGCTGACTACCAGCTGCTCGGATTGCACAGTGAGTTTCTTCCTCTTGTCGCATCGTACAGAGAGATTCTTCCTGCGGGTTTGCCGAACGATGACAGACGTCTGTTCGATCTCACGAAAGTGCTTCACGATGGCAGCGACACTACTATCGCGCATCGACTTGATCGATTCTGGATCGGCTATACGGGTGAAAAGGCTGTGCTGCGCTTTGGCCGCCAGGCATTATCGTGGGGCAATGGCTTGTTCTTTTCGCCAATGGACCTGGTCAATCCGTTCGATCCAACCACAATCGACACTGAATACAAGTCCGGCGATGACATGTTATACCTGCAATACTTGCGCGACAGTGGAGACGATTGGCAGGCGGCCGTGGTTTTTCGTCGGGATCTGCTGAGTGGTGATGTCGATTCCGATCAGTCTACCGTGGCACTCAAGTACCACGGTTTTGCAGGTGAGCAAGAATACGATGTACTCGTCGCGGACAGTTACGGCGACACAGTTATCGGCGTCGGCGGTGCACGCAGCATAGGCGGTGCCATCTGGCGTGGCGATGTCGTCGTGACCGACTCAAGCACGGATACCGTTGTCGAAGTCGTTACGAACCTGAGCTATTCGTGGGTCTGGAGTGGTAAAAACGTCAGTACTGGTATTGAGTACTACCATGACGGCGTCGATAGTAACTATGTCGCCGCCAGTTTGATGATCGAGCTGTCGCCACTGTGGATGATGACGCCGACCTTGATCAGCAATGTTGACGATCAGAGTGCATTGCTGCAACTGGTCAATCAATACAGCCTTTCGGACAATATGACGTTTCTTGGCAGCCTCAATATTCCGCTGGGTGAAAGCGGCACTGAGTTCGGCGGGCCCGGGTCCGGCGTGCCGGATCGCTACCTGTCATTCGACCTTGCTGTTTTTGCGCAACTCGCCTGGTACTTCTGAAAAATCCTTAATGCTCCGCAGCAAATTGGCGAAGGAGTGTTCGCGCTCGGGACCAAAAACCGGGTCCAGGGTATCCAGATGCGAAACATCCACAGACATAGATTTCTCGCTTTGCACCAGGTCCCTGGCACGCCGGAACAGGTCTTCTTCCTCCCACGCCATATGTTGGCGGAGTTGGCGGACGTATTCAGTCGTGTCCGCGATGATTCTCTCCCGGGTTACGGCAGCGCCTGAAGCAACGGCTTCCACGTCGTTGCGAAGGGTTTCACCGAGTTCCGCAATTTCCCTGTGCTCAGGCCCGACCCGCGCCAAATCGGCGTCGAGATCCGGTTTCTCGGCCTTCATGCTGGCGTACAACAGGTCTTCCTTGGGGTGATGTACAGCATCTGAATAGACAGTCATGTAGCGCATGATGTCGTGAATCAGCTCATAGTCAGGCCTGTCACCGTTGCGAATATGATCGACCTGCCGACCGAGAAGGTCGAGCATTGTGGCCATATTACGGTGGTCTTCTCGTAAATCTTCGAGAAGATCGGCCATCAGAATCGTCATATCATTATCCCAGTACCAGAACTACGGTTTCATGGTGCACGCCGCACAATGCCGTCGTAATCCGGGATATCACGTACCCCGACCGCGCCGTGATTTTCTCTATACTACAGGGATGAACCGTATCGCATTCCTGTCAATTTCCTGCGTCGCCTGGCTCGCCGGGTGTGCTGTCAACCCTGTTACTGGTGATCGTGAGTTCATGCTCGTCAGTGGCGAACAGGAAGTCGCGATGGGCTTGCAGAACTACGCGCCGATGCAGCAGTCGCAAGGTGGCATTTATGACATTGATCCCGCTCTTACCGACTATGTGCAGTCGGTCGGCCAGAAGCTCGCCGCTGTGAGCGATGTTCAGCTGCCGTACGAGTTTGTCGTATTAAACAACTCGGTACCCAATGCGTGGGCACTTCCCGGCGGCAAGATCGCCATTAATCGGGGACTGCTTACCGAAATTGGTTCCGAAGCCGAGCTCGCCGCTGTGCTGGGGCACGAAGTCGTGCACGCAGCGGCACGCCACAGCGCTAAACAGATGTCGCGTGGCATGCTGACCCAGGGGCTCGTCGTTGCGACGACGGTTGCGACCAATGACAGTAGCTATCGCGATCTGGCAGCTATGGGGGCAGGTCTGGCCGGACAGCTGGCTCTCTCCAGTTACGGCCGCAGTGCGGAACTGGAGTCCGATAAATACGGCATGCGTTATATGTCTGCGGCTGGTTACGACCCACAAGGGGCCGTGACCCTGCAGGAGACGTTCGTCAGGTTGAGTGAAGGTCGCGATCAGGACTGGCTCAGCGGTTTATTCGCGAGTCATCCGCCATCCCAGGAACGCGTGAAGGAAAATACGCGCAGAGCCAAAAATCTGCCGGCGGGCGGACGACTCGGTGTCGAGAGTTTCAATGCAGCGATGAAAAAGACGCGGGCCGCGAAATCTGCATACGACACCTACGACAATGGACGCAAGGCATTAGGCGAGAAGAAAAATGACGAGGCCCTGGCGCTCGCTAACGAGGCGCTGGCACTGTTTCCTGAAGAAGCACATTTCCACGCGCTGCGGGGTGATGTGCGACTGATGAACAAACAGTTCGATATGGCTGTTACCAATTACAATCGAGCCATCGGCCATCGCGACAGTTTTTTCTATTACCACTTGCAGCGAGGCCTGGCTAGAAACGAGCTTGGCCAAACCGATGGCGCAGTCAGCGATCTTGAGCGCAGTGTGGAAATTCTGCCGACTGCGCCTGCGCACTACACCCTGGGTCAAATCAAGGAACAACGCGGTCCGCTCAATGAAGCGATCGAGCACTACAAGGTCGTCGCGAAGAGTGAAGGTGAGTACGGCAAAGCGGCATACGACGCCCTGATTCGCCTCGAACTACCGACGCAGCCGGCCTCTTACCTATCTTCGGCATGCGGTGACGACGGCAGTGGCCAGATAGTCGTGCAGGCACGCAACGATACAAGCGTGGCCGTCAGAGGTGTACAAGTGCAATTTCAGTACATTGACGCTGCTGGTGCCCAACGCCAACGTACGCAAAATTTCAGTGGTCAGCTGGCGCCCGGCAAGGTTGCCAGCGTGACAACCGGCATAGCACCTTCAGCTGGCACTCGATGTGCCGCGGCGGTTGTCGCCGCGGCCATCGTCGAATAGCGAAGCTAGCCCTTTTCGTCCAATAGCCGTTCCATCTCGTCCATAACCGCATTCATCTTCTCTACGATGGCGCGATATGGTTCGGGCTTCGTCAGGTCTACACCGGCCTCGACGAGCAGCAGGTACGGATAGTTTGAGCCACCGGCCCGGAGCAGGTCTTTGTAGCGCTCAACGCCGGCATCTCCTTCATTCACCATGTTTGCGTACAGCGCCGTGCCCGCTGTTTGCGATGTCGCGTATTGATACACGTACATGTTGAGGTAAAAGTGCGGTACGAAAGTCCACTCGTTGGTGTACAGGTCGTCGATGATGACGACGCCTTCATCGTGGCCGTGATAACGCTTCAGGATATCGCCATAGATCGCCGAGATGCCTTCACCCGACAGCGCTTCGCCGCGTTCGGCAGCTTCGTAAAGAGCCAACTCGAATTCCGCAAACATGGTTTGGCGGAAGAAAGTGCCACGCATGCGCTCAAGTCCGTGCCCCAGGTAATACAGTTTCTCATCCACGGTCTCGGCGTTTCTCGACATGTAGTCCTGCAAGATCAGCTCAAGCGAAGTCGACGGAATCTCGGCGATAAATGTTGCGTAACTGGCCGTTTCAAATGGTTGTTGCTGTTTTGCATACACCGTATGCATTGCATGCCCCCACTCGTGGGCAAATGTCGACAGCGACGAATAGTCGTCATTGTGATTGAGTAGTAAATACGGGTGAACGTCGTAGGCAAAGGGCTGCATATATGCGCCTGGTTGCTTGCCACGCTGCGGATAGACGTGCATCCAGCGTTCGTCCATTGCTTCTTTTTGCATTCCTACCCAATCCTCGCCGAGCATTGACATCGCCTCGAGCGTGATTTTCTTGCTGGTCTCGATGTCAAAGGTCTTGTCGAGTGATACGAGTGGTGGATAGATGTCGTAGTAGTGCAATTGTTCGACGCCCAGCATACGCGCGCGCAATGCGAAGTAGCGATGCAATGTCGGCAAGGCCTTGTTTACTTCTTCGACCAGCGTGTGATAAACCGCCGGCGGTATATTGTCCTGATGTAATTCGCGGTGCAGGACACCGTCGTAGTTACGAGCCTTGGCGAGTGCTACCTGCGTCTGAATATGCGAGTTGAGCACGATGCCTACCGAATTGCGGTACTCAACCCACTTGTTCCAGAATGTGTCGAATACCAGTTTTCGGTCGTCACGGTTTTCACTGCCGCGTGAGCGCCCATAGCCCTGTGAATCGAGTCGAACTTCCTCACCATTAGACAAAGTCACGGTTGGCCAGGGAATGTCCGAGTTTGCGAGTAAGCTATAGGTATCGTTTGGAGCGCCAAACGACTGCGAAAAGTAAGACAGGGTCTGCTCGGCTTCCTCTCCCAGCGTATGCGGTGCGTTTCTGAGGCTGTCATCGAGTTGGAATGCAAACGGAGCCAGTCGCTCATCGTCATTGATGTAGGACTCGATGACTTCACGACCAACCTTGAGTAATTCAGGCTGCATCCAGGCTATCGCCTCGGTGTAGCGCGCAAACATGATCGAGCCCAGCTGGCGGCGTTCCTGCGTTTCGGTAACACGCAGGTCTTCATCGCTATTCAATGACGCATACACGAATACGCGGCCCGCTTTCTTGAGCGTGTCGGACACATGTCGATACGCCTGGTATAGCGAATCTGCGCTATCGCCAAGGGTACCCCGATGCGCCTCAATTGTTTCGAAATCCGCGAGGACCTCGTCGCGCGCCTGATTCCAGGCCTCGATGCTCGGATACAATTCGGTCAGATCCCAGGTGTATTGCGGATCGACGGCCTCTTCTTCCTGAGCAAAGCTATTTGACGCAAATGAGCCGAGCAGCACGGCTGCTGCCAGCATTGTGGTGTAACGCATTGTGATTCTCCCCAGATTTGTTGCTGTTTTAGACTCCGAAAATCGTCAATGTTCCGCGATCCAGGCATCAATTGTCGTGCCTAGCATGGGCAGCGTGACGCCGCCGTTGGCCAGGATGCGGTCATGGAATTCGCGGATGTCGAAATTCTCCCCCAACTCCTGCTCGGCCTTGCGGCGCAGCCGCTGAATCTCCAGGCTGCCAAGCAAGTATGAGGTCGCCTGCCCGGGTACGGCAGCATAGCGATCGACCTCCGAGTTCAATCCGTCTATGCCTTCGGCCGTATGATCCAGCATGTACTGGATGGCCTCGTCACGACTCCAGCCCATTACGTGCATGCCTGGGTCGACTACCAGTCTTGCAGCGCGGTAAGCCTCGTTCGACAGCATTCCCAGGCGAGCGACGTCGCTCGAGTACAGGCCCATCTCATCGGCGAGCCTCTCGGTGTACAAGGCCCAGCCCTCGACCGATCCGGAAACACCGATATAGCGCAATATCGGGTGCAAAGACTCATTGACCAGTGCCAGAGACATTTGCATGTGATGGCCCGGGTAGCTCTCGTGAAATGCCGTGGATTCCGGGCCTGCCTTGCTGATTCCCTGCGGGTTATAGGTGCCAACCTGGTAGGTACCCGGGCGACTGCCGTCGGCGGCGCCGGCGGAGTAGAAACCACCGCCTGAGTCCTTTTCATAGGCAGGTGATGGAATGATCTGTAATTCTGCATCGGGGACATTGCCAAACCAGTCGGGAACGGCGTCCTTGCCACGTTGTACTGCGGCCTTGATGTAGTCGAGCAATTCCCGCTCGCTGGCAAACGTGAACTCAGGGTTTGTGCGCAACTCTGCCAGCAGACCTTTAACGTCATCCGTGCCAAAAGACTCTTTCGCAATTTGCCGCATTTCCGTTTGAATGCGCGCCATTTGCGACAGCCCGGCACGATGTATGTCTTCGGCGCTCATCGAGAGTGATGACCAGTAACGGACGGAAGCCGCGTAACAGGCTTCTCCGTTCGGGTTGCCCCCGACACCGGGTGTATCGCGTCCCTGGTAGTCGTTGGCCAGAAAATCCCTGTAAGCAATTAGTGCCGGTTTCAGGCCCGACTCATAGGCCGCACCGTATGCGGCAACGAAAGTCTCATCCGCTGCGCGCGCGGCAGGGCTGAATAACGGTGAATCTGCGGTAGGTGTGTCGATGAGCGACGTGACCTGGTCAACGACCGCAATGACATTGCTTTGTGGAGCCGTATAACCCTGGTCGATACCACGCCGCAGATTGCTGATGTCGGTTTTCAGGAACCGCACTGCATCAACGATTCGATTAATCGCATCCTGCTGTTGCTCGGTGGTGGCAACCGGCTGGATCGCGAGTGTGGAGGCGAACATAAACTGCCAGCCGGTCCAGGTCGGGCTGATGTTCCACAAGTCGTTCTGGCAAACCCGCCGATCGACAAGGGTCTGCAGTTGCTCGCGCGTGAAAACGTAGGTCAACGCGTCTGCAGTCGATG